>OOCK01000001.1_pt1 | contig 206163 bp, 176 predicted proteins | sample 1670951 | NCBI WGS metagenome assembly OOCK01 (sample SAMN06348107, study PRJEB24527) | human gut metagenome | biome: human gut; feature: ankylosing spondylitis patient; material: feces | host: Homo sapiens | place: China | collected 2015-10
GAGTAATTTTATCTTACATCAGTTTGGAGGTTTACACAAACTTTAGGATACTCCCTGTAATACCATCTATTTGGTAAATGTCAAATACCTCCATGCTTTGTGGATAGAAGCAAACATAACTCATGTGTGGTACATACATTTCACGAAACTGCTTATAATTGATATTTTTACTTGCACATCCACTATAATCATCTGCTGTGGTTTGCCATTTAGCTGGTGTTATCATTACTGTATATTTGTTCGATATTTTATAACCTAGGTCTACAAAGTCTAAGTCCATTCCTTTATTATATGGTGGGTTACCTATGACTACATCAAATTTCATTTGTCCGAACTCCTTTTTCATTTCATCTATTAACATCTTATGATTGTTATTTAGGCAAGCTGTCTTGTATTGGTCAAATACTCCAAAGCATCTCTTCTGTCAACGCCGTACATTCTATCAGACCTCCGACAAACGCCTGCTCTGCCTTGAGAGAATTTTCTATTTCCATGATTCCTTGCTTATCTTTCGTGTATCCATATACTTTCATACTGCTGCCCTCCGAAAAGAAACGGACACCCCATTACAGGGTGTCCGACTTCTCCTTATCCTCTTTCTGTTTTCCATCCGCCACAGGTGCTGTTGGTTTTTCCAGAGATGCCACCACTACCGCACCATTTTCCAGTTTCGCCCCGGCACTGATGATATGCATATCCAACAGCGTTTTTACTTTTTCCTCCGTGAAGCTGGTTCTCTCATATCGTGAGGAAATCACATCATACATGGTATTTCCCTTTTCCTTATGTGTACCGATCACAATATAGAAAAGGTTGGCTAAACAATCTTCCTCGACCATGGGAATTAAAGTGTTGGTGTGGATTTTCTTCATCATGTTGGTGGTGAAAAAGTTCTTTTTATCCATTACCAGTTCCCCTGCTTCGGATAACTCCAGACCATACACCTCATCCGTAGTAATGCCTTTCAGGGCATCTTTGATCTGCTTCTCTGTCAGTTCCACGACTTCCCCCTTGGGTAAGCTGTAGGCTTCATAACAGATTGCTCTTGTTCCTAAAAAGATCTCGTTGGTTACTACTAATTTTCTGCACATAATTTTTTCCTCCTGCGTTTCGCATTTACTATTTTGTTTCGGACATTTTCTTTTCTGTCCTCCTTACATTTAATACAATAACGCTGGGAAAATGTTTTGGCAGTGGCGAGAATAGCCAGAGATTTAATAAGGTGATTAGTGATGATGTAGAAGCTTCATGCCCTCTACAAAATAACCAATTTTGACCCTGTCAATTTTGGTGTATATTTCAAAAAAAATAAACATCAAAAAAAAAGCAACCGCCCTCGCTAGGAATAGGTTGCTTTCCCTGTATCCACCTTCTCAAATCTGCTGAAGCCGGTAACCGCTGTCCTTGCAAATGGATCTTGTGTCTAAATCTATCAGCTTATCTACGGTACCCTTATCTTTACAGCAGTATTCACACTTTTTATCGCATATATTTATCACTTGCTGTTGTGCCATATTTTCTTTTATGTCACTGCAATCTCTCAACCAACATTCCGCCGATTTCCGGAACGCTCCCACTGATTTCGTTATCGCAAAATGACCGTTCCCTTTTAATGCCCTTGTTACCTCCATCAGCAGTTCGTTTGCAAAGTGTTCTCTGTTTTTTCCTGCGCTGTTATGTAAATCAATAAAGTTCTGAATCTCGCGACTGGTATCAAAATAATCTGTTCCATTTTGCAAATTATCATGTACATACTGTAATGCAGCAATGACCACATTTTCTGCCACGGGGTTCTTCAAGTACATCGCTAAGACTTCGTCATAGGAAAGGTACAGATCCTCAAAGCACCAATAGGATGTAGCAACAAACTCAGCGCCTTTTTTCATGCACAGCCTGGTTCCCCATTTCACAAAGTCATGTGCAATAAACCCTTTGGTATTGTTTGCCACACAGTCAACCGCTACAAATACTTTATCTCCTGCCTGCAATTTGGGAAATATGCTTAACACCTGCGCCTTTAAGGTTGTATTCCCCGAAGCAGTCTGTCCATCACTCCCGATTGGAAATGATACTAACAGAAAGGAATCCACAGATCTGAATGTCTGGGCTACACATTGCCAGAAATCACGGGCTGAATTTGAATCCTCTGTAATGATATACAACAATTATGCCCACCCCCGTACATAACACTCATATTCCAACTGCAGTTCCCCATCCTTCTTGCACAACGTCCCGAAATAGTTCGGTGACAACTCGATTCCCATAGGTTTTCTTAAAAATATCAGGTATCTGTTGTCCCCTCTGTCCGCATTGATAATTTCTACCATCTGTTCATCCAGTATAAGCTCTGCTCTGTCTATTATGATAAGCTTACCCTTTTGTAAGGAAAGCTTGTCCTTATTATCCTTTGATACAATAAAAATATTGTCAGCATTATACGGCTTAAAGCTGGCATTATTATTATCGTTGATGTAGCTTTTCAACATAGTGCACAGTAAAGATTTTCCCGTTGCACTATCCCCATGCACTATGGTCTTATTTCCCCGGAATTTTAAGTTATATTTATTTCCGTTTACATCCGTAAATTTCAAAACATTGCTTTGCCAATCATAACACTGTTGCATGTTACCTCCCCATAAACTACACCATGAAAAGTAAGTCTGTTATTCTTTCGGAATCGTTGATCAAATACTCTCTGTTACCGCATTCATATATTTCATCCTCATGCTCCAGGACGATTCCTATGTCCATATTAGTCTTATCAATATAACAGAAAAGCTGCTCTAACGCATTCTTTCCGCATTCCGTTGCATTAATCGCTCTGACTGTCGGATATACCTTCTGGTTCTCTTGCAGAAAAATGCAATTCAATATGGTTTTGCACCCCGTTGACAAGTCCTGAATACCAGTAATGCCGTAAGGAGTTTCTATTTTCCCGATATTCTGATCCAATAGCTTTGCATGGTCAACTTCTTCCATGACCTTAATAGAATTTTCGGAAAGGCTTTTTGCAGATACATTGTTATTAAAAAAAGAATCATTGTCTATGATGATTTCGTTGTCTTTAAAATATTTGCCTGAGGTATATAGTCTAACCATACTTCGCCGTTCTCCTTTTCATTTATTATACCGCCTAATTCACAAAATTACAAACCACCGTTTTGAAATTCCCTGTTTCTCCCCACTCGCACCCCAGCATCAGATCCAGACCCTCTGGTTACAACTGTTCTCCATGCACTGTACAAAAGTCTGGCTGCCATGCCCGGCGATCTTGTGACAACGGATCCTGCGGTCATCCACGATGATAAATCCTGGACAGGAAAAAGTGCTTTCCGGGGTCACTACTCCCGCCTCCAGTCCCGCAGCGGCCGTGATGATCTTGAAGGTGGATCCCGGTTCGTAGGTGTCGTTGATACAGCCGTTTCGCCACATGGCATTCAGCTTTTCCTGTTTCTGTTCCGCCGTCAGTGTGTCCGGGTCCACCGCCACAACGCTGCCGTCCTCCTTCACTTCCGTCAGCTCCGGTAAGGTATAAGGGTCATTCAAATCAAACTCCGGATAATTCACCATAGCCAGGATCTCGCCGTTCTGCGGATTCATAGCCACTATATAAACACTGTCCGCCTCCTTGGTGGCACAGGCCTGCGCCGCCAGCTGTGTAGCATACTCCTGGATGTTCCGGTCGATGCTGATACGAAGATCCATGCCCGGCACCGGTTCCACCCGACGCTCCCCTGCCGTATCCACCTCGATCCCCTTGGCGTCCGTGATCGTCAGGATCATTCCCGGATCCCCCTGCAGGATCTCTTCATATACCACTTCCAGTCCGATGATTCCCTGATTGTCTCCTCCGGTAAAACCCAGCACCTTGCTAGCCAGATCCCCGTAAGGATAATATCTCTTGTAATCTTCGTCCACTTTTACCCCGGCCAGATCATATTCCCGGATCCGGTCTCCCACGGTCTTATCCACGTTGCTTTTCACCCGCTCGATGGAGGAATATTTCTCCACCCGCTTTCTGGCCTCTTCCTCGGAGATTCCCAGTTCCTTCACCAGTATGGCGATCACCTGCTCCGGCTCCTCGATCTGATTGTGGATCACCGATACCGTACAGACCATCTTGTTGTCCGCCAGCACGACCCCGTTGCGATCCAGAATCCGTCCTCTCGCCGCCTTGATGCTGCGCTCTCTTTCGTGCAGCCTTGTGGCCGCTTCCTCATAATATTCCGCCCGCCATACCATCAGATACAATAGTCTTCCCAACAGTCCGCAGAGCACTGCCGCACATACGAAAAATATGGTCATGATCTTCTTCCGATGAAAGAAACGATTCTGATGATCTGCCATAAAAAAACCTCACAACAAGAGCTTTTTACATTTTATTGCTCTTGCTGTGAGGCTATTCGTCAGATTACCTTACTATTCATTCTGCTGGTTCAGCAGATTATTGTTGACCGGGCTGTCCCCCAGGGAATCATCGCCGCCGACATCCGCTCCCGTAACAGGGTCAATCAGTCCACCGTCAATCGGGCTTACCAGATAACCGGTGGCCGGATCCACAGGATAATTTCTCCAATCCTCGGAAGGTGTTGAATCATCACCGCCCTGACCGTCGCCGGTTCCATCACCACTGCCCGTCTGATCGTCTCCGGTCTGTCCGTCGCCGGTTCCGTCACCATTATTCTGATCCTCACCGTCCTCGGGCTTCTGGGTATACTGATTGGTGATCTCGATCTGTTTTTCTGCCAGCTCCTGGATCTCCTTCTCAGACAGCTCCTCGGTCATGAAAATATTCAGGTACGGCAATACTTCCGTCAGAACATTTCGTACAATACCGGTTGCGAACTTCGCATCATCCTGCGGAGATGCATTGGCACGATCCACGACCACATAGATAGCGATCTGGGGATCATCCGCCGGTGCATATCCCATAAAGGATACGACGTACTCACCGTTTTTACGGGGAATGGTCTCTGCGGTACCGGTCTTGCCACCGATGGCGTAGCCTGCAGGTCTTGCGGTTCTACCGGTTCTGCGGTCACCACCCTCTTCCATTACGGTAGCCCGGCAGTACTGTCTGATCTTCGCCGAGGTGCTCTCGGAAATGGTCTGACGCAGTACTCTGGGCTCGATGTTTTCCACTGTTGCGCCGTTAGAATTGGTGATCTTATCCACCATATGCGGCTCATAATAATAACCGCCGTTGATCAGGGAACAGAATCCCGTGATCATCTGGATCATTGTTACATTGAAGTTCTGTCCGAAACTGTTGGTAGCCAGATCGGCGCTTCCCATCTGATCTACTGGGAACAACAGGCTTGCGGTTCTCGCTTCTCCTGCCAGATCCACGTTGGTCTTTAATCCAAAGTTAAAGGTCTGTTGGAATTTGGCAAACTCTTCTTTTCCCAAAGTAGCTGCAATCTTCATCAGCGCCACGTTGCAGGACCAGGCAATGGAATCCTGTACGGATACATCTCCTTCACCGCCGGAACGATAGCTGTGACACTTGATCGTATGTCCGCCGACTTCCAGAGATCCGTTACACTGATAGTGCTCGTTGCCGGTGATAGCACCGCTCTCCAGTGCTGCCGCCACAGTAAACGGTTTTGCTGTGGAACCCGGCTCGTAAGTAGTGGAGATACAATAGTTCTTCCACAGGTAATTCAGGTTGTCCAGCAATTCGTCATCCGTTAAGGCATCAATGTCTTCCTGCGTAAAATAGGTATCTGTCTTGGTCAGAACATCATAACCGTTGGCATTGGTCACCATCTCGATCTTACGGGATCCCAAAAGGGCGTCCGTATTCCTGGTATCGTTCAGGTCATAGGTCGGATAACTTGCCATGGCCAGAATATTACCGGTATTAACCTCCATAATGATGCAGCCCACATTTTCCGCACCGTTACCGGGATGTACCGCATCCTTATGTTCCTCGTTAAACTGCTTCAGATATTTCTCCACAATACCCTGGATATTGGCATCAATGGTACTGTGTATCGTATTGCCGTCCACGGCCGGTTTGATGGTCCGCTCCAGGTTGGCATCATCATTCAGATATCCATACTCTCTTCCGGTGGTTCCGTTCAGCACATCATTGTAATACTCTTCCAGTCCGTACTGTCCTTCGTTGTCCGATCTGGAGAATCCGATCACGTCCGCCGCCAGGGAACCATTGGGATAGACTCTCTTGTATTCTTCCTGGAACCAGACGCCCTTGATCTTGCTGTCCTCCAGTGCTGCCGCCTGAAAACCGCTGATCTGATCATAGGTCAGCCTTCTGAGAGGGACATACCAGGAAGAATCCGGATGACTGATCACATACTGTCTCACTGCCGTCATATCCAGATCCGGGAAATTTGCGGACAGCGCCTCCATCGTCGGTTCCAGATAAGTCTCACGGCTTAACATTACATAGGAATCAATGACCAGATTATATACCTTCTCGCTGACTGCCAGTTTTGTTCCCTTGGTATCCACGATGTCTCCACGGCGGAACGGCAATGTCACGGAGTCGTATTTCTGCTGTGACAAAACCTGTTTTTCGTAGGTTGCTCCATCCGCTTTCACGATCCAGGACAGTCGGACAGACAGCAGAATAAATGCCAGTATGATCAGGGCATACAGGCATAAAAGTTTTTTCTGCATCTTTATGGAAAATTTCTTAGGCTTCTGTTCCTTCACGCTTTCTGCCTCCCAGACTTAGTTCTGGCTGGTATCCGCCTGACGCATATAGTCGTTGCTGCTGTTTGCGTAGGTGATTACCTGTCCTTCGGCAGCATAGGTCATTCCAAGTTCGCCGATGGCAATTCTCTTGACTTCTTCCAGATTGATATTGCTGGTAATCCGGCTGTACTCTTCATCGTTTGACAGCTTCAGAGAGTTCAGTTCACTCTCCATTCTGGACACCTCAGTGATCTTGGTGGTCAGCTCCGACTGCATCTGGATATAATTTACCAGACAGAAGGCACAGGCAATCAATGCTCCCATCAGAAAGGTGACGTAGCCGATGCTCATATGTCTTGCTTTTTCTCTGTTTTTTCTCGTCTCATGAGACATCTGTCTCCGAGGCTCCTCCATCTGCCTGCGGATCTGTAAGTCTCTTGCTGTATTATCATATATGTAAGGAGTATTGCTTACTCTTCTTCTCTGTGCCATACTCTTTCTCCCCGCTTTCACTACTAAAGTCTTTTATTTTTTCTCAAATACCCTGAGCTTTGCACTCTTGGATCTGCTGTTTACTTCCAGTTCTTCCACACTGGGAAGAATGGGTTTTCTGGTGATCACCTTTCCCTTGGAGACCTTACCGCATACGCACACCGGAAATTCCGGCGGACAGGTGCAGGGATTCTCATTCCTGCGGAATGCGTTCTTCACGATCCGGTCCTCCAGGGAATGGAAGGTAATAATGCAGAACCTTCCGCCGGGATTCAGCAGATCGATCAGCTCGTCCAGCGCCTTTTTCAGTACTTCCAGTTCCTGATTACATTCGATACGGATTGCCTGGAAAGTCTGCTTCGAAGGATGTCCGTTCTGTCGCATCTTTGCCGGGACTGCGGCTTTGATGATCTCATTTAATTCAAAGGTGGTCTCAATGGGCTTGTCTGCCCTGTTTTTCACAATGTGTTTCGCTATATTCTTGGCAAAAGGATCTTCACCGTAATCCCGGATGATGTGATACAGTTCCATCTCGGAATAATTGTTGACGATATCTCTCGCTGTCAGGGTCTGCCTGCGATCCATCCGCATGTCAAGAGGGGCATCAAACCGATAGGAAAATCCTCGGTCTTCGGTATCCAGCTGATAGGAAGATACTCCCAGATCCAGCACGATTCCGTCCACGCCGGTGACACCATATTCTCTGAGAGCCTCCACTGCATTTACATAATTGTTGCGGATCACGGTCACTTTATCTCCAAACGGCTGCAATCTTGCGGATGCTGCCGCGATTGCTGCATCATCCTGATCAATACCGTAGAAATGTCCGTTTTTCAGGCGGCTGCATACTTCGTAGGCATGTCCTCCTCCACCTAAAGTTCCGTCCACATAGATGCCGTCCGGGTTAATATTCAGTTGTTCAATGGTCTCATGCAGCATCACAGAATAATGATTGAATTCCACGACGGTCATCCTTTCTCGGTCACGTTTTTCACCCGTTAAATGGTCAGTCCCAGTCCTTCCATGGCGCTGGTGATCTCATCCATATCGGTATCGGAGTTCATATTCTCCCATTTATCCTTGCTCCAGATCTCCACACGGCTGCCGACGCCGACCAGTACCACGTCCTTTTCCAGTCCAGCGAACTCTCTGAGTGCTGCCGGCAACAGGATTCTTCCCTGCTTGTCCACTTCTACCGTAGCTGCACCGGCCAGGAAGAAACGGGCGAATTGTCTTGCTTCTTTATTGATCAGAGGTAATGAAGTCAGCTTCTGTTCAAAAGCGTTCCAGTCATCGTTGGCATACACAAATAAGCAGCCATCCATTCCTTTGGAAACCACAAATTCCTCTCCTAAGACTTCTCGGAATTTTGCCGGAATAATCAACCTGCCTTTCGTATCTAACGTATGGTTGTACTCGCTCATAAACATCGCACTCACCACCATTCATCCAAAAGGGGACTGCCACGAAAAGGAGGTCATTTTTCTAAAAATCTACCACTTTGTGGCACTTGCCTCCACTTTCTCCCACTTTTATTATGATTTTATACTAAAATAGGGTATTTTACAAGAGAAATCAAGTAGCTTTTTTCGACAGCACCACGCAAAAAAGCGCCCTGTCCTACGACAAAGGCGCCTTTTACTACTATATCTGGTATAAAAATAAGAGCAAACACAATATCTATGTATTTGCTCCTGTTTCGATATTCTTAATAAATTTTTAAAAATTTTTAATATTTTTCCACTTTCGGCTGTTTTTCCAGGCGGATACGTACCACAACGTCCGTCACCACTGCGAAGATCACCATGCACAAGGATAATACCTGTGATACGGCGAGGGTCGTTCCGGGGATAAACAGGGTATCTGTCCGGATACCTTCGATCCAGAATCTGCCAAGACCATAGCCTCCGAAGTACAGCAGACAGATCTCACCCTCAAACTTTTTGTGCTTGCGGTACACCAGCATAATGATCAGGATCATCAGATTCCACAGGCTCTCGTAGAGGAAAGTGGGATGTACCTGAATGTAATTGGTCCCATCGATAATGTGAGCTGCTACATTCTCAGAAATATCCCGGCTGCGCACAGCTTCGATAGGAAGCCGCATGGCCAGAAAACTGTCCGTATATTCCCCGAATACTTCACGGTTCATAAAGTTACCCCAGCGGCCGATGATCTGTCCCAGGATCAACCCCGGCACACACAGATCTCCCAGCCGGAACGGGTTGATCTTCTTGATCCTGCAATAAATGAGCAGTGTCAGGAATGCTCCGATCACACCGCCGTAGATCGCCATACCGCCGTTACGGGTATTGAAAATGCTTAACAGATTGTCCTTGTAATAGTCCCAGGCAAAGACCACGTAATAGATTCTGGCTCCGATCACGGAAAAGATCACGGCATAAATGGCGAAATCCCAGATCGTATCCGGATTTTCTCCTGTCACCTTTGCCTGATGCACCGCCATCAGAATGCCTGCCAGTACCCCGATTCCGATGATCAGGCCGTAAAAGGCGATTTCGAAACCGAATACGGAAAAGCTTCTGGGAACATTCTCCAGGTAAATGCCTAAATGGGGAAATGCAATATCTCCTGCATTCATCATAATATTTATTTCCTTTCTTGGTACTATCCGGCTTCTGCGCGCTTCGCGCTCCCGAATCCGGCACATACATTCGCATTCCGGGCTATCGCCCTACTTGCTCATGGCTCCATACTATCCGGCTTCTCCGCGCTTCGCGCTCCCGAATCCGGCACATACATTCGCATTCCGGGCTATCGCCCTACTTGCTCATGGCTCCATACTATCCGGCTTCTCCGCGCTTCGCGCTCCCGAATCCGGCACATACATTCGCATTCCGGGCTATCGCCCTACTTGCTCATGGCTCCATACTATCCGGCTTCTCCGCGCTTCGCGCTCCCGAATCCGGCACATACATTCGCATTCCGGGCTATCGCCCTACTTGCTCATGTATGTTTGATCCGCTAATAGACAGATTACTCTGCCTGCAAGCAGTCTCGTAATCTGTCTATTGCGGATCTTAGTATTACACGTTGAATCTAAATAGGATCACATCGCCGTCCTGCACTACATAATCCTTACCTTCCATGCCGACCAGACCCTTTTCACGGGCAGCGGCCAGAGAGCCCTGCTCCAGCAGATCCTTGTAGTTTACTACTTCTGCCTTGATGAAGCCTCTCTCGAAATCGGAGTGGATCTTGCCGGCTGCCTGAGGTGCCTTGGTGCCAATCTTGATGGTCCATGCTCTGGTCTCATCCTCTCCTGCAGTCAGGAAGCTCATCAGACCTAAGATATGATAACTTGCCTTAATCAGTTTCTCCAGACCGGATTCCTTTAATCCCAGATCGTCTAAGAACATTGCCTTCTCATCATCATCCAGCTCGGAGATCTCTTCCTCGATCTGTGCACAGATCACGAATACCTCACTGTGTTCACCGGCTGCGAACTCTCTTACTTTTGCCACCATCTCATTGGATGCGCCGTCATCTGCCAGATCATCCTCGGCTACATTGGCTGCATAGATCACAGGCTTATAAGTCAACAGATTGTATTCCTTTAACAGAGCCAGTTCATCCTCATCGGTAACATCCAGGCTCTTTGCCATCTTACCGCTCTCCAGATGCTCCTTGATACGCTCAAGCAGTGCCAGCTCCTTGGCATAGGTCTTGTCCATTCTGGCTGCCTTGACTACCTTGGACAGTCTTCTCTCCAGTACTTCCAGATCTGCGAAGATCAGCTCCAGATTGATGGTCTCGATATCACGCAGAGGGTTCACGCTGCCGTCCACATGGATGACATTAGGATCCTCGAAACATCTTACCACATGTACGATAGCATCCACTTCACGGATATTGCTTAAGAACTGGTTGCCCAGTCCCTCACCCTTGGAGGCACCCTTTACCAGACCTGCGATATCCACGAATTCGATCACTGCGGGAGTTACCTTCTTGGAATGATACATCTCGCCCAGTGCTTTCAGTCTGTCATCCGGAACTGTTACCACACCCACGTTAGGGTCGATGGTACAGAAGGGATAGTTGGCGGATTCTGCTCCCGCCTTGGTCAGGGAATTGAAAAGTGTGCTCTTTCCCACGTTGGGAAGACCTACGATACCCAGCTTCATTTTATCTTTACCCGTTCAAAAATCCCTCTATAAACGGAATTTTTGCCTTTCTGTTTATTAGTTGAACAATATAATCTAAAATTATAGCATAATATGTGTTTTTTTCAAACACCTAAATACTTTTCTTTCGAAATAAAAATATGCTATAATATGCAATATCATAAACCAAAGAGGAAAAATTAATGAAAAGAATACATTATTTTGATTTGCTTAGATGTACCTGCTTTTGCTTCATTATTTTTTATCATCTGCTCTTTCAGCTCTATCTCTCCGGAATCTGTCCTGTAGAGAGACTCAATCCTCTGTTTTCCAACAGCAATATGCATCTGGCAACCCTGGGTGTTGCTGTATTTTTCATGTTATCCGGTGCCAGTCTCTCCTATACCGCGAAGGAGAACTTCAGCCTCGCAAAATATTATAAGAAAAGATTTCTGCGCATCCTGATTCCCTTTTATATTCTTTACATTGTTTATTTCCTGTTTCTCCTTTTCCAGAGCCATTCCGTCCACAATATTTTTCCTGAAGGAATTCCTGCGTGGAGAATTGTTTTTACTTTTCTTGGAATGGATTCCTGGGTCAGCATGCACGGGATCAGCACCTTTTCCCTTACCATCGGAGAATGGTTTCTGGGATGTCTTATTCTGTTGTATCTGATCTTTCCATTGCTTCGATTTTTTATGATAAAAAATGAAAAGTTCTTTTTTATCATCGCTACCGGGATTTATTTGATTGTTTTATTTCATTACGATTTCTCCGTCCCCATCCATATGAACTTCTTCCTGAAGGGCTACGAGTTCGTAATCGGTATGATGATTGGTTATTATCATGAAAAATTCAATCCTAAATGGATTTTCTTATCCCTGCCGGTGGTGATTTTCTTTGTTCTGTGCCCTTTTGCACTTCCCATCAGCACCGGTTTGAAAATAACGATACTGGCCGTTGCCTTCTGGATTTCCGCTGCATGCCTGGAACCGGTTCTCGAAAAAGGAAACGGCCGATTTCTCCGTACGATAAGTAACTACTCTTATGAAGTATTTCTGGTCCACCATATCATTATCTATTTTATCACTCCGAGGGCTATTCCCTATATGCGCGGTATGGTGGGTGTTTTAGGTTTGTTTCTCGTTGAATTGCTGCTGATGGCAGTGCTGGGATTTCTTTTGAAGTCCATCTCCGATCAATGCATTGCCGCTTTGTCCAATCTTACTGCTGTTGAAAATAAACGTTAATCCCCTGCAGTAATCCTTCCGCCAGTTGATCCAGTATAGCATCGCTGTGATCGGAATATGCATTTCCCAGTTCCATATCCACGGAAGGGATCGTACTATAAGAAGTCTGGGTCAGGTCAATGCTCATGTTTCCTTTTCCATAGATCGTTGCTCCCTGTCCCCGCAGCCCTTCCACCAGATCCGCTCCCAGAGCATCGTGCTGCTGCCAGTGGGATGCCACCGGTTCCATACTCTTCAGTACTTCCGGCACAGAGATGTAAAAGCATCCCTTGTCGTAATTCTTGCCGTCACCGCTGTCCCAGTGCAGTGCGATATGGCAGTCTGCCACGTTATTGCAGATCACGGTCCTGGCCACATTGTCCAACTGCACATCCTCTCCGTCCCTGAGCATCAGTACATCATAGCCGGAGGCCAACAGTTTGTCCCGCAGGATCTGTGCCATCTGCAAAGTAACCGTTCGCTCCGGTGTCCCGTCCTGAAATGTCATGCCTCCGGACACTGCCGCAGCTTCCGTAGCTCCCGCTGCCGTACTGCCTCCCGTAGTCTTGGCCGAACCGTCCGGATGGCACAGCGTCTTTACTTTGGCCCCACCGGCGGTGCCATGTCCCGCATTCACTCCGATAATGATTCCCTTGCTTCCGGACTCTTCTGGTGCCCGGTATAGTACTGCGGCTCCGGTATTTATCTTCGAATGATCCGCATATTCCCAGTCCGGATCCAGAGTGATCTGTTGTAAGTCGGTATATTCCACCGGTTGGTTCTGTATAGCCTCCGGCTGACCGGCTACCGTTTCTGTCTGACTGCCTGCGGCCTCTGTCGGCATACTGCTTTGCGACACCGCAGCCTCTCCCCCGGGAACTTTGTCGGTCCCCGAAGTCACCATTTCATGTTCTGCACTATTCGCCGCCCCTTGCGGCACAGACGTTTCCGCCAGCGTTTCTCTACCGAATTCCTCTGCGTTTTTCTCATTTTCTGTTGTCTCCACGGATGCTACTACGCTCTCGGGAACCACAGGATCCACGTTTTCCATAGTTTCCACGCTTTCCGTCCCCTCAGTCCCTTTCTGTGCACCACAGGCTGTCATACTTACTGCAAGCGCCAGACCGGCCACTACCGCCGCTATCCTATATTGTTTTCTATGAAGCATTTCCTTATTACTCATTACTCCTCCGATATGAAAAGAACCACAGCTGTGGTTTCAGCTATGGTTCTTCTGTTCTCTCTATTACGATCTTGGGAAAACATCCTCCGATTAACCGCGCAGTTTGAAGTGCTCTAACAACTCGTTCAAAGTAGTAGCGGAAGCGGAAAGCTCCTCGCTGGTAGCGGAAGTCTCCTCTGCTGCTGCGGAGTTGGACTGGATAACATCGTTGATGTCCTCCACACCCTTCTTGATGTTGTTGACAGATACTGCCTGTCTGTCGGATGCAGTACGGATATTAGCAACCTCCTGGATGATCTGATCCAGTTCGGTCATAACCTTCTGCATTGCTTCGTTGGTCTCCCTGGTAACCCTGTTACCCACTCCTACTTCGTTCATGGATTCTTCGATCAGCTTCTTAGACTCTACTGCGGAATTTGCACTCTCTTCTGCCAGCTGTCTGATCTGGTCAGCCACGACTGCGAAACCTCTTCCGGCTTCCCCTGCTCTTGCTGCCTCAATGGAAGCATTCAAAGACAGCAGATTGGTCTGGGATGCAATATTCTCGATATCTGCGATGATCTTCTCGATATTCTGGGTCGTGGTATCGATTTTCTTCATGGCATCTACCAGCTCATCCATCTTCTGCTGGCTGTTGGCTGCCTCGATACCTACCTGTTTTGCCTTATCGTGAACGATATCGGTAGACTTGGTGTTCTCCATTACCTGATTCGTTACTTCTTCTACGGTAGCCACCAGTTCTTCAACAGCTGCAGCCTGACTGGTAGCACCTTCTGCAATATCCTGTGCACTGACAGCCAGCTGATTGCTTCCGGCAGACACCTGTTCGGAAGATCCCTGAATACCGTGCATAGTCTCACTGACCTTGTTCACCATATCATCCAGTTCATCCAGTACATTGCGGAGCTGTCCTACATACGCATCGGGGCAGTTGCTATGTACATCAAAATTACCCTCAGCAAAATGCTCTACAATATCCTGCAGATCTGATACAACCTTTTTCAAAATACCGGCTGCGGTCTCAAAACTGTCGGATAAGCGTCCCAGCTCATCCTCGGACTCATAAGGAGTGCCGATCTCAAAGTCACCGGAAGCAATCTTCTCAGATGCCACTACCAGACTCTCAATAGGCTCTACCAACATTTTGGCAAGCATCTTTGACATAGCTGCATTAAATGCAATAGCTAATACAACTATGATCACAACAATTACGCTTCCCACATAGTTTTTTGACTGTATCAATCCCACAACTGACACCAGTGCCAGCACCACATATAAAACGTCCATAATGCGGAACACAAAAGAAAGCTTATTTTTAATCGTTTTCTCCCTTAGCATTTCTTCCAGTTTTTTCATTTGTTTCCTGCTCCTTCCGTTAATTAACCTACATACATTTTATTTTAATTTCCTCTGGTTGTTTCGTCAAGATTTCTCTGCTTAAAATTATGTAAAAATCATGTATGGGATGACTGGCTCATCTCCAGCAGTTTCTCACGCATTTCATTTTCGATCCGCTGTAAGTCTTCCTCTGCGCTCTGTCTTCTGGCACGGCCTTCCTCCTGGATCTTCATGACTTCATCCAGTGTGGTCATCAGTGTCTGGTTCGTGGTCTTGAGGGTCTCGATATCCACAATACCTCTCTCAGATTCCTTCGCTGTCTCCACGGATGCCACTTTCAGTGCTTCTGCATTTTTCTTCAACAGTTCATTGGTCATATCCGATACTGCACGCTGTGCCTTGGCTGCATCGGTGGCATGATCCAGACCGATGGCAATGACCATCTGGCTCTTCCACAGAGGGATCGTATTCACCAGTGTGGACTGGATCTTCTCGGACATAGCGATATCATTGGACTGGATCAGTCGGATCTGGGGTGCCATCTGCAGAGAAATGGCTCTGGTAAGTTCCAGATCATATATCTTCTTCTCGAATCTCTCACACATTGCTGCAAAATCCTTCGCAGCTTGCGTATCCTCCGGCAGTCCGCTCTTCTGTGCTTTTTCCAGAAGTTCCGGCAGTTCCACGTTTTTCGCCTGTGTCAGTTTCTTTTTACCTGCCAGAATGTACATGGACAGTTCTTTAAAATAATTCAGATTCAGCTGATACAGCTTGTCCAGTACCGCCACATCTTTTAGCAGCACCACCTGATGATTTTCCATGGCATCACAGATCTTGCTGATGTTCACTTCCGCTTTATCATACTTTGCTTTCAGATTACTCAGCTTATCCCCGCTCTTTTTAAACAAGCCGAAGAATCCCTTGTCTTCCTCTGTATCAAAATCCCTGAGCTGTGCCACTACATCCGTCAACAGCTGTCCAACCTCGCCCATATCCTTGGTCCGGACATTGCTAAGTGCTGTCTCAGAGAAATCTGCGATCTTTTTCTGACTCCCCGCACCGTACTGCAATACCGCCTGGGTATTGGTCAGATCGATCTGTCCCGCAAAATCATCTACCATTTTCTGTTCTTCCGGTGTCAGTTCCATCTCCGGAACAGCCTGCTCCTCTACCAGTTCCTCCGGCTTCTTCTCCACGATCTCTGCCTTTGCCTCCGCAAAGGGATCCAGTGTAAGGGTAGGTGCCTCTTTTGTTGCTGCATCCAGATCCATATTCATACTTATAACCCCGCCTTTCCATACTCTCTCATGATTTTTTATTTACCATCAGCATTGCTTTCCTGCTGTCATACACTTTTTTCTCTTGCAAAATCCGATTCCGTCAGCCCTTCCCTGGCCAACATCGTCTGCAATACCTGTGCATCCGCTGACGCATCAAAGGCTGCATCCCGGAACAGATTGTTCAGCAATGTAACGAATGCCTGATTGATCATATCCAGTGTCTTTTCGATCTCTTTTTTAGCATCGAGAATATCTTCTCCCGGGTTGCTGATCTCGTCAAATTCCGCATACTGCTCCACCAGTTTCAACATAGTAGGCAGGTAATAATCCATCAGTTTATGCATCCGGTGCATCTGCTCCGGATGCTCCTGCACTCGGTCAAAGATCTCCTTCAACAGATTTTCCAGCCGGTACAGCTTCTCAGAGATAGCTTCTCCTTCGATCCTGTCATTCAGATCCCGCAGATGACGGATGTATTCCATTCCTTCTGCCACAATACTGTGCAGTTCCTGCTCTCTGCGGTTCTGATCCGTATCCTGTGTATCGGTGCCCGCTGTATTCTGTTCCTTCTCCTGCTCACTGATCTTCTTCTGCTCCAGATAGGCTTTCTCCGTCTCCAGATACTGACGGTAGATCACATTATTGAGCATAAAGCAGGTCTCTTTATCATCCAGATGTCCGTCCGGAAACATTCCGGCTTTTAACATCTTACGAAGATCCCTTCTGACATAGCGGACACTTTTTCCGGTATAGCGGGCCATTTCGTTGATCACACCATACATTTTGGTGCCGCACAGTTCCAGATATTTCTCCGCACGTTTTAATCTTCTACGCTGTCCGTTGCCATAAGAGATCATCTCTAAAAATACCAGAGACAATACCCCCGGAAGGATCGCCGCACTCAGAGATGCTGCCTGAAAAGCTGCCAGTAACAGCTGTACCAGAAGTCCCAGTCCGCTGAACCCCAGTCCGATCCCGCCGAACACAGTGCACAATGTTCCGGACACGTTTCCCTTCTTTTCCATTTTGACCAGAGAAGTCATTTCTGCCGCAGTAGCTTTTCTGGGTGTCACCGGCTGTGCCTGATTCCGTGCACGGTTCTGCTCTGCCTGAGCCTTCCGTTGTTCTTCCCACTGCTTTTCCCGCTCTCTGCGCTGCCGGTGCCATTCTTCGTTCTGCCTGCGGCGCTCCTCCTGCTGTTTTTCCCGCTGCTGCCGTTCTGCCTGGATCTCTGCCTCAGTCTTGACTTCCTCCCGCCTTTTATCCTGCCAGCTGCGCTGGGAATTCCACACCTTTTTTTCCGTGGCTTCCCTGGACAGATTTGCCTGGAAATCCGCCTCCCGCAAGGCATCGTTGACCGTATCCGTCACCAGCGTGTTCAACGCATGAAAATCTCCGGTCTTCATTGCTTCCGCAATGGTCTCTTTGAATTTTTCCCCTAGATTATTCTGCACTTCACTCATAATTAATATTTTCTCTGATTTTTCAGTTCATCATAGAGCAGACAGTAGTTCTCATAACGTATCTGCGGGATCTCTCCCTCTGCCACAGCAGCCTTGATACCGCATACCGGCTCAGAGATATGGGAGCAGCCTCCGAATCTGCAATATTTTTCAAAAGGGGCAAACTCCGGATAAAATTCCGCCAACTGCTCCTTCTCCAACCGAAACAACCCCAGAGAGCTAAATCCCGGGGTATCCAGAATGTACGTATCCTGTGCAATGGAGATCAGTTCGGAGTGCCTGGTAGTATGCTTTCCCCGCTCGATCTTCTCACTGATGGAGCCGGTCTCCATCACTGTGCCGGACTGCAGGCAGTTTACCAGAGAGGATTTACCGACACCGCTGGGACCCGCCACCGTAGTGGTCTTGCCGCGAAGCAGCTCCTGAATGGTATCTATCCCTTCTTGTCTGGCTGCGCTGACCGTGATCGTACGGAATCCCGCCTGTTCGTAAATGGCACGATAATCTTCCTTTTTGCCTTCCTCGTCAATATCCTGCTTGTTAAAACAGATAATGCAGGGAATGTCCTGCTGCTGCATCATGACCAGGAAACGATCCAGCAGATTAAAATTCGGCTGTGGCTTCGTGATGGCAAAGATCACCAGCGCCTGATCCACATTAGCTACCGCCGGACGGATCAGTTCACTGTGTCTGGGAAGCAATTCCCTGATATTTCCTTTTTTCTGTGCCTCATCCAGGACATCCATCTCCACGTCATCCCCGACCAGGGGTTTTCTGTGATCCTTGCGAAAGACTCCTTTTGCCTTGCATTCGTACACCGTGCCCATTGTATGGCCATCGTCCGCTACATGGACGTAATAGAACCCGGCGATTCCTTTTATAATCTTGCCCTTCATAGCTTCCCGCCTTTGATCTTATTCCTTTACGAACTCAACTCTTCTGGTAAAGGAACGGTCTTCTGTCGTTCCGGGAACCGTCACCTGCTCCCCGGTATCCGGGTTCGTTGTGGTGGTCGGTTCGCTTGTCACCTGATACGTCATGGTGAGCGTACCACCGGAGGCAGTCATACCGTTGAAATTGGTAGCTACCGGGAAAGTGCTGGTCTTGGTATCCAGCAGTACGTTATTGTCATCCGTCACCAGTTTGATGCTGACTTCCATTCCCGATACATAGCCGGGTGCTTCCGAAGTCGTCGGTGCCGCAATGCTGACATTACACTTGTAAGTCACCTTCTGAGCTCCCTGACTGACCTTGATATCAATGGAAGTTCCCTGCTCCACATAGGAGCCATGGGAATAGCTCTGGTAACAGATCATGCCTTCTCCCACTTCGTCACTGTAGATATAGGTCACACTGCCTACGGTCAGTCCTGCCTCGATGGCTTCTACCGTACCGTCCTGCTCGGACAGACCGATCAGATTCGGCACACGGATCTTGGTATCTTCCTTACCCAGACTTACTGTCACAGTGATCACACTGCCCTTCGGTGCTTTGTTGCCCTCGGAAGGGGTCTGGGAAATCACCCGACCGGACTCTACCGTATCGGAATAGTTCTCTGTCTTGTTGACCAGGAATCCCTTGCTTACCAGCTGTGTATTGGCTTCATCAAAAGTAAGATTCACCACATTGGGTACTTCCACACCCTGAGTTCCTGCACTGGCTTTCAGGGTTACCTTGCTGCCCTTATCGATCTGTGCTCCCACGCTGACATCTGTATTGATAACAATACCTTCCGCTACCGTGTCGGACTCCTCATAAGTCACCTCTGTGAGGATTCCCAGACTGGTCAGGGTGCTCTTTGCATCTTCTACCTTCATGCCCCTTACATCCGGCATGGAGACCTTTTCCACTTCTGTGGCATCCGTCTCTTCGGTCGTAATGATCGGTCCTGCATCAGAGTCACTGCTTCCTCCATTTTTGCCGCCGAAGATCTTCACTGCCAGAACGATCAGGATAATACAGATCACCACACCGGCTACAATTGCCAGGATTGTGGTCACACGCTCCATCTTGGGGTCGTAGTCGTAATTATCTTCGTCTTCGCCATCTTCTTCGTTTTCATACATGGCTTCCGTATCGGAACGCAGACGCATGGTCTCGTCATGATCCGGTTCTTCGTATTCCCGGCTGCCCTGATAAGGAACCTTACGTTTGATCTGCGCCATATCCTCATCGGAGATCATCCGGGTACCACCCTCCATATCCGGATCGGTGTTCACCACGAAATCTTCCTCCGGATTGATCAGGGACTGTTTCAGATCTGCGATCAGTTCTGCCATATTCTGATATCTGCGGTCCGGAGACTTCTGACAGCATTTCAATACAATACTGGCTACGCTGGAAGGGATCTCCGGTACGAACTCCTTCGGAGACGGCATCTCTTCCTGAATATGCTTGATGGCAATGGCAACCGTAGTCTCTCCGTTGAATGGTACTCTTCCCGTCAGCATCTCAAACATGGTGATGCCCAGCGAATAGATATCACTCTTTTCATCACTGTACCCACCTCTGGCCTGCTCTGGAGAAGTATAATGTACGCTTCCCATGACATTAGAAGTGATGGTATTACTGGTAGCTGCTTTGGCAATACCGAAATCCGTCACCTTGACCTTGCCATCCTTGGAGATAATAATATTCTGTGGCTTGATATCCCGATGGATAATATGATTATTATGTGCAGCCTCAATACCCATGCTTACCTGGATGGCGATACTTACCGCTTCCTTGTAAGACAGTCTGGCCTTCTTCTCAATGTACTTTTTAAGGGTAATACCCTCTACCAGTTCCATGACGATATAATAGATTCCGTTCTCTTCCCCGACATCATAGACATTGACAATATTGGGGTGCATCAGTCCTGCTGCCGCCTGTGCCTCGATCCGGAATTTGGATACAAAATTAGCATTTTCGCTGAATTCCTGCTTCAATACCTTGATCGCCACATAGCGATTCAGCTTGTGACATTTTGCTTTATAGACATCTGACATACCGCCGGTTCCGATTTTTTCCAGGATCTCATAGCGATCGCCGATCATCATTCCTATTTTGATCATACTTGCTCTCCATTTCCAAAAAAGCTGGGTAATTTACGCGCACGGCTCGATCAGTATCACACTGATATTGTCTCTGCCGCCGTTGGCATTGGCCGCCTCCACCAGGCTCTCTGCCTTCTCCACAAGGTCTCTGGCTCCGCTGATAATCATGCGGATTTCCTCGTCTTCCAGCATATTTGTCAGACCATCCGAGCACATAAGGACGATCTCACCCTCCTGTAATTCCACGGTAAAGAAATCCGGCTCCACTTTGTCTTCCGCCCCTACCGCTCTGGTAATAATATTTTTATCCGGATGGTTCCTTGCATCGGCACGATCCAGTTCTCCGATCCGTACCATTTCTTCTACATACGAATGATCTCTTGTGATCTGGCGGATCTTGCTGCCCACCACATAGAGTCTGCTGTCTCCTACATTGGCCACCTGTAAGAATCTACCCATGCAGGATGCCACCACAACCGTAGTCCCCATTCCTTCCAGCTTTTCATCCTCGCTGGCTCTCTTGCGGATCACATCATTGGCTTCCTCAATGGCTTTGCGGAAGATCAGGGTGGGATTCTTCTCAAAAGAATTCTCCATCTCGGCAAGCATGGTCTCTACCGTTACCTTGGACGCATAGTCTCCCGCATTGTGACCACCCATACCATCTGCCACGATAAATACATTCGGCAGATTTCCCACCGGTTTTTCAGAGGTATAGATATAGTCCTGATTTACTTTTCTTTTCCTTCCGATATCGGTTATGGAAAACGTCTTAAGCACGTCAAACTTCCTCCTGTGAGAGTTCCCCCGGGTTCTTCGCCTCCTGCGTATGACGGCGTCTTAACTGTCCGCAGGCTCCGTCAATATCCCGGCCCATCTCCCTTCTAATTGTAACATGTATCATCTTACTTTCAAGTTTATTTTTAAATGCCTGAATGTGCTTCGTATCCGACTGCACATAATCCCGCTCTTTAATGGGGTTGACCGGGATGAGGTTGATATGGCAGCACAACGGCTTCGCCAGGGCGATCAGTTCCCTGGCATCCTCTTCCGTATCATTCACACCGCCCACCAGACTGTATTCGAAAGTGATCCTTCGTCCGGTCTGTTTGAAATAATACTGACAGACTTCCATCAACTCTTTGATAGAATACCGGTTGGCAATGGGCATCAGTTTTCTTCGTTTTTCATCGGTGGTGGCATGCAAGGACAGTGCCAGTGTGATCTGCAGCTTTTCATCCGCCAGCTGCCGCATTCTGGGCACGATTCCACAGGTGGACACCGTGACATTTCTCTGGCTGATGTTCAGACCGTTCTCATCGGTCAGAAGATGCAGAAATTTCAAAATATTGTCATAATTATCCATCGGTTCCCCAGTGCCCATGACTACCACATTGGAGACCCGCTCCCCCGTCAGTCTTGTAATGGCGTAAATCTGATCCAGCATCTCGGAAGGAGTCAGATTCCGTTCCAGTCCGTCCAGCGTGGACGCACAGAATTTACAGCCCATACGGCATCCCACCTGTGAAGAAATGCACACACTGTTGCCGTGCTTATACTGCATCCAGACACTTTCCACCACATTGCCATCAGATAATTCAAACAGGAATTTTTTCGTTCCGTCGATCTTGGACTCCTGTATTCTGACAGGGTTTACACAGGTGTATTCATATTTTTCCTTACATTGCTCCCTGAATTTTGCGGAGAGGTTGGTCATTTCATCAAAGCTCCTGACCAGCTTCACATGCATCCATTCATACATCTGCTTTGCCCGGAAGGCCTTCTCTCCCATGCTCTCCAGCTCTGTCTTCAATTCTTCCAGATTCAGGGATTTGATATCTTTTTTCGTATCCATTTTTCGTTCTCTTACTTCTTATCTCTCACGCTTTTCTGCGCAGTCTTGCATAATAGAATCCGTCGGTCTCATCCGTTCCCGGCAGAAGCTGTCTCTCTTCTTCCAGTACAAACGGGAAATTCTCTGTGATCCAGACTGCCATCTCCTGATTTTCCCCGCGGTGGATCGTGCAGGTACTGTAGAGCAGTACACCGTGCGGCTTCACATACTGCCATCCGGCTGCCACGATCTGCCTTTGCAGTTCTGTGATGGATTGCAGGCTTTCCGGTGTGGCATGATATTTGATATCTCTCTTTTTTCCCATAACACCAAGACCAGAGCAGGGGACATCCATCAGCACCACGTCCGCATATTTTTCCTTCTCCGGATCATGCACCGTGGCATCATACACCTGAACCTCCACATTCCTACGGTTCATGCGCTCCAGATTCTCCCGGATCAGGTCCGTCTTGTATTCCGATATATCACGGGACACGACGTGGCCTGCTTCCCCTGCAAATTCCGCCGCCAGGATCGTCTTGCCACCCGGAGCCGCACACAGATCCATGACCGTATTACCTGGGCATATACCTGCCGCTTCCACTGCAAGTGCTGAGCTGGCATCCTGCACGGTAAATTTGCCTTCCGCAAAGCCCGGAAGTTCACTTACATTTTCCAGATTCTGTGCCAGATACACATAAGGAAGTTCCCTGCTTTGTTGCAGACGTACACCGGTTTTCTCAATTTTCTCCGCCAGTGACTCTCTCTCCGATTCGGTCAGTTCCGTGGAGAACCGCAGGGATACCGGATGAATGGAAAGGAGTCCTTTTAAAAGTGTTTCCGTTCCTTCTCTGCCATATGCAGGCAGCCACAGATTCACGATCCATTCCGGCATGGAATATTTTATGCTCAGATATTTCACCGTATCCTTGGGATCCGGCAACGGCATCTGTTCCTTGCTGCGGGAAATATTACGCAGCACCGCATTGACGAAGCCTTTCAGGGTACGGAAGCCTCTTTTGGCCGCCAGCTTGCAGGCCTCATTGCACACCGCACTGTCGGGAACTGCGTCCATATACAGGATCTGATAAGTACTCATGCGAAGAAGACAGCGGATCAGAGGCTTCATCTTCCGGACCGGAACAGAAGAAAACCGATCCAGATAATAGTCCAGCTCCAGCTGTCTCTCTATCGTACCTTCCGTGACTCTTTTGATAAACGCTTTCTCTCTGGGATCCAGATAATCGTATTTATCCAGAACCGCTTTCATCAATTTATGGGAAAAATCCTGCCCCTTTTCCAGACTGAGCAGGATCTCCACTATAATCTCTCTTGTATCGGTCGTTGCATGATCACTCAAGATTAGTCTCTCCTTCTGCGATTGCCGCCGTACAGCAGGATCAGTCTGAGCAGCTGTAATGCGGAGGAGGCCGCTCCTGCCACATAGGTCAGAGCCGCTGCCGTCAGCACCTTTTTGCCGCCGCTTACTTCTTCACTGCCTAATAACCCGTATTCTTCCACCTTCACGATAGCTCTGTGGGAAGCATTGAATTCCACAGGCAGTGTCACCAGTTGGAAAATAACGGTCAGGGCAAATGCCCAGATACCAAGCTGGATCAATGTCTGATTCCAGCTGAGCAGTACTCCTAAAAAGATCAGAGGAATGCTTAAATTGCTTCCGATATTCACCACCGGCACCAGTGCAGCACGAATGCTCATGGGGGCATAGCCATGGGCATGCTGAATGGCATGTCCGCACTCATGGGCCGCAACACTGACCGCAGTCACCGAGGTTCCGTTAAAGTTGTTGTAAGACAGTCGCACCGTATCCGTCCGGGGATCGTAATGATCACCGTCATCGGAGTTCAGGCACTCGATCTGTACATTGTATAAACCTTCTCTGTTGAGAATGTTGCGGGCCGCTTCCGCTCCCGTCAATCCTCTCATATTCCGGACTTTGCTGTATTTGCGCATGGTGGAATTCACCAGTGCGCTGGCACCCAGACACAATACCAGTCCGACCAGTACCAGAAAATAAGTAGGATCCCAATAATAACCATATCCGTAATAGCCACCGTACATACGAAAGTCTCCTTTCTGTCAACACCGCTTACCCGATCGTTGCTTTTCGTTTCGTCGTATCCTAACGCTCGCCCAGAAGCTCTCCCGGCTGTACCTTTACCCCCAGCAGGAAATCGTGAGTTGTCATACGCCTTTTACCTTCCAGTTGCAGTTCCATCACCTTTAAGGAGCCTTCCGATGCAGCCACTTCAAAGGAATCCTTATTCACCATAAGGATCGTGCCCGGTGCTTCCTTATGCGCAGTTGCCATAGGAATGGCTTTCCAGATTTTCAGCTGTTTTCCATGATAATGCGTATATGCACTGGGCCAGGGAGTCAGTCCACGGATCAAACGATCCAGTTCTGCCGCTGTTTTCGTAAAGTCCAGTTTTCCCATCTCTTTGGTGATCAGGGCCGCGTAGCAGGTCTTGGTATCATCCTGCTTTTCCGGTACCAGTTTGCCTGCCTCCAGCAGAGGCAGTGCCTCGGTGATCGCTTCCCCGCCCAGCACCATCAGCTTGTCATGCAAAGTTTCAAAGGTGTCCTCCGAAGTAATGGGGATTTTCTTCCGGTACAACATATCGCCGGTGTCCAGTCCCGCATTCATCTGCATGATGGTCACACCAGTCTCGGCCTCTCCGTCGATGATCACTCTCTGGATAGGAGATGCCCCGCGGTATTTCGGAAGGAGGGATGCATGGATGTTCAGACATCCGTATTTTGGCAGATCCAGAATCTCCTGAGACAGGATCTGTCCGAACGCCGCCACGATATAAATATCTGCGGGATATTTTTTCAGTTCCTCAATGGCTTCCGGTGTCTTGATCCGACGGGGCTGGAATACAGGAATGCCATGTTTTACCGCACATTCCTTCACGGGAGGAAACTGTAATTCTTTGCTTCTGCCCTTTGGCTTGTCCGGCTGGGTCACCACTGCGGTGATCTCATGGCCCTGTGTGATCAGTGCCTCCAGCGCTCCCACGGCAAAATCGGGAGTTCCCATAAATACGATCTGCATAGTCTGTCTCCTTTCCGGAAAGCTTACTCTTCTTCCTCATCCTCGTAGGTCATATCCTGCAGCGGTCCTTCCGCCTTTTCCACATAGAGATGACCGTCCAGATGATCCAGTTCGTGGCAGATGGCTCTGGCCAGCAATTCTGTTCCTTCTACTTCGATGGGCTTCATATTCACATCCAGTGCTACCGCTTTCACATAATTGGGTCTGGTTACGATGCCGAACTTACCGGGTACGCTAAGACACCCTTCCTGTCCGGTCTGCTCTCCACTGCTCTCTACGATGCGGGGGTTGATCAGAATATACGGATCCTCTCCGGTGGTATCGATCACCACGATTCTCTTCAGGACACCTACCTGTGGTGCCGCCAGCCCTACGCCATTGGCATCGTACATAGTCTCCAACATATCCTCGATCAGTTCTTTGGTCCGGGGTGTCATCTCCTTGACCTCTTTGCAGGTCTTGGTCAGTACTTCATCCCCATATTCACGAATGTTTCTGATTGCCACAGTTCTTTACCTCCTATAACACGCTTACCGGGTCAAAATCAAATTGTATACTCATCTGTCTGGGCTGCCACTGTCTGAGAGTTTCCTCCAGTCTGTCCTTTACTTCCACCAGGACATCATACTCCGCATGCTTCACATAGAACACATACCGGTAGATATCATTGATCTTGCTGATGTTGGCAGGGGCAGGTCCCAGTACCTGTATCTTCTTATTGGACTGTTCTTTTTGCTTTCCTGACAAAAAGTCCATATTAGACTTTACCACATCTGTCAGTCTCAGGGCAAGCTGTTTTACATTTTCTTCCTCTTTCCCGTAGATCTGTACTGCCAGCATATGAGCCACCGGCGGGTAGCCGGACAGCTCTCTATACAGAATCTCCTCCTGATAAAAGCTCTCGTAATCCTGAGCCGCAGCACAGGTAATGGCGTAATGATCCGGCTGATAGGTCTGGATCACCGCTTCCCCGGGGAGCACCCCTCTGCCGGCCCGGCCCACCGCCTGGGTCAGAAGCTGGAAAGTCCGCTCTCCCGCCCGGTAATCCGACGCATTTAACGACAGATCCGCCGCCAGGATCCCCACCAGTGTCACCTTTGGGAAATCATGTCCCTTGACGATCATCTGGGTGCCGATCAGCACGTCCGCTTCCCCGTTTGCGAAGGAGGATAATATTTTCTCATAGCTGTCCTTCGTCCGGGTGGTATCCGCATCCATGCGTAACGTCCGCACACCGGGGTACAGCTCCTTTAGCTTTTCCTCGATCTGCTGGGTACCTGCCTTAAATCCCAGAATATATTTCGATCCACACTTGGGACAAAGCTTCGGCATCGGCTGTGTATAACCACAGTAATGACAGATCAGCCTTCCTCCCTTATGTTCCGAGAGAGAGACATCACAGTGCGGACACTTCATGACCTCACCGCAGGAACGGCAGGACACAAATCCCGCGTAGCCTCTTCGGTTTAAAAACAGGATGGTCTGCTGGCCCTTGTTCAGCCGGTCTGTCATCAGTTCCTGCAATTTTCTGCTGAAAATAGAACGGTTACCCTCCTGCAGTTCCTGTCTGAGATCTACCGTGTACACCGTGGGAAGTTCCCCGCCGGTGAGCCGCTTTGTCAGTTGAAACAGCCGGTATTCTCCCCTACCGGCACGATAATAGGCCTCCAGGGAAGGTGTGGCTGAACCCAGCACTACACTGGCTCCGTACAGTTCTGCCACTTCCAGAGCAGTCTCTCTGGCATGATATTTCGGAGTACTTTCACTTTTATAGCTGTTCTCCTGCTCCTCATCCATAACGATCAGTCCCAGATTCGGAAACGGTGTAAAAAGTGCGGATCTTGGTCCGATGATCACATCGATTTCTCCAGCTTTGGCCCGTTCGCACTGATCATATTTTTCCCCGGGGGACAGTGTGGAATTCATCACGCTGACCCGGTCTCCGAATCTCTGATAGAATCTGAGCAGTGTCTGATACGTCAGGGCAATCTCCGGGATCAGCACAATAGCCTGCCGTCCCCTTGCGATCATCTCTTCGATCAGCTGCATATATACTTCCGTCTTGCCACTGCCGGTAATGCCGTGGATCAGATAGGTCTGTCTCCTTCCGGCATCAAAATCCGCAAGCACTTCCGTAACGATGGTCTGCTGTTCCTCACTCAGCGTATTACGCACTGCCTCTACGGACTGCATTTTGACTGGATTGCGGTAGCTTTCAGAGCTGACCAGTTTTGCCGCGCCGCTTTTTACAATACTGTTCACTGTGGCAGCACTGACACCCAGTTTCCCCGTGATCCACTCATAGGGAATCGTTTCCTGCTCTGACAGGGCTTTTAACAGTCTTGCTTTGGCCACCTGTCTTTTCCGTTCACATTCTCCTAATAATGACAAAATCTCTTCTCTGTTCATCAGACGTACCAGCTGTCTGTGTTCCAGCTTTTTTACCGACTGTTTTGCCGGCAATACTGTCTTCAGTGCCTGGATCATGGTACAGCCGTAATTCCGGCGGATCCAGGCAGCCAGGACAATCATTTTGTCCTCCACTCCGGTCTCTTTTTCCGGCATTCCTGCGATATCCTTGATCTTCTCCGGAGCGAACTGACATGTTTCCCCAAAAGCCACCACGTAACCCTTGATGAGACGATTGCCGTTGCCAAACGGGATCATGACACAGGCTCCCGGCTCCAGTCTGCCCCGCAGACTCTCCGGCACCCGGTATTGAAAGGTTCTATCCAGTTTTTCGTGGGAGATATCTACAATGATATCCGCATATAACGTATTCAATCTGTTTTCCTCATTATTTTGCTGCAGATCCCGGAATATGTCCTTCCGCCAGAATATCCCGAATCAGATCTCTCTCATCCATGGGATGCTTCACCCCGCGGATCTCCTGGTAATCTTCATGTCCCTTGCCTGCCAGCACGATAATATCTCCGGGTTCTCCGTGTTCGATAGCATAAGTAATGGCTTCCTTACGATCGCAGATCTCTACATAATTTCCATCCGTTTTTGCCATACCTGTCTTGATATCGTCGATAATATCCTGCGGTTCCTCAAAACGGGGATTGTCGGAGGTAATGATGGTCAGATCCGCCAGCTTGCCGCTGACCTCTCCCATCTCAAAACGACGCTGTCTCGAACGGTTGCCTCCGCAGCCGAACAGGCTGATCAGTCTGTGAGGTTCATATTCCCGCAACGTGGTCAGCAGACTCTCCAGTGCCATGGCATTGTGGGCATAATCGATCAGCAGGGTGAACTGATCGGATACCTTGATCATCTCGATACGGCCTTTTACCTTTGCCTGCAACAGCGCCTTTTTAATGTTTTCCTCATCTACCTTGAAATGACGGCAGATGGCAATAGCCGCCAGCGCATTGTACACGCTGAATTTGCCGGGCATGGGCACTTCCACATCAAAATCCATCAGTCCGGCTACGTGGAAAGTCACGCCCAGTTCTCCGGGCTTATGCACCAGTTTCCGTTCTTCCGCCCGGAGCATACAGTGCTCTCCCATTCCGAAGCTCTCCAGTGTGCAGGTATGTCCTTCCGTCACTGCCTGCCAGTGCTCATCGTCACCATTCACAATACCTACCTTGCACTGTTTGAACAATAATCCCTTGCAGTGCAGATATTCCTCGAAGCTGGCATGCTCGTTGGGACCGATATGATCCGGTTCCAGATTCGTGAAAATACCGTAATCGAACACAAAGCCCTGCGTACGGTGCAGCATCAGCGCCTGAGAGGATACTTCCATCACAACCGTATCCAGTCCTGCCTCCACCATACGGGCAAAATACTCCTGCAGCAGATAGGATTCCGGGGTGGTATTGTTGGCATGGATATGTTCGTCTCCGATGATCACTTCGATGGTTCCCACCAGTCCCACTTTATAGCCGGCATTTTCCAGAATGGACTTTACCAGATAGGTGGTCGTTGTCTTACCTTTGGTACCCGTGATACCGATGACTTTCAGCTTTTCTGCCGGATGGCCGAACCAGGCCGCAGAAATAAATGCCATGGCATATCTGGTATCCGCTACTTTGACCACCGTCACATCCACATTCTCCGGCAGTTCCACGTCTTTTTGCACCACTAGTACTCCGGCTCCCTGCTCTGCCACCTGTGCAGCAAAATCATGACCGTCAAAATTTGCTCCGCCGATGCAGAGAAATAAGCATCCCGGAACGACCTTGCGGGAATCATAGACCACCGCAGGGATCTCTCTGTCCAGTGTTCCCTGTACCAGCTCATATTCCAAGTGCTCCAGAAGCTCTGTTAATTTCTTGTTTTCCATCTTATTCTTATCCTTTTCCATAGAGGTATCCGCCTTTCTCTCAGGAATCTTTTTCACATACTGTATTTTATTTTACTCTTTTTTCTCAGAATGTACCACCCTTAAATTTAGTTGCATCTTTTGCTTTTTCCGAAGCAATGGTATAATATTACTGATTTTTATTTAAGGGGGAATTCTCATGAACGGTTTCTATGGATCTGCATTCGGAAATATCCTTGGCACACTTTATTTTCTTCTATTTCAATGTGTGGGGTTTCTGTACATAAAACGTATTTTTCCTAAAAAGGGACTTCTGTTCCATCTGCTGACCGGCAGTGTATCCGGCTCTGTTCTGTTGCAGTGGATTCCTGCTCTGTTTGCCTTCTTCTTCGGTTTTTCCATGACAGCTCATATTATGGCTCTGCTTTTCGTAGTCATTTGTCTGGTCCTGCTATATGTCTTTTACCATCCTGCCACGGCAGTATCTTCGACTGCTCCCACCAAAGACTACCGGCAGCTGTTGCGCAGAAATTATGCCTTTCTTCTGCTGGCAGGCGGTACCTTTGTTCTGTTTTGTATTTTATTATCCACCCACACCATCCTGCCGAAAGACGACGGTCTTCATGTGGGGCAGTGTACTTATGGGGATCTGCAGATGCACCTGGGAATCATTACAAGTATTGCCAATCAACAGACCTTCCCTCCTTACTACTCCATCTCTCCCTGGGATAAGCTCTGCTATCCTTTCCTGTGCGACAGTATTTCTTCCAGTATTTACCTGTTTGGTGCATCCCTGCGCTATGCTTATATGCTCCCTATGTATTTTGCCTTTTTCCAAGTCATAACGGGATTTTATGCCATTGCCGATGTTCTGTTCCATGATCGCGCCAAATCTCTGGCTGCCTGGGTCTTATTTTTCTATAACGGCGGTCTTGGCTTCGTATATTTCATTGACTGGAGCAGAGAAGGCGGTTATAAATTCAGTGATATTTTTACCGGCTATTACACTACCCCCACCAATCTGGTCGACCGGAATATCCGCTGGGTCAATATCATCGCAGATATGCTCCTGCCACAGCGTGCAACACTCTTTGGCTATGCGGTCCTGTTCTGTGCCATCTGGCTGCTGCTTCGGGCCATCCGGAACGGGGAAAAAGAATGTTTTCTCCCTGCCGGCATCCTGGCAGGGACATTACCTATGATCCATACCCATTCCTTCGTTGCCATCCTGATCTTAAGTGCCTGTTGGATGTTGCTGTGCCTTTACCGGTTCGTGCCGCATAATACTTCCCCGGTAGAGCATCCGGGAGCCGTTCTGCTCGGATGTTTCGTGACCTGTATGATTCTTCTGGAAATTCTGAACGAAAGTTCTGCTGCCGTTGCACCTGTACTGCTCTTTCGTTTTGGCATCCTTGTTGCGGCATCCCTCGTGCTATACGGTCTGTCCTTACTGTACCGGTGCTTTTCCGGTAAAAGTACAAACAATGATACACTGCAGAAGTTTTTGACCACCTGGGGAGTTTTCTTTGGTGTGCTTCTGCTTCTTGCACTTCCGCAGTTATTGGAATGGACTTTTGGCCAGACAACGCAATCCGGCTTTTTGCTGGGGCATTTTAACTGGGGAAATCAGGGCGATACTTATTTGTGGTTTTATCTGAAAAACTGGGGTGCGATCCTGCTATTGTTCGTCCCTGCCATGATTCATTGTAAAAAAGAAGATTTTGATGTGATGTCCGGGGCATTTCTCCTGTGGTTTGTTGTGGAAATCATTTCCTTCACCCCTAACACATATGACAATAATAAACTATTATATATAACTTATATATTTGTCTGCTGCCTCAGTGCCGATTACGGAATTGATTTCCTGCGTTCTCTGAAAAGAGCCTCTTCACGATACCTCTGCATGATCGGCATGGTATTTCTTTGCACCTTTTCTGCCGTTCTGACCCTGTGCAGAGAGGTAATATCCGATTATACCGCTTATTCTTCCGCACAGGTGGAAGCTGCAGCATTCGTCGAGCAAAATACCTCTCCCACATCCCGTTTTCTTACCAACAACAGGCATGTAAATGAAATTGCCGCCCTTGCAGGGCGCAATGTGTTAAACGGGGCGGGAACCTTTTTGGCAATGCACGGTCTCTATCACACAGAATATCACGAAGATTTCCGGACAATTTATGAGACTCCCGCTGTTTCTGCAGATCTGATCCGTACTTACGACATCGATTATATTGAAGTCTCTTCCTGGGAACGGGCAAGTTACGCTGTCGATGAAAACTACTTCCGTTCCGCCTGGCCCTGTATCTTTGACAACGGAGAAATTCAGATTTACCAGATCAATCCATAATTTCACACTTGGAAGTCGCAAGACCCTCCGCATCACTGTGGGATGCACTTCCGAAGTTCTGGATCAGGCCGATCAGCTGTCCGGACATAAGCACGGTAAACAACGAATATCCGATACGTCTCACCGGAATGTAGCTTAAGGACATTACCAGTACGATCAGATCCGACATCAGATACACCCACTGGATCTTCCAGCCGGTAGCATGGGAAATACTCATAGCCAGGGCATCATCTCCGCTGGGGGCTCCGCCGATGCGCACGCACAGTCCGGCACCGACACCGACGAACAATGCTCCCACCAGTGCTGCCAGAAGGGGCATATTTGCCAGTTCCGGCCACAGATGAGGAAATTGCTCGCAGATTTTATAGGTTCCTGAGAATCCTGCGGTAGCCAGAGCCGAATAGGCGATAAATTCCTTGCCTAACAGCTTCCATCCCAGGATATAACATAAAATATTCATAATCCCTCCGGTAAACGCCGGAGAGATTCCTGTCCAATGCTCCAACAGCAACGTGGCTCCCAGCACACCACCCTCCGTTACTCCGGAGATGGAGTGCACGTTATATAATCCAAATGCCAGAATAAAACTTCCCAACAAAGTTATGGCACAATTTTTTAAGGTAATATTTTTCAGTGCCTGTCTCCATTCGTAAATCTGTGTTTTCATTTTTGTGCTGCTATTCCTTCTATATTTTTATAATTTTTATCTATATGATGTCGGGGTCAAAAGCCCCCGACTTTGATGCCTACGGATTGTTCCGTGCTACGCACTCCCACAATCCTACCCAATATTCGCATATCGTGGGATTATCATCCCACTTTTATGCTCATATCGGGGCGGGTCCTAAGGTCTTTCACCCACCTATGAGCAAGCTCATGTGGGCTTAGACCTTTTGACCCTGGCATCATCCATATTTTTATATTATAATCCATAACTTCCGAGTGGTGTCAAGCATTATCAGAAACTATTTTGCTTTTCCAGACATCGTAAAGCCCCAGGCTGTTGCGCCTGAGGCTTTACGATTTTCTTATGAGGGGGGGAGATAGTGAGTTCATCAACTATCTGAAATATATATTACAGGGTAAATGTGTACAGAGTGTGTACGAATTCTAACTTAATTCTAAAATGTGTCCTGAGGTTTTATAAACTGCGGTAAGTTTCTCTCCGGACACCAAAAAGCCTCAGGCATCGTACCTAAGGCTTTTCGGTTTCTTATGAGGGGGGGGAGATAGTGAGTTCATCAACTATCTGAAATACATATTACAGAGAAAATGTGTCCATTTTGTGTTCGAAAAATAAAAAATTTAACAATAGTTCTGCATGACGAACTGTACTTCCGTTTTCCCCTTATAGGTATTCTGGCTGACCTGATATACCACGGACAATGGGAAATTCCCTTTCCCGGCATAAAGTGCCTCTTCACTTCCTGCACCGTATTTTTCATCCAGGAAAGCTCCCAGTTTCTCCAGATCTCCAAAAAATACCACCGTCTGTGTCGTGCCCTCCGGTGTCTTCACCCGGAATCTGGCACAGGTCTTGTTGGCACCCATTTTAAAGCCCGCCTGGAAGACCAGCCCCTTCTGGGCAAACAAAGGACGTGGATTCCCGGTGCCGAAAGGCTCCAACAGGGCAAACTCTCCCGCCAGCGCATCATCCGCATACCCCATGGGCATTGCCACATCGATATGTACTTTCGGAATAAAATCATCCTCCGTCAAAGTGCATTTATTATTCAAAGCAGCTCTCAGCGCTTCAATATCCTCTTCTCGCATGGAAAGGCCCGCTGCCAGCTTATGACCGCCGTACTTGGTAAAATACTCTTTTACCTGCGTCATGGCATCATACATGTGATAGGCTTCTATGGATCGTCCGGAACCCTTAACTCCATCTTCTCCCTTGGTCAGAATGAAGACCGGATGATGGTATTTTTCTCTGACTTTTCCGGCAATAATACCGGCAATGCTCTCATGTACCTCCGGCAGATAGATCACCATAATTTTATCTTCTGCCATATGATGTTCCTGAATATACTCATCCGCTCTCTGAATTCCCTGTACTGTCAGGTTCTTGCGGCTCTCATTCAGGTCTTTCAGCTCTCTCGCCGCAGTCATGGCATCCGCCCTGGTAAAGCTCTGCAGCAGTTCCAATGCCCGTTTGGCAGTATCCAGTCTTCCCGTGGCATTCAGGCAGGGTCCCAGCACAAATCCCAGATGATAGGCGCTCAGCCGGTCTGGCGCAATATCATTCACTTCCATCAGCGCCTTCAAGCCTTCGTTATATCCCTTCTGGATACGCTTCAACCCTTCCTTCACCAGAATGCGGTTCTCGTCCTTTAATTCCATGACATCGCACACCGTGGAAAGGGCTGCAAATTCCAGTAACTCCTCCTGAATATTTACAAGTCCCGGATTTCCTGTCTTTTCCGTGATCGCCTGGATCAGTTTCAGTGCTACCACGCCACCACAAATGCCGGAAAAAGGATACGTATCGTCTGCTCTCTTGGGATCCACCACTGCCAGCGCCGGAGGCAGCTGTTCCTTCCGCTCTCCGTTTTCTTCTATATATGGAACTTCATGATGATCCGTAACGATCACCCGCATGCCGAGAGAATTTGCCATTGCGATCTGGGGTGCCGCTGCAATTCCGTTATCGCAGGTCACGATCATACCGACACCTTCTCTTTTGGCCTCTTCGATCAGATGCTCATTTAATCCATAGCCGTCATGGATTCTGTGGGGAATCGCCGTGTCCACCTGAGCCCCCAGCATCTGAAAACCTTTGGTCAGAATATAGGAAGAACAGATTCCATCCACATCATAATCCCCGATGACCCGGATATGCAGCCCTTCCCTTACCGCTTTTAGAATTTCCTCCACTGCCTTATCCATATCCTTTAACAACCAGGGAGAATAACAATCTTCCAGTTTCCCGTAGAGGAACTTCTGTATCTCACTCTCTTCCGTCAGATCCCGGTTTCTTAGGATTCTCGCTGTCACCGGACTGATATGAAATTCCTTCGCCCATTTATCAAAATCTGCCTTTTTTGCGGCTACATACCATTTTTCCATAGATTCTCCTGCTTTGTAACATTTGGAAATATTTATGCCTATAAGAATCTTTCATTCTATACAGACGCATGGCTTATTATAGCATGAAAACAATCCTTGCGCATCTGCTGTTTTTATGCTATAGTCAATTCAATTTCTATCTGAAATTTCTTACATCCGGCGTTTCGCCATTTTTCAAGCAACTTTTAATTACACTAAGGAGGATTCTGCCTATGAAACACAAACAAGTATTTTCCATGAACCTTACCGGTCCTATTGACTACGGTTTCCGTAATGACTATATGTTCCGCGCAGCCCTGCAGCTAAGTCAAAAAGCTCTGACCGGTCTCATCAGTTCTCTGCTCCATCTGCCACCGTCCGCAATTAAGTCCGTCACCATTACCAATCCAATCGCCTTAGGTGCAACCATTGAAGACAAAGATTTTATTCTTGATACCAATGTCTTGTTAAACAATAATGCTCTCATAAATTTGGAAATGCAGATAAATAACCTCTACAACTGGCCGGAGCGTTCTCTGAGTTATCTGTGCCGTAACTTTGATCAACTAAATAAAGGGCAAAATTATTCTGAATTAAAACCTGTGATACACATTGGTTTTTTAGACTACACCCTGTTCCCGGAACGCCCTGAGTTCTATGCTACATATCGGTTACTGAATCTTAAGGATCATTTTGAATATAGTGACAAACTCACACTATCTGTGGTAGACTTAAAGCATATAGAATTGGCTACCGATGCTGACAAAGCATATGGTATTGACAAATGGGCTGCTTTATTCCGGTCTATTTCATGGGAGGAAATTCTTATGACTGCTAAAAATGATGAATACCTGATGGAAGCGACAAAGACTTTATATAATCTGAATGCGGATGACATGGTCAGACAACGCTGCCAGGCACGAATGGATGCTGAACTCCAGGAACAGTATCTGCTGAAGAAGATTGATACTCTGACTGCCGAGAATGCCGCGAAAGACGCAGAGATTGAATCTCTGAAAAAGGAACTTGCCAGTTTGCAGCAGAATGTATAACCTTAACTTAACTTTAAAAGGAGCCGGAACATTTCGTTCCGACTCCTTTTTTGATTCCATTCTACTATCTGAAATCTTATTTTGCCTTCGGCGCAAACTTCTTTCTCAGTACATACCACAGGGCACCTGCAATACATACGGAAGAATAAGCACCACAGATGATACCCACCATCAGAGGCAGTGCGAAATCGCGGATACTGGTCACGCCCCAGATATACAGCGCACCTACCATTACCAGAGTGGTCAGGGAGGTAAATAAGCTTCGGGACAGTGTCTGGGTGATGCTGTGGTTTACAACATCCTGCAGATCATCCTTTTTGGTCATCACTGCCATATTCTCACGTACACGATCGAAGATTACGATGGTGGCGTTGATAGAGTAACCTACGATGGTCAGCAGACACGCGATAAAAGTATTGCTGACGGATACTCTTGCCAGTGCGTAGAAGGTGATCACTACCAGCACGTCATGGAGCAGGCAGGCAATACTGCTGACACCGAAACGAATATCGCTGAAACGGAAGCGGATATAGATCAGCATGCAGATAATTGCTACTGCTACCGCCAGGATCGTATCAGACTTCATCTCGTTACTGATGGTGGAGCTGATGGTCTCGGAGGTGATCAGCGTCTCATCCACGCCAAAATTATCCACGAACATCTGATTCAGTGCCTGTCTCTGATCCACATCCAGAGAACCGGTCTTGAAAATAACTTCGTTGGAGCCCTGTACGGTCTGGATCTGAACTGCACTGCCGGTGGTGCTCTCGATCAGAGGTACCATCTCGCTGTTGATCTCTTCCAGCGTATAGCTCTTGTCAAAAGTGACAGTAGTTGCGGTACCGCCCTTGAACTCCAGGCTGTAGTTCAGTGCATCACCGGTGTTCATCTTATAGACACCCATGGTAATAAATCCTGCCAGGATCACTGCCAGAGACAGTCCAAAGAAGATTCCCTTCTTACCTAAGAAGTTCACGGTCTTGTGTTCCTTACCTACACCATACCACTTAGGATCCTTTAATCCCAGTGCATAGAAAGCTTTCATAATGTACTTGGTCACTACCAGTGCAGTGAACATAGATAATACGATACCAAGTGCCAACGTCTGTGCGAAGCCCTTTACGGTACCAGGTCCTAACAGCCACAGCACTGCTGCTGCGATCAGGGTAGTCACATTACCGTCAATGATAGCGGACAGCGCCTTGTCATAACCGATCTGCATGGCACTCTTAACAGTCTTGCCTGTTGCCAGTTCCTCACGGATACGGGCAAATACGATAACGTTGGCATCCACTGCCATACCGATGGACAGGATGATACCTGCGATACCGGACAGGGTCAGGGTCAGGTCAAAGCCGTTCAGCAGCAATACTACCAATGCCACATAAATACCCAGTGCAATGACAGAAGCAAATCCGGGCAGAAAATATACTGCGATCATGAAAACAGCCACTACGATAAATCCGATCACAGCTGCTTTTAAACTGGTGGAGATTGCTTCCACACCCAACTGTGCGCCAACTACCTTGGAATGCAGCTCTTCCAGCTCCAGCTTCAGTCCACCGATACGGATGGTGGAAGCCAGGCTCTCTGCCTCTTCATAGGAGTTCATAGGAGAGATCTGTGCATTACCATCGGAGAACACACCTTTTACGGAAGGAACACTTACAAAGGATCCATCATAGTAGATACCCAGGGTCTCGCCCTTCTCGTAAGCATTTCTGGTAGCCTCTTCAAACTTCTTAGTGCCTTCCTCCGTCATTACCAGGTCTACCGCATAGGTGGAATTGCCCATCGTCTGGTCCTTGATAGAGCCTGCGGTAGCAGTCTTGACATCTGTACCCTCCAGCATGATGGATCCATCTGCCTTCAGTTCATCGATGGTCTTATTCAGAGCGTACGCATAGCTTACATTGCCCTGTGCATCGGTCACTGCCTGCATAGAGTAATTCGCATTGCCGTCCTTGTCTGTCTCTGCAATGAAATACAGGGAACCGGGACGTCCCAGCTCTTCCAGGATCTTGTTCGCATCGGTGACACCGGGAATCTCGATATTGATACGATCGGTACCCTCCTGGTATACAATAGCCTCTTTACTGTAGTTCTCAACACGCTTCTGCAGCTTGGCAATAGTATCTGCCATGTCCGTTGCATCCGGCTCTTCATCGCCTACCACCTGATAAGTGATACTGACACCACCGGCCAGATCCAGTCCCAGACTGATGTCTGAAGCACTGGCAGTTCCTTCCGCATCTACGCCATACAGATCCACATAGCCGACACCCAGCAGGACCAGAAGGGCGCAGAGCAGAATGATGATTGCTTTACTTTTTTTCATCTTTCCTTTGTCCTTTCTATTCTTCTGAAGCTTCTGCTGCTTCCGCAGCCTTCAGCATGATAGCACATTCGATACGCTTTCTCTGCAGCTCACAGCCGATGTCATACGCATCATTGATATTGCCATGGAAATTATAGGAGTTCGCAGCACATCCGCCACTGCAATAGAACTTGGCAAAACACTTCTTACACTTGTCCTTTGCATAGACATTACAGCATTTGAACTCGTCACGGATATCATCTCTTACCACACCGGTATCCACATTGCCCATGAGGAACTTCTCGTTACCCACGAACTGATGGCAGGGATACAAGTCTCCCCAGGGAGTAACCGCCAGATATTCGGTACCGGATCCGCAGCCGGAGAGTCTCTTGGCTACGCAGGGACCGCCCTGCAGATCGATCATAAAGTGGAAGAAATTGAAAGCCTTGCCCTCTTTCTTACGCTTGATCATTTCTACTGCCAGTTTATCGTATTCTTCCTTTAAGATCGGAAGATCCTCTTCTCTGATGGCATAATCATCCGTAGGCTGTGCCACAACGGGCTCCACGGAGATCTGTTTGAATCCCAGATCTGCCAGATGCAGAACGTCCTTGGAGAAATCGAGATTATTGTGGGTGAACGTACCACGCACATAATAGTTCATCTGGTCTCTGCTCTCCGCTACCTTCTGGAACTTGGGAACAATGATGTCATAGCTGCCCTGTCCGCCACGGAAAGGACGCATCTTGTCGTTGATCTCCTTACGTCCATCGATACTCAGCACGATATTACCCATTTCCTTATTCACGAACTCCAGGATCTCATCATTTAATAAGATACCATTGGTAGTCAGGGTAAAACGGAACTTTTTATTGTTGGACTTCTCTAAGCTTCTGCCGTATTCTACCAGCTGCTTTACCACATCCCAGTTCATCAGTGGTTCACCGCCGAAGAAATCCACTTCCAGGTTCACACGGTTGCCGGAATTGGCTACCAGGAAATCCAGTGCCTTTTTGCCGACCTCAAAGCTCATCAGCGCTCTTCTGCCGTGGTACTCACCCTCTTCCGCAAAGCAATATCTGCAGGCAAGGTTACAGTCATGGGCAATGTGCAGGCACAGTGCCTTGACTACGGTCTGGCGCTTCTTAAAATCAAAAATGTAATTCTCATAAATATCGGGAGCAAACAGCTGTCCTGCCTTCTCCAGCTCCAGGACCTCGTCCACCGCTTCGGTGATCTCTTCCTGGGGATAGGGGATATTTGCAAGATTCAGTACGGCGGCCTTGATAGTATCCGCATCCTTGATGCCTTCCGTTACCAGAGGCTCTACCAGCGGGATCATATCATACACAATATCATCTACCACATGGACAGAACCACTGTTCACATCCATAACGATATTATAGCCGTTGCTCTTATACTGGTGTATCACAGTTCTATTCCTCTTCTTTCTACTTCTTATTGCTTAAAATACATTAACATTAACTATTCGGAACCCCATTCGCAAAATCGTCCTCCGGACTTTCCTGAATAACATGCCTGCATGTTATTTGCTCATGTGGTTACTTCGCCGTATTTTGCCGGACGTATCTTCTTACGTATGCAAGCATCCGACAAAGAATACGCTGTCATCTCCAGCTCCGAATAGTTAACAGAGAATAAGCAGCGACCTGAATCGCTGCTTACGTTAGTCTCTTCTCATTTTCTTAGATTATTTAATCTTTTCACAACTCTGGTTTCCTACAGTGCAGGAAGTCTTACATGCAGACTGGCAGGAAGTCTGGCACTCGCCGCAGCCGCCCTTTTTCATGGATTCCTTTAAATCTCTGGTTGTTAAAGTCTTAATATGCTTCATTAAAAATAGCCTCCTTATGATTTCAAAGCGCCTATAGACGCCAGCGTGTATATAAACATACAGACACGCAACTCATTTTTGCTCATTATATCATGTATTTGGCATTTGTAAAAGCTTTTTTTCTCAAAAACCGTTAAATTCCTGTCCATTTCTGTATTTTACCCTAACATTCCGCCCAGTGTCCCCCCGGCCACACACAATACCATTGTGGTCCAGAAGGAATTGCCCAATGCAGTTTCCGGCGTTTTGATCAATACGGATACCACCGCCAGTATCACGAAATATGCTGCCCCTAGCAGTGCTCCCCAAAGAAACTTCTGCGTCTCCATCTTTTTTCCTGCCAAAAATCCCGCCATAAAGGTAGTTACGACATAAATAGCCGAGATTGCAATGGTCACCATTCCTTCCGTCAGATGCAATTTATACAATAAAAGTGCCAACAGACATAAAAGCAACAGTGTCAGCACATAGGATGCCAACAGACATTTTGCCAGTGCAAGCACCGGAACCCCTTCTTTTCTCTCGCCTCTTTTTTCCATGTTGCTCCTCCTTTTTACCTATGTAAAATATATATTCAAATCATTCGGAAAACTTGACAACTATTCCTGTCCTATTGTATATTGTTGCTTAATAACTTATAAATGGGGCTTATGCCTACTACTATTATTTAAGAAGGAGTGAACTTTTTTGGATACCTCTGGTGTCATACAACTTGTTTCTATCGTAATTCTGATTTTTCTATCCGGCTTTTTCTCTTCTGCCGAGACAGCGCTGTCCACGGTCAATCGTGTACGAATGCGTACCCTGGAAGAGGAAGGCAGCAAGCGTGCTGCACGCGTCAACAAAGTCCTGGACAATTACAGTAAAATGATTAGTACCATTCTGATCGGCAACAATATTGTCAATCTGACTGCATCTTCCCTGGCAACAACATTAGCTATGCGAATCAATCTGGCTGTAGGTATCGCAACCGGTGTTCTGACCATTGTCGTGCTGCTCTGCGGCGAAATCGTACCCAAGACCTGGGCAATACTGTATTCTGAGAAGCTGGCCCTGACATATTGCAATGTAATCTATTTTCTGATGCAGGTGCTCACGCCGGTCATCTTCATTGTGGATCTGCTGTCCCACGGTATCATGAAGCTGTTACATATCGATCCCAACAAAAAAGCCAGCACCATGACTGAAAGCGAGCTGAAAACCTACGTGGACGTCAGTCATGAGGACGGTGTCATCGAATCCGAGGAACGCAAGCTGATCTACAATGTGTTCGATTTTTCCGATGCCCACGCCAAGGATATCATGATTCCACGCATCAATATGGTAACGGTCAGTCTGGATGCTACTTATGACGATGTTCTGGCAGTTTTCCGGGATTCCATGTATACCAGGCTTCCGGTCTATGAGGATGACAAGGACAATATTATCGGTCTGATCAATATCAAGGACTTTATCCTGACGGAGGATCAGAGTGCTTTCCATGTGGGAAACATTTTGCGTGATGCTTACTATACTTACGAGTACAAGAAAATCGCAGACCTCATGTATGAGATGCGGGAAAAGACCACCAATGTCTCTTTCGTATTAAATGAATACGGTGCTACCGTTGGTATGATTACTCTGGAGGATCTGTTGGAAGAGATCGTCGGTGAGATCCGTGACGAATACGATGAGGACGAGGAAGAACTGATCCAGAAGATGTCAGAAGATACTTATCTGGTGGAAGGCAGCATGAAGCTGGATGACATCAACGACGTTCTTGGAACAAATCTGACCAGTGAAGATTATGACTCCATCGGCGGTCTGATCATCGACTGTCTGGATCGTCTGCCGGAGGATGGTGAGGAAGTTACCCTGGAGAACGGTATTCACTTGAAGGTACAGGGTATCGACCAGAACCGTATCATCAAGGTACTGATGACGATTCCAGAACCCAGCGAAGAACATGTGGAACACAGTTCCGAGACCTCTGAGAATCACGAATAACTCTGACGGTTCCGCAGTCCCTGAGGCACACGGACAGTTCTGGCACTTCCGCTCTTTTGAGGTCCACGAACTGCACCGGCACTTCCGCTCTTTTGAGATCCACGAACTGCACCGGCACTTACGCTCTTTTGAGATCCACAAACCGCACCGGCACTTCCGCTCTTTTGTGAATTATGAATGGGAATAACGAAAGGAATACAAATGTCACAGGATAAAAATACACAAAACAAGAAAACAAAAATGCCTTCCAAACAGATCTTCGCGATCATTGGAATTATTCTGCTGGTGCTTTTATATGTCGTGACGCTTTTTGCGGCGATCTTCGACAGCTCCGCCAGCCACGCGCTATTCGCCACCTGCCTGCTAGCCACCGTGGCCATCCCTCTTCTCATCTGGATCTACACCTGGATGTTTGGAAAGCTGACAAACCGCTCCACCTTCGCAGACTTCCATCCGGAAGAAAAGGAGAACGAAAATAAATAGCAAGTTAGTTTGGTGTAAAAAGCCCCAAAACAACGAATTCCGTACAAAAAAGTTCCGAAATCAGGATTTTTTGTACGGAATTTCTTTATTTTGCTTGTGTAGCGAAAATAGAGACTTTTTACATAGCAAAATCTTATGTTTTTGTATTTTTTTCGTAGAAATTGGCGTTTTGAATACAAACAGAACTCCCTCCGCTACGAACCATTTAGCAGTCCACGCCGAGCTTACGCAGTTCCTCTTCCGCCTGCTCTTTGGTCAGGAAGTGGATGCCGTGGATACCCTGTTCTTCGGCCGCCTTCACATTCACCAGCGTATCATCCAGGAAAACGCTCTCATCTGCCTTTAATCCATAGCGTTTCAGAAGCAGCTGGTAGATCTCCGGTTCGGGCTTGATCAGCTGATCCTTGTAGGACAGGATGCCACCTTCCATCTCCGGCAGGAAATTCAACGCTTCCGCACATTCTGTCTCTGCCTTGTGTGAGAAGTTGGACAGATAATACACATGGTATCCCTTTGCTTTCAGTTCCTGTAACCAGGGAATAGCGTAAGCTCTGGGGGTTACCATGCCAGCGATATTCTCGAACGCCTGATGCAGTTCTTTCTCCAGTTCCGGTGCATCCTTTACAAATGCAGCCAGAACCTGCTCGTCCGTCCAGGTACCGCGGTCATACTCTGCCCACAGCGGATGCATAATAGATGCCTTTGCGATTTTTTTGATCATTTCCGCATCAAATCCCTTGTCCGCCAGAAATCCCTCCCAGCGATAGTCTGTCAACACATTGCCAATGTCAAAAATTATATTGCGTATCATAACTCTTCTCTCCTATTCGTTTTACTAGTCAAAGCAGTTCCGTTTCCGCCGGTATATCCTCTTTTTGCCGTCACTTTTATATCTTCGCTTCTTCCTGTCTGTCCAGCTCCATGATCTCCAACAGTTTCTCCGCAGCCGGAGCCATAGGCATCTTCGTGTTCCTAACGACACAGAATTGACGCTTCGGTATTATTTTATTGAATCTAAGTTCGAAAAGCAAGCCGGATTCCACATAATCTCGGGCAAAATCCCGCATCACACAGCCAACACCCAGATTTCGTCTCACAAACTGTACGATCATATCGCTGGTGGCCAGTTCGAACTCCGGCTGCACATATACTCCGTTTCCCGCCAGAAATTCATCCATGTAGCTGCGGCTGCTGGTATTTTTCTCCAGGAAAATAAGAGGCAGACTTTCCAGTTTCTGAAAATCCAGCGTCCGGTTCTTGTAGCTGAAAAATCTTCTTCCCGCCACGAAGACATCCTCAATCTCCCGCACCGGTATCATCTGAATATCAGGTCTCTCCGGAAACGGCGTACTGACAATTCCGAAGTCAATGTGTCCCTCTCTTAAATAATTCAATGTCTCCGGTGTCGGCGCATTGGTGACGATCACCTTGATCCCGGGGTACTGTTCATGGAACTTTTCCAGATAGGGAAGCAGATAAAACTGCAATGTCATATCGCTGGCACCGATGCGGACTTCTCCCAGTTCCATATTCTGCATCTGGTGAACCTTCTTCACACCCATTTCGATCTGTTCGTACCCTTTTGCCACATAGGAATACAACAGTTCTCCCTCACTGGTCAGCCGTACTCCCTTGGCCGCCCGGTGGAACAGGGCGGCATCCAGGGTATTTTCCAGCTGCTTGATGGCCTGACTGACCGCCGGCTGTGAAATTGACAGTTCCCCGGCCGCTTTGGTCACACTCCCACATTTTGCCACATAATAAAATACTTTATACGCTTCCAGATTATTGATCATATCTCGCTGTCTCCATCTCAAAATTACTATCAGACACTGGTTTTTGTTCCTTCACAGTAAAAATCTGTAACTATTCAGAGCCATGCAAAACTGCGTTCTGCGAATGCTTGCATTCAGCCAGATACTGTGTAATCAAAATTCCTGCCGGATTCATCGTATACCAAAAAGGACACGGGCTGATCTCATACCAGCACCATGCCCTTTCCATTCTCATTCACATTTTACAGATGTTTTTTCCATCAAAGATTATCCTATCTCTCCGCATTTGACAGCATTTATTTCTTCAAAGGACTCTCACGATAGATGATATCTTCCCTTCCCGGGCCGTTGCTGACCATGGTGATAGGGAATCCGATCTGCTCCTCAATGAATTCCACATACTTTCTGCAGTTCTCCGGCAGTTCATCGAAGTTGCGGATACCGCGGATATCGCACTTCCAGCCAGGGAGCTTTTTCAGTACGGGCTTTGCCTTTTCCAGCTTGTAGGTAACAGGGAAATCAGTGGTAACTTCACCGTCGATCTCATACCCTACACATACAGGGATCTCATCCAGATATCCCAGTGCATCCAGTACGGTAAATGCCACATCAGTAGCGCCCTGCAGACGACAGCCGTACTTGGTGGCAACACAGTCGAACCATCCCATACGTCTGGGACGTCCGGTAGTTGCACCGAACTCACCACCGTCACCGCCGCGGTGACGTAATTCATCTGCTTCGTCACCGAAGATCTCAGATACGAAAGCACCTGCTCCTACGGAAGAGGAATATGCCTTACTTACGGTAACGATCTGCTTGATCTCATAAGGAGGGATACCTGCACCGATGGCACCGTAAGCTGCCAACGTGGAGGAAGAAGTTACCATGGGGTAAATTCCGTGATCCGGATCCTTCATGGTTCCTAACTGGCCCTCTAACAGAATGGTCTTGCCCTCTTTCAGTGCCTTATCTAAGAATACGGATACATCGCATACAAAAGGTGCGATCATATCTCGATACTCATGCAGGGTATTTAACAGCTCTGCGGGATCGATCAGGGGCTTGTGATACAGATGCTCTAAGATGACATTCTTCATCTCACTGACACGCTGTACTTTTTCCTGCAGCAGTTCTTCATCAAACAGCTCACTTACCTGGAAACCGATCTTCGCATACTTATCAGAATAGAAAGGTGCGATACCGGACTTGGTAGATCCGAAGGACTTACCGCCCAGTCTCTCCTCTTCATACTGATCAAATAAAATATGGTAAGGCATTACCATCTGTGCACGATCAGACACCAGAATCTTGGGCATGGGAACATTTCTGTCTGTGATAGACTTGATCTCTTTCATCAGGATCGGAATGTTTAATGCCACACCGTTACCAATCACGCTGGTGGTATGATTGTAAAATACACCGGAAGGAAGGGTGTGCAGAGCAAATTTACCATAATTGTTCACGATGGTATGTCCTGCATTCGCGCCGCCCTGAAAACGTACGATAATGTCCGCTTTCTCTGCCAGCATATCTGTGATCTTTCCTTTTCCTTCGTCGCCCCAGTTGGCTCCTACAACTGCCTTTACCATGTTTTCCTCCATTCTTTACCACGGTTTCTGTGATAAATCTACATCCAATATCTTATTCCGGGTGATCCAAAGAAACTCCTGCTTCTCTTTCTCACACCTTTACAGTATACAACACTTTATGGTATAAGTAAAATCAATATTTATTATATTTTATATAACCTACATCTATATTCAAAACGCGTAGCGTTTTGCCATGCGAAACTTAGAACTTCTTCACGAAAGAGCCTATGCTCTGAGTGATTAGAAGTTCTTTTCGCATTATTCTCTGCCATCCCAACAGTAGGTGCACAGCTTCTCTCTGCCGATGCCCACGGACTCAATCATATCATCCAATCTCTGAAACTGCAATGTGGTGAACTTCAGCTGTTTGCAGATCCGTCCTACCATCTCCTCGTATTCCGGAGTATCGGGATTCACATAGTTCTTCAGATCGATTTCTCTGCCCTCCTGCTCAATCTCCTTGATCACACGGCGGGTGATCAGATCCATCTCGGAAGAAGATCTGGAAAAGTTCAGGTACTTGCAGCCATATAACAGAGGCGGACAGGCCGGACGGATATGTACTTCCTTTGCACCGCTCTGGTACAGGAATTCCGTGGTCTCTCTTAACTGTGTGCCGCGGACAATAGAATCGTCGATCAACAACAGACTCTGATCCTGGATCAGATCATGTACCGGGATCAGTTTCATCTTTGCGATCAGATTTCTCTGGGTCTGGATCGTCGGCATAAAGGATCTGGGCCAGGTGGGGGTATACTTAATAAACGGACGGGAAAAAGGAATTCCCGAGCGGTTGGCATATCCCACTGCATGAGCGGTACCGGAATCCGGCACTCCTGCTACGATATCCGGTTTTACATTATCACGCTCCGCCAGCTTGGCACCGCATTGATAACGCATCTTCTCTACACTGATGCCTTCATAGGATGAGGACGGATATCCGTAATAGACCCACAAAAACGTACAGATCTTCATATCCTTGCCGGGCTTCACCAGGGTTCGTACACCTTCCGGTGTCACCACGGCGATCTCTCCCGGTCCCAGCTCTCTCACGGGCTGGTATCCCAGATTCAGATAAGCAAAGCTCTCAAAGGAGACGCAATAAGCCCCCTCCTTTTTGCCTACTGCCACCGGAGTACGGCCCATCTTATCTCTGGCCGCATAGATTCCCTTGGGTGTCATGATCAGTAAGGTCATGGAACCGTCGATGATCTCCTGGGCGTACTGAATGCCCTCCACCAGATTGTCCTTCTGGTTGACAATGGCCGCCACCAGCTCCGTGGCATTGATGTCACCGCCGCTCATCTCCAGGAAATGAGAATGTCCCTTCGCAAACAGATCCTTGATGATGGCATCCGTATTGTTGATCTTGCCCACGGTGGTAATAGCATAAGTTCCGTGATGGGAACGCACCATCAGCGGCTGGGGCTCAAAATCGGAAATACAGCCGATGCCCAGATGTCCGTGCATCTCATTGACATCCTTGTCGAACTTCGTACGGAACGGTGCATTCTCTATGTTGTGAATGGCTCTGTTGTAACCTTCTTCTTTGCTGTAGACTGCCATGCCGGCACGTCTGGTTCCCAGATGGGAATGATAATCCGTTCCAAAGAACAGATCAAACACACAGTCTTCTTTTGCTGCGACTCCAAAAAATCCACCCATTTTCGTCTCCTGCTTTCTTATCATTCTGTAACGATTCAGAGCCATGTAAACATCAAAAGATCACCGATGAATGAGGTTCTGAATAGTTTTCGTTTCCACAAATTACTTCAGCAGAAAACGTTTATACGTTGATCTCGGCCTTTACACCCAGTAAGTCCTTGTTGGCCTCTAAGATCGGGCTGATCACATTTTTAAGGAAAGCTTCCACCTGCTCTTTGGAACGTCCGATATACTTGGACGGATCCATGGATGCTTTCAGTTCCTCCAATCCCATGGGGAATGCGGGATCTGCGGCGATCAGCTCCAGGAGGTTATTCTCTTTTCCTTCTACCTTCACATTGCGTCCGGCCTCCATGGAAAGCTCACGAATACGCTCATGCAGTTCCTGACGGTTGCCGCCTAACTTTACGGCATCCATCATAATATTCTCGGTAGCCATGAAAGGAAGCTCGCTCATCATGTGCTTTTCAATTACCTTCGGATATACTACCAGTCCGTCTACCACATTCAGGCACAGATCCAGAATACCATCGATGGCAAGAAAGCCTTCGGGAATAGACAGTCTCTTGTTGGCAGAATCGTCCAGCGTTCTCTCGAACCACTGGGTTGCGGAAGTAATGGCGGGATTCAGCGCATCCACCATCACATAACGGGACAGGGAAGCAATACGCTCACTTCTCATGGGATTACGCTTGTAAGCCATGGCGGAGGAGCCGATCTGGTTCTTCTCGAAGGGCTCTTCCACTTCCTTCAGATGCTGTAACAGGCGGATGTCATTGCTCATCTTATGAGCGGATGCCGCAATACCGGCCAGCACGTTGGCTACTCTGGTATCCACCTTGCGGGAATAAGTCTGACCGGATACAGGATAGCACTCCTTGAATCCCATCTTGGCTGCAATCATGGGATCGATCTTGTCGATGGTCTCCTGATCTCCGTTGAACAGTTCCAGGAAAGAAGCCTGGGTTCCGGTGGTTCCCTTAGAGCCTAACAGCTTCATGGTACACAGAACGTGATCCAGATCCTCCAGATCCAGTGAGAACTCCTGTAACCACAACGTTGCTCTCTTGCCTACGGTTGTAGGCTGTGCAGGCTGAAAATGAGTAAATGCCAGGGTAGGCTGTGCCTTATACTTATCAGCGAAATCCGCCAGTTCCTTCATAACATTGATCAGCTTTTTTCTGACAAGCTTCAGTGCCTCGGTCATCACAATAATGTCGGTGTTGTCACCCACATAGCAGGAGGTTGCGCCCAGATGGATGATTCCGGCTGCCTTGGGGCACTGCTGTCCGTATGCATACACATGGCTCATAACGTCATGACGTACCAGTTTTTCACGCTCTTTTGCCACATCGTAATTAATGTCCTCAGCATGGGCCTTCAGTTCCTCGATCTGCTCATCTGTGATAACGGGCTTACCGTCCTGGGACAGTCCCAGCTCTTTCTCCGTCTCTGCCAGTGCAATCCACAGCTTTCTCCATGTACGGAATTTCATATCCGGGGAGAAAATATACTGCATCTCCTTGCTTGCATAGCGTTCGGATAACGGGCTCTGATATCTGTCTGTACCTGTACTCATTTGTCTGCTCCTCTTATTTTCTAATTTATTGCAACCATTCAAAACCCATCCCTCACATTCACAAAACCGTATGCTTCTCATACTTTCCCGCTGCTTCGCAGCTAATTTTGTTCATGTGTGGGATGGTGACTCTACTCGAGTCACCTTACAAATAAGAAAACTGCTACTTACATGCAGGCATGACGTATCAGTTTTTCTTATTCTGCGGTTTTCTGAATAGTTATTGTTTATTTGTCAAATTCTCCGCGGATATCTTCCGCAGGCGGTTCCATCGGGTATTTTCCGGTAAAGCAGCCCTTGCAGATGCCAAGATTACCGCCCACCAGTTCTTCCAGTCTCTCAATCTTCAGATAATCCAGGCTGTCCGTGCCGATCAGATCACTGATCTCCTTGATGGAACGGTTATATGCGATCAGCTGGTCTCTCGCCGGAACGTCTGTGCCGAAATAGCAGGGCCACAGAAACGGCGGTGAACTGACTCTCATATGTACCTCTTTGGCTCCGGCTTCCCGTAACATCTTTACGATACGGTCGGAGGTGGTGCCGCGGACAATGGAATCATCGATCATGATGACACGCTTGCCCTCCACGGCTTCCCGGATAGGGTTCAGTTTGACCTGAACGCTGCTTTCTCTGCTCTTCTGCTTCGGTTTGATGAAGGTTCTGCCCACATAGGCATTTTTCACGAAGCCCATGCCGTAAGGGATTCCCGACTGCATGGAATATCCCATGGCTGCGCAGTTGCCGGATTCCGGTACGCCGATGACCAGATCCGCATCCACCGGGGAATCCATAGCCAGGAACTTTCCGGCCAGAATACGGGAATCGTATACGCTGACGCCGTCGATAAAGCTGTCGGGTCTGGCGAAATAAATATACTCAAAAATACATCTGGCGGTCTCCGCAGGCTTTAATACATGGGTGGTATCGGACTCAATTCCTTTCTCCGGGGAAATGGTCACGATCTCGCCGGGAAGCACATCCCGGACGAACTCGGCACCTACCGTATCCAGAGCGCAGGTCTCGCTGGACAGAAAATACGCATTGTCTCTCTTGCCGATGCATAACGGCTTAAATCCATAAGGATCTCTGGCGCCGATCAGCTTTCTGGGAGACATCACCACCAGGGAATAGGCTCCCTTGATCTTCGTCATGGCTCTGCCCACAGCTTCCTCTACCGATTTGGAATTCAAACGCTCTCTGGCAATATGATAAGCAATCACCTCGGAATCAATGGTGGTCTGGAAAATAGCACCGGTATACTCCAGTTCTCTTCGAAGCTCCGGCGCATTGATCAGGTTACCGTTATGGGCCAGTCCCAGAGTACCCTTTACATAATTCAGTACCAGAGGCTGTGCATTCTCTCTGGTGGATCCTCCCGCTGTAGAATAGCGGACATGTCCCACACCGATGTCACCTTTTAACTTCTCCAGCTGTTCCGGTGTAAATGCCTCATTGACCAGTCCCATGTCTTTGCTGCTTAAGACTTTGCCCTTGGGCCCATTCGTGTCACTGACGGCAATACCGCAGCTTTCCTGGCCTCTGTGCTGCAATGCCAGAAGGCCGTAATAAATCGTGGATGCCACGTCGTGTCCGTCGAAATCATACACGCCGAAAACGCCACATTCTTCCTTTAATTTGTCATTATTTTCTGTCTGAATATAAATGTTGTCCGTCACTTGTAAGCCTTACCTTTCCTGCCTGCCCCGTGAAAAAAAAAAAACTAAAAAACCGTACCCTACAGATCCTTGCCTGTCAGCATCTTGTAAGCCTGAAGGTATTTGTCAATGGTCTTCTCCACGATGTCCTCCGGCAGCTTCCAGCCTTTTTCAGGGTTGGCTTTCAGCCAGTCACGGGCGAACTGTTTGTCAAAGGAAGGCTGGCCATGTCCGGGCTCGTAGCCGTCTACCGGCCAGAAACGGGAGCTGTCGGGAGTCAATACTTCATCCCCCAGTACCATGTTGCCGTTCTCATCCAGTCCGAACTCGAACTTGGTATCTGCGATAATGATTCCTTTGGTCAGTGCATAATCCGCACATTTTTTATAAATAGCGATGGTATAGTCACGAAGCTTGGCCGCATATTCTGCGCCCTTGCCGGGGAAACGCTTCTCCAGATATTCCACACTCTGCTCATAGGAGATATTCTCATCATGATCTCCGATCTCTGCCTTGGTGGAAGGGGTATAGATGGGCTCGGGAAGCTTATCTGCCTCCTTCAGACCTTCCGGAAGCTTGATACCGCATACGGTACCGTTCTTCTTGTAGCTTTCCCAGCCGCTTCCGGTAATGTATCCACGAACGATGCACTCGATGGGGAGCATGTTCAGCTTCTTGCACATCATGCTGTTGCCGTCGAATTTCGGCTGTCTGAAAAATTCGGGCATATCCTTAACGTCAGCGGATACCATATGATTGGGAATCACATCCTCAGTCATATCAAACCAGAATTTCGACATCTGGGTCAATACAGTTCCTTTCTTTGTTACTGTGTTGTCCAAGATCACATCAAAGCAGCTGATACGGTCAGTTGCCACCATGATCAGGGTGTCTCCGTTGTCATAGATCTCACGAACTTTGCCTTCCTTGATCGGTTTCATTTCCTGTACGCTCATACCATCAGTCCTCGCATTCTTATGTTTTTCAGTCTTTTATTGAAACAGGTGTGGGCAAGATACACCCACACCTAATAGATAAACAGATTTGCGAAAAAAAATCAATATATTTTTACTGCAACTTTCCGATAAATTCCCGAACCCGGGCATTTTCCGTTGTAAAAAGTGCTTCGGGAGAACCTTCCTCCACGATCACACCCTGTTCCATGAAAATAATGCGGTCGGATACTTCTCTGGCAAACTGCATCTCATGGGTTACGATGATCATGGTCATATGTTCACTTGCCAGCTGTCTGATCACCTTTAATACTTCTGCCGTCAATTCCGGATCCAGTGCCGAGGTCGGCTCATCGAAGAACAGGATCCTGGGCTGCAGTGCCAGTGCCCTGGCTATGGATACTCTCTGCTGCTGTCCGCCGGACAGCTGGTAAGGGTAGGCATCTGCCTTATCCGACAGTCCCAACTGTGCTAAAAGCTTCTCCGCCCTCGCCACGGCTTCTGTACGGCTTACCTTATCCACATGGATCGGCGCATCGATGATATTTTTCATCACCGTATAATGGGGAAAAAGGTTAAAATTCTGGAACACCAGTCCGAAACATTTCCGGATCTTATGTAATTCTGCCTTGGACGCATATTCGCACTGTATTCTGCCGTTTTTATCCGTTTTCTCCGAAGCTGCCGTCTGCCCTAAATAGATCAGCTCACCACCGTCCATTTTCTCCAGAAGCGTTGCACAGCGAAGCAATGTGGATTTGCCGGAACCGGAGGGGCCGATGATGGAGACAACTTCTCCTTCGTTAACTTTCAGGGATATATCCTTCAGCACCCCGTTGCCGTCAAAACTTTTTTTCACATGATTCATTTCCAAAAGGACCATATTTCCGCACTGCTCCTATCTGTAATAAGATGTCTTCTTCTCCAGATACTCCATGAAAGAAGCCACCACGAGATTGAAGATATAATAGAACACACCTGCTGCCAACAGGGGAAGCACACTGGTCTGTGCCGCTCCGATCTGCTTTGCCACCGTGAACATTTCCGCAATGGAAATGGTAAATGCCATGGAGGTATCTTTGACCAGCGTAATGGTCTCATTGGTCACTGGCGGGAGAACCCGCTTCACCACCTGCGGCAGAATGATCTTCACGAAAGTCTGTGCCTTGCTGTAGCCCAGCACCTCCGCAGCCTCATACTGCCCCACCGGTATGGACTCAATGCCCGCACGGTAGATCTCTGCAAAATATGCCGCATAATTGATCACGAATGCCAGTATCACCGCCGGGAAACGATACCCCGTTCCCACCTGCATGCGGAATACATAAAAGGGAGCAAAATACACCACGATGATCTGTAACATCAGAGGGGTTCCTCTCATGATGGATATGTATATTTTGGAGATAATGCGGATCACCTTACATCCTGACATTCTTCCGAAGGCTACGATCAGCCCCAGAGGAAGGGAAAACAAAAGGGTCAGTACAAATATTTCCACCGTTATCAGAAAGCCCTCTGCCAGTTGGGCACTCATGGTCAGCAAACTCATGAATTCTACTCCTTAACTATCCTTAGTTGATTATTTACCGAGACATACGCTGTCGGTCAGTCCCCATTTTTCAGCGATCTGTGCGAAGGTACCATCCGCTGCCATTTCGTCCAGTGTCTTCTGTACGGTATCTCTCAGTTCATCATTACCCTTCAGGAAACCTACTGCATACTGCTCTACAGCCAGCTTATTGTCCTCGCCCTGCAGCATAACGAATTTTCCTTCTTCTCTCTGCGCAATCTGATACTGTGCCACACCGATATCAATGGCTACGGCATCTACCGCACCCTGCTCCAGATCCATGAAAGCGGTATTGTAGTCCGCATATTCGATCAGCTGGGAGAAGGAATCACGCAGTGCAATGTTGTCTGCATTTTCTTCATCGTTCAGAGCAGCCAGTGCGGAGGAATCCTTCTGTACTGCTACCACCTTGCCTGCCAGTTCTTCCTTGTTCTGTACACCGGAAGCAGACGCTACGACGAATACCTGACTGTTGTCGATATAGGGCTCTGTCCAGGTGTAGGCATCTTCTCTGCCGTTCATGGTGAAACCGTTCCAGATACAGTCAATGGCCCCGGAAGAAAGCTCCATATCCTTGGCATCCCAGTCGATAGGCTGCTTTACCAGCTCCCAGCCCTGTCTCTTGCATACTTCTGCTGCCAGATCCAGGTCAAAGCCTACATATTCTCCACTGTCATCACGATATCCGTAAGGGGGAAATTCCGCATCGAAACCTACGGTAAATGTTTTCTCAGATCCTTTAGAACCACAGCCGGTAAGAGCACCTGCTGCCATGCTGATTGCCAGTAATGCCACTAATACTCTTTTCATAATACATCCTCCCGTTCTGCCACTCACTGTTGGCCGCGTCGTATACTTTAGCATGGTAAATTGCTAACACGGTGTCATAGTAACACAACGAGAGGTGTCTTGTCAATTCTTTATCGGTCGTACCGCTCCACCATGGCCAGGATCTCCTGGGCATATTTCGGATAGGTGGCTGCGATGTCTTTTACTTCGTTTCTTGCACTCTCTGCTACTTCCTGATTGTAGTCCATCTGTTTACGGAGCACCTGTCTTCTCTGGATCAGTTCGTGACGGATCTCCACCATTTCCCGCTTGTCCAAAAGCGCAGCTGTCTGGCTGATCCAGCGCTCCGGCATCTGCACACGGTAACCGGCCAGCTGCTGTACCAGCTGCTTCTGGTAGTACTCGATCTTAGCTTCCGCCTCTGCGAACTGCTTCCGCTCTTCCTTTTCGTCCTGATACATTTTCCACTGTTTTTCCAGCTTTGCTGCACTGTCCGTATTGTACTTCAGATACAGATATTCCATCAGCTGACAGTTGTTCACATAGCGGATCTTGACTTTATTCTGCAGCTGGATGATCTTGTTGATGGTCTTCTCCACCCGCTGCAGTTCCCGTCCTGCATCCATGTACCGGATGCAGACATAGGAGATGGCTACAGCTCCTGCACCTACTGCCAGAAAAAGTCCCACATAGACATCCATTTCAAAAGCATACTGCAGGATCACCAGCATGATCACACAGACGATCAATGCCGTAAGGAAAATGACAGCCATGCCCCGTTGGTTGTTCATCAGATTCTCCAGCTCATTTCTCCGGTATTCGTAGGCATGTCGTTCTCCGTCCAGTCTGTGCAGATCCTGCCTTATCAGATTGCCGTATTTCTCGCCGTCCCGAATCTTCTGAATGCCTTCTTCAATCTCGTTCTCTCTTTTGCGGATCGCATAGAAGTCCGCATCACGCATACGGTTCTTCTTTTCCCGGTATCTGCTGCGTTCCTGTTCCAGCCCGGCCAGCTTGCCGGCCACCCGGTTGACCTCTTCTCTCTGCTCTGCTGGCAGGGCCTCAATCTCATCCGTATCCGTCAGATAAGAAGTCACCAGCGTATACTCTCCCGTCAGGAGGTCGATCTCCTTGGAAGCCTCTGAGATCTGCTCCAGGCAATTTACAATGTAACGTTTTCTCTGGTCTTCCTCATCAAAATTCACACCGTTGCGGGTATAGACCAGCTGTTCCCAGTCCTCTTCCTGCTGTATCGGTTCTTTTTTCTTAAATAAACGGTTCCACCACGCCATAATTCTCTCCTGCTGTCTTCTCTATACGCTGACACTTGTCCGGTAACTGTTTTTCAGTGCCTGAGTCAGTCTCTTATTTTCCGCATCGTATCTCACCCTGTCGTTCACCCGCCAGTCACCACGCAGCCGTAGCTGTCGGTACTCTGGCTGCTGTTCCCATTCCCATTCAAATTGCTCGATCCGCTTTTCCAGTTCCAGGGACTCCGTATAATTTTCCGGATTCTGCGCTGCAAATGCCACATAGGCATCCTCCGTCAGTTCCATTCTCTTTGCCGCCAGATAGGCATCCAGGTGTTCTCTGTCCGGATCGGTCTTCCAGGCTTCGTTAAAGTAATATGCCGCCTTGCCATAAAACATCAGCCCTGTCAGCGCCACACCCTTATTGTGCAGGATCGCCGCCCGGACTTTTCCCGCCGGAAGTTCCTTGCCTTCCTGTTCCAGATGGTTCCAGGTCTCCAGCAGCATATCATATCCGCGGATGGCTGCCGCATATTTTCTTTTTTCCACCATATAGTCGATCTGGCTCTTGCGTTTCTCCAGATTGCTGAGTCCGGCTCCTTGCTTCAGTACCTGCTCCACCTGCAGGATTTCTTCCGGATCGTACATCCCCACATATTGCAGGATCGTCACCACGAACACACTTAAAGATCCCTGCTTATGTACCATGGGGTAGAGCTGTTTTGCCAGTTCCCACACTTTACATTCTTCTCCGATCCAGTCCACCAGCTTATCGTTCATGATGGACAGGTCTAACAGGAATGCATTCTCCTTTAGGCAATAGCACAACTCTTCCATACTATAGACCCGGATATCCAGGCCTTCCACATTATAGGCATTCTCGCAATATTCTCCTACACACAGACTTGCCTTCATTTTTCATCCTCATTTTCTCTGCCCCGGGCAGATCTACAACTCTATTTCTTCCTTCCAGATATGATGCGTAGCTGTTCGGAAGCTGCCAAAACCAAGATCCTCCAGTTCCACCTGCAGATGTGTTTCATCCTTCATCTCCACCTGAATCCGCAGTCTGGTGATTCCTTCCTGCAATTCTTCCGGCACGATTCTGGCGATCCGGCTGCCCTTTCCCGTCAGGGACGTGATCAGGATCTCCACCGCTCTTCCTTCCAACAGGTAAAACTCCATGGTATTCTGCGCCTCATACCAGTTGATTCCGGCGTCTAACAGTGCCTGATAGGATTCCTCTCCCTGTCTGCGCACTTTCATACCGATATTGGATTTCAATTTATCCTGTCCCAGATAGACATGATTTTGTCCGTTTTCACTGGGATGCAGTCGCTCCATCATGCTGTAGCAGGCACCCTTGCTGAACAGGTTGTTCCCCTGAAAGACTCTCCGTCCACGGCACAGATAGCGTAGCGATTCTTTCATCCATTCTTGAGAAAACTCTTCCCCGATCAGATATACCGAGGACACCATCCGGTTCTCACATAGCTGTGTGGCGATCTCCAGGAACTTTTCATCCGATTTTTCCACCGGAAAAGGGAATTCCCGCTCTTCGATGTACGTTACCACCGGCGTCGTATGGCGGTTGCATTCCATATAATAAGTCTGGATGGAACTGTCCCTATACTCGCACAGCACGCTCCCCTGCTTCCACAGATTTTCCGGCTGATACAGATTGTAATAATAAAAGCTCTCCCGATGGCTCTGAAAACAGACAGCATCCGTCTTCAGGTGTAATGCCTCCACTGCCTGCGTCAGCACCTCCAGCATTCCTGCATCCAGTTCCTCGCAGGTGATCATCAGGGCCCCGATCCGCTCTGTGGAAGTCATCTGGGACAGCATTCCCAGACTACGCTTGAGAAAAAGAGTCAGTAGTGCCACCGGATCCAGAGTCGTTCCATCGATCTGCACCGGTTCCCCATCTTTTGCCAGCTTCAGAAGATGCTCCACCAGGATTCCCTCTTCTTCCTCCGCATGCCGGAGGGCTTCACTTCCATAGAACCACTGGTTGACTCCCTGTCTCTTGCTCAGGACCAGGGGAATCGTATAGACCTGTGAGCCTGCAACGGAAGACAATGTGGTGATCTCTTCTTCCTTGCCTGTGACATAGCAGCTGATCTGCGCATAATCCTTCCCCAGGTCATAACCCACTATAACTTTATCACTTCCCGGCAGTCGCATGTTCTTCCGCCTCCTCTCCTGCTGTCTTTTTTTATTTTTACTGCAATGTGAACAATCTGTGATCCAGATATTCCCTGCGGTAATATTCCTCGATCAGATGATCCAGTGTCGTATCGTCCTGCAGTGTCATGCTGATCATCATATCATTGATGATCTCGTATTTGCTGTCCGGACTTTCATTCATAATATCGCTCTTCTGCAAGCTTCCGCTTTCTGTCAGCTGTTCTTCGTTCTCTGATTCTTCCATAATGTAATATTGAAGATTCTCCCCGAAAAACAGGACGAATTCCTTGAAAAATACACCGCTGTATACTTCCTGCATATATTCCGACAGGTAATCCTCCGCCTGCCCGTTCTCATGCATCATCACATAATGAATCCTTGCACGGACGCCGCCTCTTGTGTGATACTCCACGATAGTCTTGTCCTTCATCTCCTGCAGCTGTGGCAGGCAGTCCTGATATTCCCTGAAAAAGTTCAGATGAATGTGGTCCTTCATCATTTCCTCCAGGAAATTCCGGACCAGAGTTTCATCTTCCCGCTCCAGCTTGTCCTTATTCTCCGCATAGAATTTCAGATAAGCCAGCTTGCAGATCCGCTGGGTCTCTTCTCCCCGCAGATAGCAGTTACGGATCTCCCGGAATACATATTCCTCCGTGATCTTCTCCCGGCAGAAATAATCATAAGAGCTCTGTACAAGCACAGCTTCCTCGATCTCCTGTCTGGCTCCCTGGGATACATAATAACGGAAAATATCCATCCGCTCTCCCACAAATGCCCCGGAGAACAGCATCTGCAGCAATATCTTTTCACTTAAGCTGTAGCAGTCTATCTCAAAGGATCTTGCCGCTTTCCAGATGTCACGCAATTCCTTCGTGGTACCGGTGGCATAACGCACCAGATACTCTAAAATTCCACCGTTGTATTTTCCCTTACGGAACGCCGTCAATGCCGCCGCATACAGGACTGCCTCTCCCTCATGGACCGACTGCGTGATCACACCGTCCGTAAGCCGCAACAGGATCTTGGCCTCCACAAAATAAGGGGTATATGCTTCGATCCAGGCATATGCCTTCTCATAATTTCCCCGCAGCACCAGAAAACGCAGGATCAGTTCCCGCTGTTCCTCCGTAAAGCCGTCCCCCTGCAGCTCCTGCAGGTATTCATCCAGTGCCTGCAAATTATCCGCGTCGAAATAGGCCTGTACCAGCTGTACCGCAATCTCACTGCGCAGCTTCGGCTCCACGGCATCGCTTTCCACCAGTCTTGCCATCCGCATCAGCTTTGTGGAAGATATGGTCTCTTCTGTTCTGCCGTTCTCCATGAAATACAGATCCAGTTCTGCCGTATCCGGCACATAATGTTCCAGAAGTCTGAGATATTTCCCCGGTACCAGCAGTTTTTCCAGGGTATATTCCACATTTTTAAGGAACCTGTTACCATATGCATCCTCAAAAGCAATGGTATAATCATTCCCGTAGACTGCCACCCAGGCCGTGCCGTTTTGCAGAGGCGTCTCGGACAGTATCAGATTCCCCGGCTGGCTGACGATCACCTTACGCATTCTGCTGTCATCCACTCTTACCATATGGGCAAACAACAGACGGGACAAAGGCTTCGCCATAGCTTCCGTTACAATGGCCGGAGACAGGAATTCCTGATACAGTATTGCCAGATGTCTGTTAATATGCTGCTTCTGGATCTGGTCAATGACGAACCGCTCCATTCTCGGCTCGTAATGTTCGTACAGTTCCTCATAATCTTTCCGGTGTTTTAACAGATACGCATACAGGAACGCACTATGTTCATAATCCAGATTGCTCTGGAAAGAAAAATACATCAGAATCACTTTCGGAAGCTCCAGCACAGCATCCAGATCTACCGACGCCATATAATATTCATAGAGATTCGTGATCCTCAGATGGCTTTCCACACCCATCTGATACCACGTGAAGGCATCCGGTCCCGTCTTACTTCCCTTGATCAGAAGGCTGCACACTTCCTGCAGGATCCGCACATCCTTCTTTTTCTCATACAGTCTTCGTAAAATTCTGCCCAGTAGTGGAGAATACTCTCTGACTCTTCCCGACAGATACAACAGCTGTTCGATCAGGCTGTCGTTTACCGCATCCTGACGGACACCGAAGTTCAACACCTGCAGTTCAAAACTGTTCAATTTACGTAGCAGCGCCGGATTGCCGTTCAAAAGGGCCAGTGCTTCCAGGTAGATCACCGGACTGGTGCAGCCGTACTGGTACTGTTTTTCTAAGAACATCCATTTCCCGGAGGTTGAACGATTGTATTCCTCCGACAGATACAACAGCAGCCATGCCACACGCCAGCGGGTCCTGTCATAGCGGTAGATCTGTTCCACCTGCTCCGCCATTTGCAGTGTATACTGGGGATCCCTGTGGATCAGTGTGGTCAGATACAGATAGTAAGCCCACTGTTCTCCGCCGGTAGCTCCCTGGGCTTCCAACATGTCCGCCGCGTGATCCAGGATCCATCCGGCTTCATTGTAGCGTTCCTCTGTGATCAGAAGCTGTGCCTGGAACAGTCTCGCCGGCACATCCTTCTCATCCATGGTCACCATGCGCTCCACCAGTTTGCCGGTCTCCGCGAGCCAGGTTCCCGTACCGATCTTTTTCAGTCTCGATTCTTCATAATATTTCATGATCTGGGTGATGCACTGCATATGACTATGATCCGCATGCCGGGCCACTGCACCGTCTCCCAGCTGTACCATGATGGGGATCTCCAGTAAGGTATAAGCATTATATATGTAGACTTTACCGAAATTTTTGCCGGGTCTGCACAGACTGCTGTCGATGTAGACCGGCAGGCGGCAACGGTTTCCCAGAAAATCATCGTCTGTAATGTTTTCCTTTTCCGTAAAGACAAATTCACCCTCACACTCGATCTGGAGATTCGTATATCCCCAGCCGTTCCTCACGATGGTCAGATTGTTCTCCGTAACGCCGTAATTATCTGCGCTGCGAGGCAGTTTTTTCACCAGTTCTTTCTCTTCCGTCAGGAATTCCAGCTGTTGCTTTTTATTGATACAGATCAGGAATTCTTCCACATTCTGTTCGTTGCCCTCATAAGTGGACAGGATCCGGTAACTGTCATAGAAATGGGCATCGTTTCCCTGGAACAGCCGCAGAAATTCCGGATCATAGAACAGCCGCACAGCTTCCTTCCAGTTGCTCTTCGCCAGGTTGGCAAAATGGAACAGATTCCGGATAGCCCCGATGGAAGAATTCAACATCCCATGCTCCACCGTCACCACAAAAGGAAGATTGTATTCTCCTCTGTTGCTGACTACGGAAAAAGAGCCCTTGATCACATCCCCTTCCTCCAGATCTTCTCCGTGGAAGCAGTAAAAAATTTCTGCATCGGAGCCGGTAAACTGATCCGTCATACATTCCATCCGAAGATGGTCCGAGATCACGGATCCTTTTACATAGCCTTCCGACGCAGAAAGAATGTGAAAAGAGCCCTCATATATTGTCCCCTGTGACAGGGAAATCTCTATTTTAGCGCAGGAGAATTCCAAAGAACCGTTCTCATAATCGAAGTTTCCTCCTAAAATTCTATCAATAATCTCCTGCATGCACCTTCACCCGTTCCCTGTTGTCATTTGGATTTATTATACCAAATTTACCAGTTGAGGGCAAGGTGTAGACCCGGTTAGTCCAGGTTTAATTTTCGGTTCATGATGTAATAAGATACGCCGTACATGATGGCGGCAATGAGCAGGCTGGTGATCACGTTAATGTCATAGGCCATATTGGTCGTTACCGAAAATCCGCCGGAGCTGCTCATGACATTTGTGCCAAACATGAAGGCACTCTGTACGGTGCTGCCGATGATGGACGACAGGATCGTCAGGCCGGCATATGCCAGAATTCCCATCAGGCCTTTATGTTTGGAGGAAAGCTGTCCGATGGTCAGCGCTCCGAACAGGGTGACCATGGTAATGAACGGTCCTGCCACATAGGTTAAGAGTAGTGTAATCCCATAATGCAGCAGATTGATTCCCATTTCTTCTTCGTATGTTCTGCCAAGTTCATAAAAAGCATCTGCCAGGAACTCCCAGATATTGCCATTATATTGTGTCAGTACACTACTCAGTTCACCGATATTTAAAAGGCCTGTCATCAGAGACACGATCAGTGCCACCACTGAAATACCGATGCCTATCGTAATGAACAGATACCAGACACCGGAGACCAGTACCTTGCTTAAAAACAGCTGGTTAGCTGTTACCGGCAGGGTGTGGGACAGATAGCCTTCATCCGTATACATACTGCGGTAAAAGCGGATGCCCAAAAAAATCAACATGCCCCAGGTAGACGCCAGCAGCATGATCACATACAGGATCAGTGTTGCCACAAAGGAAGAGAGTACAAACCAGCTCTGTGTCGCATTCATGTTATTGCCGTCCGCAATCTCCGTTACCAGTCCTCCCGGCATGCGTAATACCACGCAGCCGATCACGGTGACCACAAGCATTCCCAGAAGCATCAGTGTACCGGCTTTCCAGATATTTTTCCATTCATATTTCATTAACTTTCCTAACATGCGAACACCTCCCTGAAGTAAGCATCTACAGACTTACCTTTCTCTTCTCTGATATTGTCAACGGATGTATATAACACCAGCTGACCATAACGCATGAAGATGACTTCATCCAGTACCTGTTCCACATCCTCGATCAGATGGGTAGAGATCAGCACGGTGGCTTCCGGATTGTAGTTGTTGATAATGGTGCGCAGGATGTAATCTCTCGCTGCCGGATCCACACCGGCAATCGGCTCATCCAAAATATACAGGCTGGCATTCCGGCTCATGACAAGAATCAGCTGTACCTTCTCCTTCGTACCTTTGGATAAGGTCCGCATCTTCACCGAAGGATCGATTCCCAGACTCTTTAACATCTCTTCTGCCCGTTCTCTGGAAAAGTCCGCATAAAAGTCCTGAAAGAAATCCAGGATCTCCCGGATCGTCTGATTCATGGTCAGATAAGTACGATCTGGCAGGTAAGCTACCTTGCTCTTGGTCGCCGGTCCCACATAATTGCCATCGATCATGATGGTACCTTCCGTCGGTGTCAGCAGACCGTTCAGTATTTTGATCAGTGTCGTCTTACCGCTGCCGTTGGGTCCCAACAGGCCAATGATCTTCCCCTTGGGGAGACTTACGGTCAGATTGTTCACAGCCACATTGGCACCATATTTCTTGGTCAGATTTACAATTTCTACCAGATTATTCATTTCTATTTCCGCCTCTCTTTATTTTCATCATAAATTTGCACCCCTGTCAGGCCTGTACCTTATCGAAGAGATTCCGGATCTCCTCTCTCTGATATCCCAGTTCCTGCATGTTGTTGATAAAATTCCGGACATGCCCGGCTGCCAGCTGTTCTCTGGTATTCCCGATCAGCTCAGTGTCCTCCGTCACGGCTCTGCCGCTGGTGCGCTGTGTCACGATCAGGCCGCTCCGCTCCAGTTCCGCAAAAGCTTTCTGCATCGTATTCGGGTTCACCGCCGCCACGGCCGCAAGATCTCTGACACTCGGCAGCTTCTCTCCCGGCTGATATTTGCCGGACACGATCTCTTTCTGGATCCGCTCCACCAGCTGCGCATATATGGGTCTGTCAGCATCCAATTCCCACGCCATTCCTATCATCCTTTCTTGTTTCTTATTTTCTGTTTCTTATTACCTGTCACGCATCGTTTCTATCGATGCCTCCCCGGGTCCCTCATTGTCTTGTTGTTTTACTGTATTATTTATTTAATACAATAATACGTTATTTATTTTTATCTGTCAAGCGGATTTTATGCTTGTCCGGGAAAATTGTTGGAATTACACTTGTTACAACATGGTAAATGGGAAGTTACGCGGCTCATTGCTCGCGTAACTTCCCATTTACTACGCATCCGGCTCCGAAATACGTGTCACCCCCACATAAATATCCGAGATTTCAAACCATGTAGGATAATCCACGATTCCGGTCTGAGGAAGATTAAATATCTTCTGGAACGTCCGGACAGCCTCCGCAGTACCGGAGCCATAGATTCCGTCGGGTGTCAACGTAGGAATCGCCGGATAATTTCTGGCGATCCGGTTCAACTGCTGTTGCAGCTGACGGACTTTTTCCCCGGAAGAACCGATAGTCAGATCATACCCCGGCCAGGAAGAAGGCACTCCCGAAATAATATCTGCGGAATTGATATACATATCATTGCCGTAATAATAATGAATGATATCAATAGCGGAATATCCCTGATCTGCCAATGACTTGGAGCCCCACTGGCTAAGCCCCCGGCAGGTAGTCCGATTACCGTCACAATACGATGTGAAAATGGGCTGTCGTACACCGGGCCTTGACAAATAGTTGGTAAAAATGGAATCTACCAGATAGTCGATCTCTTCGAACACATTTCTGCCATAGATCCATTTTTGATCATACGCCGTAGAAGAAGTTATCGTAAAATCGTATCCACGTCCCCTGTACCACTCCGTATATATACGGTTTAACGTAAATGATTGAATGACCAGAATATTAGCATAAATTGCACTCTCCGGCCAGGTGGAATAAATCTCGCTGGAGGCCACATTTTTAATGTAATCCTTATAGCGCACCCAGTAATTCCGGGCAGTGGGATCCTCCGGGACACCGTCATGTACGATCACATATTCCGGAATCACCACACGGCTCAGTACGATCTCCCCGGTCTCGTTCATAGGTTTGATTTCTTCTTCCGGAATCTTCGGAGGATACTCTCCGAAAAGCGTATGTGCAGGTATTACTACTACTTTTTCTTCCTCCTCTGTTACATTCAGCGGATTCATGCGGATCGGTTGTAGGGAAAATTCGCCTGCCAGAATTTCGGAACCAGATACCAGTACCGGTTCAAAGCCTTCTGCAGTCACCTGAATGTTGTACTCCGAATAGGGCTGTGCCGTAATATCCGGAGATAAAGAAAGCTCTCTTGGCGGCGCATCCAGTGTTATCGTAGGGGTTTGCCCGGATTCGTCAGTAGTCATCGTCTCCAGCGGGGAATCCGGATCCCCGGTATAGGAGACAGTGACGATCGCGCTGGGTATCGGTGTCATCCCCAGAGCGGAGACAACGCTGATCTGAAGTGTTCCTGTATAAGTAGTGTCCATGGACAGAGGTCCTTTCTGCCTATGCCGTTTTGTCTGTCTTGATCCGGTCAGGCAACAAATGTTCCTTACAGAATATGCAAAGTCAGAAAAATATGTGCATGTTCCCATATACTAAGCAGACTAACTTCTATCCGTTTTGTCTTCATCATACATCTACTTGATTAACAGACGGGTGATATGCATTCACTAAATACTAATTCCGGTACCGGTCTGCATCTGTCCCCAAGCCGCCGTGTAGCCCAAAAAAGGAACCACAAACCGTTCCCAGATTGTGATTCCCTTTGTTTTTAATCCGTCATTTTTATTTGGTCAACAGCATCATAATGTCATTGCTTCTTGCCACGAACTTGGTCATGGCATCGGCGGACAAGGGTGCATGCTGGAGCTTTGCCAGATCGTACAGCTGCTCGCAGATCATTTCTGCGTTCTCGCCGTCCTGGTGCTCGGTGATGTACTGTACCAGAGGATGGTTGGCATTCAGAATCAGGGTCTCGCCCTCCCCGCCGAAAGCACTCATATCCATGCCGGGCATGGAGTACATCTTCATCATATCCTGCATACGTCTGCTCTCTTCGGACAGCGTGATCATGGAAGAGATCTTCTTGTTCTTCAGCTTCTCTACCTTGACAGTGATCTTGTCGTTCTTCAGAGCTTTCTTCATCAGCTTGCTGATGCTCTCTGCCTGCTCTTCCATCTCTTTTTCAGCCTTCTTGGAAGTCTTGGATTTCAGGGCATCGGTCACATCCGCATCGATACGCTGGAACTTGATTCCCTCATTCTTCTGCTCCAACTGGGAGATGAAGGGCTGATCGATATTGTGGGTCAGGATCACAGCATCCATCTTGGCAGCCTTGAACATATTAATATACTGGCTCTGCTGCTGTTCATCCGTTACATAGTAGATGATCTTCTCCTTCTTCTCTTCCTCGGTATTCTCCCCGGAAGCCTCATCTTCAGATTTATCCCCTACGACCTCAGCTTCTACCTTGTTGCCGTTCTCATCTACAGCATTTTCCTTGTTCTCTTCCTCATCCTGAGGCTTGATCTCCAGGCACTCCGGCAGCGTCAGATATTTGCCGTCCAGATTCTTGAAGAGGATGTAATCGTTCATCTTCTCACAGAACTTGTCATCCTTCAGGCAGCCAAACTTGATGAAAGGACTGATGTCATCCCAGTATTTGTCGTACTCTTCCTTGTCTGTCTTGCACATGCCTGCCAGCTTGTCCGCTACCTTCTTGGTAATGTACTCTGCGATCTTCTTGACAAATCCATCATTCTGCAATGCACTTCTGGATACGTTCAGAGGCAGATCCGGGCAGTCGATGACACCCTTTAACAGCAGCAGGAACTCAGGAATGACTTCCTTGATGTTATCTGCGATAAATACCTGATTGTTGTACAGCTTGATGGTACCTTCGATGGACTCATACTCCATGTTGATCTTCGGGAAGTACAGGATACCTTTCAGATTAAAAGGATAATCCATATTCAGGTGGATCCAGAACAGAGGCTCCTTGTAATCCTGAAATACCTTGCGGTAGAAGTCCAGATACTCTTCCTTCGTGCACTCATTGGGATGCTTGGTCCACAGAGGCTGTGTCTCGTTGATCAATTCAGGACGCTTTCTGATCTTCAGCTTCTTAGGCTCTTCTGTTCCCTCAGCAGCTTCAGCGTTTTCACCTTCTGCCGCTTCCTTCTTCTCCGGCTCGATCTCTTCCAGGACTTCATCATCGGGAAGCTTTTCCTCTTCCTTGATGATCTGCGTCTCCTTTGTGTTCGCCTTGGACAGATAGATCTCCGTAGGCATGAAGGAACAATACTTCTTCACTACCTCACGAGCCTTATATTCGTTACAGAACTCCAGGCAATCCTCATTTAAGAACAGAGTGATAGTCGTACCGACATCGGTCTTGTCTCCGTCTTCCATGGAGAACTCGGTGCCGCCGTCACACTCCCAGTGTACTGCCTTGGCGCCATCCTTGTAAGATAACGTATCAATATGTACTTCATCCGCTACCATGAATGCGGAATAGAAGCCCAGTCCGAAATGACCGATGATCTGGTCGGAATTGCTCTTGTCCTTATATTTCTCAATGAAATCCGTAGCACCGGAAAATGCGATCTGGTTGATATACTCTTCCACTTCGTCGGCGGTCATGCCCAGACCGTTATCCTTGAAGGTCAGTGTCTTCTTCTCAGGATCCACGATGACATCCACACGTCCCTTATAACCTTCGGGAAGAGAATATTCTCCCATCATGTCCAGCTTTTTCAGCTTGGTCACGGCATCGCAGCCGTTAGAGATCAGCTCTCTGTAGAAAATGTCGTGATCGGAATACAACCACTTTTTAATGATCGGAAATATGTTTTCACTGTTAATTGACAAACTGCCGTTTTTTGCTACCATTATTACCACATCCTTTTCTAAAATTGCACAGCCATGGCTGACTGTTTCCTAACTGATTCTAAGTGTAGGACTGTAAAATTAAAAAGTCAAGGCAAATTTAGCACTCATTATAAATGAGTGCTAACAATCAGTCAAAAATCCAGTATTTATCAATATTTCCGTAATTCTAAAATTTTAATAAAGCGTGTAAAAAACCAGAAATTACTCCTCCGGAAAGTACTTTGCATACACATCAAAAAAGTTGTCCGTAGTCACCTGTTCGTCCATGATCAGCGTGATCTCATCCCACAGCTTGTCATTGAGCTGACGCACCAGTGTATTCACAAAGCTGTCATACTCCTGCCCGAAGACTTCCCGTTTCCGCTCTTCTACAATCTTTAATTTATTAGCGTCCGTCTCTTCCCGATCCAGCGTATTGATGCATTTGATAATGTAATAGCCTCGTTCACATTTCACAACCTGGCTCACCTCGTCTGTTGCCAAATTGAAAGCCGCTTCCTCATAAGCGCTCTCCGCTTCTCCTTTGCCAAAGGAATAGGTGATCTCGGAATCGTCGCTGTATTTGGATGCCAGTTCCGTGAAATCGTGTTCTCCGTCCACCGCCAGGTCTCTTACCTCGCAGGCTTTCTCATAGGCACTCTGAATGGAGCTTTCCGAATAAGGCTTCAGGTTTCCGTCCATATCCGTGGATGCTGTTGCAAAAAAGATCTGCTGCACCGTAATTTTGCGAGCCTCGTCATCACTGATCTCCGGATTGATGTCCTGTATAATCAACTGATAGACCTTGTCTGCCATGGCATATTCCCGATACAGATTCTCCACAATCTCCTCCGTGGCACCCATAGCCTCGATCTCCGTATCATTTAAGGAAGAATAATACTCCTGTGCCGCCTGAACGACCTTTGCCTCCTCGGCTTCATCCAACGTGACCTCTTTCTCTTTTGCCAGCAGGTACATGGTCTTGATCTGAGCAATCCTTGCCAGCACTGTCTCCTTGACATTATCCTCCAGAGTCACTCCGTTCAGGGAAGTATTCCAGATCTCCGTCCCGTAGACATTCTCATATTGATTCTGGGTCGTGGTCAGGTAGATCATGATCTCCGCCTTAGAGCAGGACTCGTCCCCGATCCGAAATACCTCATTTTTCCCAAATCCTGTGGTAAATACCACTTTTGTGCCGTCACTGCTGCCGCAGGCGGTCAGTCCCGTCACCATACTTATTCCCAGCACTCCCGCCACCAATACCGCGGTGATATGACATCTATTTTTAAAAAACATAACATTTCCTGCTTTCTCAAAGTCTCTAAATTCTGATTATACCCTATTTTTTTCTTCTGTGCCACGGTTTCTTGGAAGTTCAGAAAAATCTAAGAATTCTACAGACAAAAAAAAAATGCGTGCGGATATTCTCCACACGCATTTTTAATATTATTCAATTTTGATACCAGATTACTCGATCACATGGATCCAGCCCTTAGGAGCTTCGATTCTGCCCATCTGGATACCGGTCAGAGTCTCATACAGCTTCTTGGTGACAGGTCCCATCTCGGTCATGCCGCTGGGCAGGCAGATTTCTTTACCGTGGTCAACGATCTTGCCTACAGGAGAGATCACTGCTGCGGTACCGCACAGACCAGCCTCTGCGAAGTCTTTTACTTCATCCAGGTATACTTCTCTCTCTTCTACTTCCAGTCCCAGGTATTCCTTGGCAACATATACCAGAGAACGACGGGTGATGGACGGAAGGATACTGTCGGACTTGGGAGTTACGACCTTGTTGTCCTTGGTAACGAACAGGAAGTTCGCACCACCGGTCTCCTCTACCTTGGTACGGGTAGCAGCATCCAGATACATATTCTCATCGTAGCCTTCCTTGTGAGCGGATACGATTGCATGTAAGCTCATAGCATAGTTCAGGCCAGCCTTGATGTGACCGGTTCCGTGAGGTGCCGCACGGTCAAAGTCGGTGACACGGATGGTCAGAGGCTTAACGCCGCCCTTGAAGTAAGGTCCTACAGGAGTGCACAGGATACGGAACTGATATTCGTCCGCAGGCTTTACACCGATGACAGGATTGCTGCCGAACATATAAGGACGAATGTACAGAGTTGCACCGCTGCCGTAAGGAGGTACGAAAGCATCGTTGGCCTTAACCGTCTCGGTAACAGCCTCCACGAAACGCTCCTTGGGGAAAATGGGCATCTCCAGTCTTGCTGCGGAAGACTCCAGACGTTCACCGTTTAAGTCAGGACGGAAGGTTACGATATGTCCATCTTCTGTGGTGTAGGCCTTCAGACCCTCGAATACGGTCTGTGCATACTGCAATACACCTGCACACTCATTTAATACGATGTTGGGATCCTGGGTCAGCTGACCGTCATCCCATTTGCCGTCCTTGTAATTGGACACATATCTGTAATCCGTAGGGATATAACCGAAACCGATGTTACCCCAGTCAATGTTCTTCTTTTCCATTTTGTATTCCTTCTTTCCTCGGTTTACCACTCTGCCTGTTGATTTCTCTTAACAGAATTTATTGATTTTCATTATTATACCATTTGTAATAAAAGTCAATATACACATTTATGCTTTCCAGTGCTTTTTTCAGCGAAAATGTGGCTCATTTCTCCTTTTAGCTGAAAACTCAAATTAAATTCACTACAATTATTTTTCTCCGGTAGCTTCCTGATATGCACTGTTCGCTACCACTGACCATCCGGTCTTATCCCCCGCAATGACCTGCAGATCTTCACTGCGGACCGCATAAAACTCCACGATCTGTGCTGCCTCTGTGGACAGATTCTCTTCCGGATTCCGGTACAGCACGAAAATCTCACATTTTCCGTTCTGCGAGGTACGATTGTAGACCAGCGTGTATGCATAGGTCTTTCCCGCCTGCTCCTGTTCTCCCAGCTGCAGATAGAAATTGCCTTTGGCATTGTAGCAGACTTCGAAGGAAAAGCCCTGTTGTTGCAGCACAGCATCATATACTGCCTGTGCGTAAGGCTCTAAGGGATCCTGTACATCTTCCGCGTTTTCCGTCTCCGACGCATAGTATTCCGCAAGCCACTGTTCTTCCATCGCCTGCTTTGCTACCGTTTCTGCATCCTCCGGGTGGGTATTTTCTTCCTTGTCCATCAATTCCGTCAGATAAGTAATGTAATCCTCACCGGCAAGCTCCGTCTCTCTCCGAAACAGCACGCCCTCTGGACGCCAGTAGGAATACCAGTGCCTGTCCGGGAACTCCATCTCTTCCACACTGATCAGATTCTCTGTGAGCCGCGTCTCCGAAGGGATGTCATTTTCAAACCAAATCCAGGCAATTCCGGCAAACGTGACGATCAGGCACAGCACTGCCCACAAAGCAATGCCGATATCCTCCAGCCACTCCCATTTCCCGGGAGTTCCCCACTTGTCCCGTATTTTCCGGTGCAGCCTGATGGGTACTCTCAGATATACATAAAACAGGAGAAGCAGCAGACACAGCAGATCCCCCAGTAACAACACATAACTGCGAAAACTTACGGGACCACCCCACAGAATCATTCTGGCTGCCACATATATTCCTGCCAGAGTAAGCAGTAAAACCGTAACTGCCAAATATATCTTCTTTTTCATCGTTTTCCGCACTCAGGCTTTCTTGCGCTCGTACTTTAAGAACTGATAGGTAATGTCAAAATAGACCTGCTCGTCACTGTCTGCGGTAATCTCCCACTCAGGATCACTGTCCAGATCCGGGAAATAGGCATCCGCCTCGTAGGCATGGTCAATCTTCGTCACATGGGCCACGTCACAGTAAGGCAGCATCTGGCGGTAAATACTCTCTCCGCCGATGATATAGATATTCTCTTCGTCATATTTCTTCAGTTCTTCCAGCAATTCTTCAATAGAGTGTACCACGATCGCATCCTTGACCTGATAATTCGGATCTTTGGACAAAATAATGTTGATGCGGTTCTTTAAAGGCATGCCCTGCGGGAAAGTCTCCAAAGTCTTGCGTCCCAGAACCACTACCTTACCTGTCGTCTCTTCGCGGAAATGCTTGTGATCGTTGGGGATGCGGATCAGCAGTTCGTTCTTGCTGCCGATGGCCCAGTTGTTGTCTACTGCTACAATTAAATTCATGGTGTACCTCGTTTCTGTTTGTTTCTATGATAATAACCGGTTTCTCCGTTCTTCGCACTCACGAAACCGTACTGATATTCGTATTCCGGGCTACCGCCCTACTTACTCATGTCAGATTGCAATCGGAATATCCCTGATCTGCTCCCCGGTCTGGTAACCCTCCAGCTTCACATCATCCGGTGTGAACTGATAGAAGTCCCTGATCTCCGGGTTCAGCCAGAACTTCGGCGCCGGGAAGGGGTCTCTGCTGATGAGCTCCTTAATGGCATCCACGTGGCGGTCATAGATATGGGCATCCGCAATGACATGCACCAGCTCGCCCACGTTCATATCGCAGACCTGTGCCAGCATATGCACCAGCACCGCATACTGTACCACATTCCAGTTGTTGGCTGCCAGTACGTCCTGGGAACGCTGGTTTAAAATGGCATTCAGGGTCAGCCTGTCCTCTCCCTTTTTCTGCGTCACATTAAAGGTCATACCGTAAGCACAGGGATACAGATTCATCTCGTGCAGATCCTGATGCACATAGATATTGGTCATGATCCGGCGGCTGAAGGGATTGTTCTTCAGATCGTAGATCACGCGGTCCACCTGATCCATCATGCCTTCCTTATACTGATGCTTCACCTGCATCTGATAGCCGTATGCCTTACCGATCGAGCCGTTTTCATCTGCCCACTCATCCCAGACGTGGCTGTTTAAATCATGAATGTTGTTGGACTTGCGCTGCCAGATCCACAGCATCTCATCTGTGGCGGATTTTAATGCCGTCCGGCGCAAGGTCAGGATCGGGAACTCCTTCGACAGATCGTACCGGTTCACTACTCCGAATTTCTTAATAGTGTAGGCAGGGGTACCATCCGGCCAGTGGGGGCGCACTTTCTCGCCCTCCGTGCTGGTACCGTTGGTTAAAATGTCATTGCACATATCGATAAAAATATGATCCGCTAAACTCATGTTGTCTCCTTATTCTGATTCCAATATAATATATAAACGATTTCTCCGTGCTTCGCACTCTCGAAATCGTCCCCCCTTCGTATTCCGGACTATCGTCCTACATACTCAGGGTTGTTTGTGCCTATGGATGCACTTATATCTCCCACTTGTCACATAGGGAATTGATCTGGTCCGCGAACTTCGCCATATCCTTGTTGGTCATGACGCCCTCGCTCTTCGTAACCAGTGCCAGTAAGCGTCTCGCAGAGGCAAGCAGTCGTTCGAAGACTCCGGTAGCAGGCTTCGTCTTTTTCTGCACGGCAACAGGTGCTGCCTCATAGGTGAACTTATTGCCTGCCAGATCGAACTCCGTACCGCTGTAAGGAGCGTAGGCTCTCTGCCCGTACTCGATCTTCAGGCACTCAGCAAATCCGGTACATACGCTGTCCTCTCCATGTACCACGAACACCTTCTTCGGTTTTTCTTCAAAGGCCCGGATCCAGTCGATCAGGCCTTCCTTATCCGCATGACCGCTCAGTCCCGTCATTTTCCGGATCTCGGCGCGCACTGAAACCGTCTCACCGAACAGCTTCACCTCATCAGCACCCTCTACCAGTGCCCGGCCCAGTGTTCCCACCGACTGATAGCCGACGAACAGGATCGTACACTCCGGTCTCCACAGATTATGCTTCAGATGATGCCGGATACGTCCTGCGTCACACATACCGGATGCGGAGATAATGACCTTGGGTGTCTCGTCGAAGTTGATGGCTTTGGATTCCTCACTGGTGATGGACAGCTTTAATCCCGAAAAAGCAATGGGATTAATGCCTTCTTTTACGAATTCCATGGCCTCATCATCGAAGCATTCCCACCTGTTCTCCTGGAATACGCCGGTAGCCTCTACCGCCATGGGACTGTCCACATACACCGGGAAATCTTCATGACCCTTTACCAGGCGCCCTACCTTGATCTTCCGCAGGAAATACAGGATCTCCTGGGTACGGCCCACAGCAAAAGACGGGATCACCACGTTACCACCCCAGTCTAAGGTCTCCTGCAGCACCTTGGTCAGTTCTGCCACATAATCCAGCTTATCCTTCGGATGCAGTCTGTCACCGTAGGTAGACTCCATCACGACATAATCCGCTTCCTTCGTAGGTGTCGGATCCTTAAGTAACGGCTGGTGCTTGTTGCCGATATCGCCGGAAAATACGATTTTTTTCGTATTGCCGTCCTCCGTCAGCCAGACTTCGATGCTGGCAGAGCCCAGCAGATGTCCGATATCCGTAAAACGGATTTTTACTCCCTCGCATACTTCCACGATCGTATTGTAATGACAGGGAACGAACCGGCGGATCACACCATCTGCATCCTCCATGGTATACAGCGGCTCCACCACTGCATTATTCGCAGAACGTTTTGCCTTACGATTCTTCCATTCCGCTTCGGCACTCTGGATATGTGCACAGTCACGCAGCATAATGCTACACAGATCCGCTGTAGCATCCGTGGAATAGATCTGTCCTCTGAAGCCTCTGGCATACAGAAGCGGCAGAAGACCCGAATGATCCACATGAGCATGAGTCAGGAATACATAATCAATCATGGATTCCGCCACCGGCAGCGGCACATTTTCAAATACATTGACACCCTGCTCCATACCGTAGTCCACTAAAATATGTTTCCCGGCAACCTCCAGATAATGACAGCTTCCGGTTACTTCATGGTCTGCCCCCACAAACACAAGTTTCATAGCTCTACCTCCGTTTTTGTAATGTTATTTCAAAGCATTGGCTGTTTCATAGAACTGATAATAGATCCCTTTTTGTTCCATGAGCTGGTCGTGATTGCCTTCCTCCACAATGCCGTCATCCGTCAGCACCAGGATCCTGTCGGAATTGCGGATACTGGAAAGTCTGTGGGCGATAGTCAGAGTAGTACGCCCCTCCGACAATTCTCCCAGAGATTTTGCCACGGCGAACTCACTCTCATTGTCCAGTGCGGAAGTGGCCTCATCCAGAATGATGATGGGCGGATTTTTCAGAAATACTCTGGCAATACTGATCCGCTGTTTCTGTCCGCCGGACAGCTTTACACCCCGTTCTCCCACATAAGTATCATAACCGTCCTTCAGTCCCATGATGAATTCATGAGCCCCGGCACGCTTTGCCGCATTGATCACATCTTCTTTCGAAGCCCCGGGACGTCCATAAGCGATATTTTCATAGATCGTACCGGAGAAAAGATACACATCCTGCTGTACGATACCGATATTGCCCCGCAGACTCTTTAACGTAAAATGCTTAATGTCCTGGCCGTCCAACAGGATCCTGCCTTCTGAGACATCATAAAATCTCGGGATCAGATTGCACAGCGTTGTCTTACCACCACCGGAAGGACCGACGATGGCCACCTTTTCTCCCGCGTGGATCTGCAGGTTCAGATCAGTGAATACCTTGTTATGGTCATCCGGATATTCAAAGCTTACTTTTTCAAAAGAGATTTCTCCCTTCGGGTCCTTCAGTTCTATGGCATCTGGCTCATCGAAGATCTCGATATCCGCATCCACGATCTGTAAAAAGCGCTCGATACCGGTCATGCCCCGCTGGAACTGTTCGGCAAATTCGATGATACGCCGGATTGTTGCGATCAGGGTGGATACATACAGCATATATGCCACCAGGTCACCAGCGGCGATCCGTCCGTTTACCATAAAAATACCGCCTGCCACCAATACCACCAGATACATCAATCCGTCAAACAGCTTCACTGTGGTATTGAATGCCGCCATGTAACGGTAGGTCAGCTTCTTAATATCCAGAAAAGTGCCGTTATCTTTCTCAAACTTGACATTTTCCACCTCTTCATTGGTAAATGCCTTGACCACCTTATGGCCCAGCAGACTGTCCTCGATCCGGGCGTTCAGCTCTCCGATCTGGTTACGCTGCTTGCGAAAGGCACTTCGCATCCGGAAATTCAGGATCATGCACACACCGCACATCAGCGGCACGCACAGAAAGATCATCAATGTCAGCGGCAGATTGATATTTGCCAGAATGATAAAAGAGATTACGGTCTTGATTCCGGCGATGAAAAATTCTTCTGGGCAATGATGGGCGAATTCCGTCACATCAAACAGATCATTGGTGATCCGCCCCATGATCTGACCGACTTTGGTATTGTTATAATAAGTATTGGACAGCTTCTGCAAATGGTTGTATGCATCTCTGCGCATGTCCGTCTCGATCTTCGCGCCCATGACGTGTCCCATATCGGACATATAGTAACTGGCGATGCAATCCACGATACGAAGTCCGAAATACAGAACTCCCAGTGAAAGTATGGTCTTCACCGACAGGGACGCAAGATCCCGCAGCCCTTCATTGGTAATGTAGCGCATAATTAACGGCAACACCAGTTCACAGACCGTGGTCAGTGCTGCACAGAACAGATCCATCCACAAGGTAAAACGGTATTTTTTAAAATAAGGTGCAAACCTGCGAAACAATTCGCGGGTGGAATATTGCTTGTTATCCATTGTTGTGTTCCTTTATTTTGGTTTCAGAGCTATAGGTATTGTCCTTCTCCCACATAGAAGCGTACTTTTCCTTTTTGCTCATTTTTCTGGTCATAAAGTGTTTTGTCCGCAGCCGACAGGAAATCCCACACTCGGTTTGGTTCCTTCGGAATAGCACAGACACCACCCACGGAAATCGTAAGCCAGGGTTCCACAGAAGAGTCTTCATTGGGAATCTCACATTCACGGATGCCCATACATAGCTGTCTTGCATGTTCCTCTGCATACTCCCTGTCACGTCCCGTCATGACCACCAGGAATTCATCTCCGCCGTAACGCGCCACATAGTCCTCCGGAAAACATTTTTTCAGAGTATCCGCTACCGCGCAGATTCCTTCATCTCCCCTTCCATGTCCATAGCGATCATTCAACTGTTTGAAATGGTCAATATCCAGGAACAGAATGCCCAGTTCCTTCTCATTCAGAAGACAGTCTTCAAACACATCCTCCAGATAACGATTTAGGCTTCTCTTATTATAGAGTCCTGTCAGCTCGTCATGGTCTGCCTGATACAACAGCCGGTTTCTCTTACGTTCCTGTTCCTTCTGCTCCTCTTCTGCCGCCTGTAATCGCTTTCTAAGCTCCATCATATACATGACCTGACTGTTTTCTGTCAGCTCCCAGCTGTCTTTCAAGTGGAAGAAGGTGTCTGCGCTCTGTTTGAATTCTTCCGGAGTCATTCTGGAACTGCAATAACGCATCCGCAGAGACAAAAGCTGCAACAGCAGACTTTTATTCTGTTCAATGGCAGCTTTGGGTTCCAGACAGTTCAATACTTCCTCTATCTGTTCCGTCTTGCCTATCTTTTCCACATATTGCAGCAGATTCTGAATACTGTCGTATTCGGAAGAGACCTGTGTCATATCCTCTAATGCCATTACCGCTGTACGTACATGCTCTTCTGCCTTCTTCCGGTCTCCGTTTCGCTCCGCCAGATAAGCCAGAAATACATTGACACCCAGCCTTGTCTCACGTATGACCTCCTTGCTCTGCCCGGTCTCTTCCAGTTTACACAGTACCTTTTCCGCCTCGTCATCCATATGCAGATGCAGCAGGCAGCATCCGTACTCTGCCAGCATTTTCCGGAAATTGATCCTGCTGTATGTACTGTTGTCATCCGCCTGTTCAAATTCGCGGATACATTCCGCATGGCACTGCACAGCTCTTTCATAAGCTCCTATGAGATAATACGCATCCGACATATTGCTCAGTACAATGCTGTGCACCATCTTATCATCGTATTTTTCCGTATAATCCAATGCTTTATCGTACTGTTCCATGGCCAGCGACAGGTTGTTCTGCATATGTGCCACAATACCGATCATATTGTACACTCTGGCTACATGATGCTCCTGATCCGTTCCCAGAAGACACCTGACGCTCTCATCCAGATAATGCAGGCAGCCCTCCTGATTCCCTGTTGTCAGTTGATAAAAGGCAGCAAAATAGCAGATCCATCCGTGGATTCCCTTATCATCCTGTTCTGTCACAGAGGTAAGTGCCTGTTCCAAAGTCTCCCAGGTAAAAGGAATTCCGTCTGTCATCTGCTGATTCAGGCGTTCTGCTGTCTCTAACATTTGCTGTCTCGTTGCGCTCATATCTATATCCATACCGTCCTGTTATTCTATGTCAGTTCCGCAAATTGCGGTTCGCCGGTTCCTATGCCCAGCCCGGTGGGCATAATCTATATTCACTTATTATTGTATTATTTTATATCGCAGTACGCAAGTTTTTTTCCTGAATAAAATGTTTCCCAATCTCCCGCAAAAATGTTAAAATGGAGTTATATTTCGTAAACTAGTACAAAAAGGCATGGTTATTTCTATGGAAAATATAACAGTTAATAAAGAGTTTCATGAACTGCATTTTGACAGCATCCAGGCTTTACGCGGTCTGGCTGCTCTTTTTGTGGTATTTCAGCATGTCCGTTTTCTGAACTTTGGAGCTTTCGGTGTGGACATCTTTTTTTGTATCAGCGGATTCATGATCATGTTTACCACGGAAAAAAGTACCAAATATTTCTTCCGCAAACGCCTGGTCCGGATTCTTCCGCTTTACTACCTGATGACACTGGGAACCTATCTGTCGCTGTTGTTGTTTCCTTCCATGTTCCAACAGACCAGACACGATTTTTCCTATCTTGTCAAAAGTCTGCTGTTTATTCCTTTTGATATCGGCAGCGGAGCGATCCAGCCTTTGGTACGGATCGGCTGGACCATCAACTGTGAAATGCTGTTCTATCTGCTGTTTTTCATTGCCTTTCACATCAGCATGAAATACCGCGGTCTGATCTGCAGCGCATTTCTGGTGATTCTGGTGGGAATGGTACAGATATTTGCTCCGGCGATCTCATCCTGGCAGTCTCCGATAGGTAATGTACTTTCTCCTTTCCTCATTTTTTACGGAGATCCTGTCATGTTGGAATTTCTCTTCGGAATTCTGGCTTACTATCTGCTGCGGTATTTGTATCGCAGGCATACCCTTCATCCGGTTTCGCGGACAGTAAGCCTCGTATCCGCGGTATGTATCCCGGTAATCTTTTGTCTGCTTGCTTACTTTACGCCCCGGATCAATGTGATTGGGTTCCTCAGGCTTCCCCAGTGGGGGCTCCCGGCTCTGCTATTGTTAATCCTTGCTTTTCTCGCAGGCCTGCAGCTTTCCATGCCCCGCTTTTTTGTGCAGTTGGGAAATATCAGCTATTCCCTGTATCTGGTACACTACTATCCGGTTATGTTTCTGGACCGTGTGGTATTTGACTTTTCCACCCTATCCGTATTGTCTGTTGTCGGACTGATCGTAAGCGTTGTAATAAGCATTGTTCTGGCTTATCTGTGCTGGATCCTGATAGAGCGGAAATTCACCGGATGGCTGCGTAGAATACTGCTGCGTTAATTGTATATGCAATTTACAAAAAAGATGCACACTTTTTTTATTGACATTTCCGGAGCCCTATAGTATATTATAACTTGTCCGTAAGATATGCGCGAGTGGCTCAGCGGTGGAGCACCTCCTTGCCAAGGAGGGGGTCGCGGGTTCGATCCCCGTCTCGCGCTTCTTAAAACTCTTGATTTTTCAAGGGTTTTTCTGTTTTATGTTGTATTTCATGTTGCATCATCACCTGTGTTGTAAAGAAAGTGCGGAGTCCCTGAAGGTCTCCGCCTTTAATTTTTTCACTTTTTATCCCTTTCTCGTGAATTTTTCTCTTTCAACCCCGGTCTCTCTTTGAGGTAACTTTTTTTCCGGGCGCCGGTTCGCTTTTTTCGTTATCTTTTTATCCGGTTGTACCTTTGCCGCTGGCTGTACAGCCGGATCATCTGCTTTCCTGTCTTGTACAGTATCAGTCTTTTCATCATTTCTCATAGCCTGCGTGGTGGGTCTCGCCTGCTGTGTAGGTTTCTCCGGTTCTTCTGCCCCAGCTTCTTCTGCAGCGTATTCCGGTTGCTGTATTTACTCTCTTATTCTTTCAGTGTGGTGAATGACTTGTTGTGTTTTGACCTTTTCAGGTGTTTCTGCATTTATTCTAGGCCTTTGCTGCCTGATTGTCGGCCTCCTGTTATCTTCTCTTTCATCCTCCCTGTTTTCCTGCAAATTATCATGTCTGGTTGTTTCAAGCGGCATCTGCACTTCCAACGGTTGCTGGTTCTGCATCCCGGCGTGTACGGATTGCTCGTTTCCATCCGGTGTTTTAACGTTTAAGGTAATTTCTTTTCTGTCCTCTTCCTTTTTGTCTCCTAAGACCGGACGTTCCACGGCACCGTTGTCCCGTATATTATCATGCAGATTGTCTCCGACAGCATCTACTACCATGGCAAGCTGGTTAAGATTCCGTACCAGATCTTCTGATATCATGCGTATAGATTCACTGTCTCTCTTTTCTTCCTGTGAGGGCTGCCCTGACGATGCTCTCCGCTGTCCGGTATCACTGTTTTTAGGATCCATGTCAAACGATTCTCTGATAGATCCCGCTGCACTCCTTTTTTTCACCCTGCTTTGTGTAGCTTTTGGTGATGTCTCTTCCTGCGTTTCCGTTTCCTGATTTTTCAGAAAGGGATTCACTGTCCAGGACACCGGAACATTCTTATCCTCGACCCAGGATGCCACACCTTCTCCCGCACTAGCCGCTTTACCGCCGATCCACTGTGCCTTACCAGCAGTCCACTTTGCTGCTCTTTTGATTTCTTTTGCTGCCTTCGGCGCATCCGCATATACGTTGCCTGAAAGCCGCATCCGGTTACGCAGATATCTGGGATTGGATACTCCCCGCTGCACCGTTGACATTGCCATTAACAGCTTATTCCGGTTCAGGAAGAGAGCGATTGCTATTGCGATCTGAATCGTTAGTGCAATTAGCCATCCAAACCCTACGGATCTCGACCATTCAAATACAAGTTCGTCAAATTTTATTAAAATTCCGATGATCATTGACAAAACCAATATACTTATCTGGGTCTCCAGAATCTTTCGAAGCCATCCGCCTATCAGTCCGTCATATCCTGGAAAAAGTGATACAATAAGAATTAAAGGCGCCATAAACAGATATACAATGGAAAGGAGCTGAAAAACCAGCTGTATCAACACTATAATGATGTATATACCACATTTCATAATGCAGGGGATGAGGTACAGAAATGCAAATCCAAGTCGTTCTGTAGCCCTATCCACGGAAAAGCTGCCGCTTCCATCAGCAGCTACCGTTTCTTTTCTCTCTGTTGCATCTGGTTTGTACGATAAGATACCAAGCACCTGATCATCACTTGCCGTATAACCGAACTCCATGGTCAGCCAGGGCTGATGCACCATATTGTTCCAGAGGATACCGGCAGCCTCTCCGGAAAAAGCATTAATATTATCTGAATAGCCATTCGCTGAATTCACTCCTACCAGTATTTCCAGACTAATTTCCTTTGTTATGTTGTTACCCATCGACAGCATAGTATCCGACATTGTGACAACCAAGATTGATAACATTACAATCGCTATTACCTTTACGATCTGCCCCAACGCTCCCGCAAGATCCTGGCGTACCATTCTCCCGATCAGCACGCAGAAGGCGGCGGCACATCCCATCAAAAAGAGGGGCTGGAAAATACTGTCATTCAGTGCCTGTTGTATTACAGATACCTGGGATCCAAACAGATCCACCAGATTAAGGTTGAAACTGACATAAAATACAACAATCATAAGATACGCCAAAATTCTTTCCACGAAAAAGAAGAATCTCGCCAAAGCATTCAGTCCTTCCATCGTCTTACCGGCCAGATACTCTCCTATTCCATCCGACAGCTCTACCTCCGCAATATCCAGGGAATAATTATCCCGGTATGCTGATCCCAGATATTTTGCATTGCCATACAGATTATTAAATTCCTGTACCTCTCCGATTGCACTGGAGGACGCCGCTACTGGCTGCACCGGGAGCAGCAGACCAGCTAGGAAAGCTATCATACAAATTACATATTTGATCTTATATTTCATAATTGCTAATCCTCCCGAAAAGCAAAATTAGGTCTTCGAAAATACCGGAAATTACAACCTTTCATTGCCGGTGAAAAATGTCCTCCCGTAACCGGATTATAATCGTTACTGCCACTCAGCCGTGATATACCGACACGCCCATTGGGTAAATCCTCTGTGCCGTAGGCTCTTCCTGCGCAATGAATAAAATATTTTGCCCCGTTGTACTCCCCGATATAAATGCCTACATGGTTGATTTTACCCTTTCCCAGCTTTGCCGGATCCTGTAAAAAAGCTAGGTCACCGATCTGCAGATCCTCCATGGATATCGGAGCAGTAGCATACCATTGCAATGCCGTACCCGACATGGCTACTCCATCCGGCACTCCACCACCGCTGACACCGGTGCCAAAGCACTGTATATATACCCAGTCTACAAAACCGCTGCAGTCAAGCGGGCCTTTCGGCGATCCCTGAGAGGGAGACTTGCCTCCCATAAGATAAGGATGTCCAAGCAGGGATGCTGCTACCTGTGTCAGTTCCTGTCTGGTCACATCCCCGACTACAAGCTCTGGCAGTTCGATTTCATCAAACCCATAAACATAGCCATATACCTGTGCCAGATACTGACTGTTATGCATGCTGAGAACTGTATCGCTGTTTTTATCCGTCAGGCCAATACGCTTTTTTAAAATTTCTTCATATGCTTCATTTACAGACAATGCCGGAAGATAGTCCGTATCCTCGTCCTGATCTTCTTCTCTTTTTTCCTGCAGGGCATTTAATACGTCCTGTATGGTTTTTCCAGCAAACCAGGATTCCGTTATATCCAGATATTCACAAATTCCGTCTGTTCCTGCATAAATTTTCTGATCCACATCCCGCCATCGTGTCACCTGATATTTCTGTCCGTTTTCCGTAATTTCTTCTTCATAGGCCTCCTGTTCTGTCACTGTGAGGATGCAGAACTGCAGCGACGTGATCAGCGGTTCTCTCTCCTCTATCCGCTGGCCCAGCTGCTCCGCAAGCAGCACATCCGCCATAAGAGCTATATCCCAGGGCACACCCGTTTCAGAACAGATGGCCTGATAAGCTGCCGCTGTCTCATCATCTGCCGGGATGTACAGGCTGGACTCAGCCCCTCCATCCATGCATACCACAAAGAGTAAAAGCAACAGTAAAATACCGGAAAACATCGTTCCAAACAACAACGTTATTTTGAAAAGGAACGCTTTTTTCATACAGACTCCTTTTTCAAAAGTTCTTCCATGTCAAACTCAAAATTCAGTTCATCCTCCATTGTTTCCGTTTGATTTTCTTCCACTTTTTTCTCCGACTGCCTGCTTTCTTCTGTCTCCGTCTGATCTATCTGTTCTGCTTCCTGTTCCTCTTCCTGCCCCTTCGCCTTCGGAGTGGTAGAAAAGAGATCTATGATATCTTGGAATACGGCATCAAAACGCAGTATTCCTATATGCCTGTCAAGATCCTGGAAAAGACATTCCCCATTTTTCAGATTCTTCAAAACCTCCTTGTTCTCCTGCGTAGCTTCCAGATCCATGTATTCACACATCCGTTCCGCTTCCCCGTCTGTCGTTGTCTGGAAACAGAATTTATAGGATATGGTATTCTTGATTCCTTCACTGGGAATATCCGTAACGGAATGTCCATTAAAGATACACCCTGTATAAAGAGATCTGCCCATACGGGATAAGTAATCAAACAGTTTGACTCCCTCTGCAGTCTTTCCCAGCATCCAGGATTCATCGAACAGGACTACACTGAACACATCCCTTTTTTCCAGGGCAAATTTCTTGGCAAAGTGGGATGCCACAGCCATCAATACAAGAGACTGCAGTTCTTCGCTTGTATAATTATCCTTCGGTGTGCTGGGGCTTGGCATTTTCAGATTTTCAATCTGTAAAATATTCAGCCGGTTCTTCAAAGTGATCGCATCTTCTGAACCATCCCCGAATAACAGTCTGGACATTCCTGTCTCTGCCTGCAGTCCCAGACGCCTTGCAAGATATCTGGCCCTTTCCGACAGTTCATCTTCCCTGGGAAATTCCTTCAAAATTGCAATCAGTTTTTTCATAGATGGAACATCTTCATCGCGCATGATACGCTGTGCTTCCAGTATAGCGGTATATTCTTCGGACGCCGGCGCTATACGCAGCAGTTCCGATATCACATTGATCGCCAGCTCATCAGCTTCATCCCGGTTATCCAGATACATATTATAGGGATCCAGTTTGCCCTGATTCGTTCTGTCCGGGGATAGCGTTACCAGAGAAATCTGCCCCTGCAGAAGCGGGAACTGCTCTACCCAGTGGCTTCTCTCTCCTTTCGGGTCAAAGATCAGACCATAGCCACCATACAGAACCGTCAGAAACAACAGCAGGTTTGCATTAAATGATTTACCAACTCCCAGATTACCATAAAAAGTTGCGGATGCAGATTTGTTTAGCAGGCATGCCCTGCCCAGATCCAGAAATACCTGTTTTCCTTCTGCGCCGGTTGTCCCTATGTAAGGGCCTACATGGTCTCCCAGCTCATGTGTAGCTCCTATGATTCCGCTGCCCAGCGTGACTGGCGTTAATGGCATGGTATAATCCCCTGTCAGTACTCCCATTCCGGGAATACACTGCATGAAAAGCTTCAGTTGATCTGCCAGCGGACGCTCTATGCCAAAAGCAAAATCTTCATAAATGCCACGTACTGTTACCGCCTTTTTCTCCATTTCTTCCAGATTGTCTGCTGAAATGCCAATCGTGACTACCGTTTCCAGCAACGGATATCTCTGGCTTTTTAATTCAGCTTCCAGGATATCTGCATATTCTTTTCCATCTGCCAGATCATCCGGGATGTCTCCACCCGCCCCAGCAATATGCTCCATCTGACTGTCTATCTCCATCTTTTTGGATTCAACTTTACGAATCGCTTCCCGATAGTCCTTGGTTTTGATGTGAATACAGACCTCCGCCTGCACATTCATCTGCTGCAGCATATACAGCCACTCATTTCCCGGGTGCTCCAGTACTTCCGGAATATGGGTAAACACAAGAAAAGTCTGATAAGAAACTCTGTTCTTATCATGTACTACCTTCAAATATCTTTTTTCCTGATGGATGCTCCCGGAGAAAAGACTTACAATATCCTTACTGTAAGGATGCAGTATCTTTTCCCCATTTTGTGTCTCGTCCTGGTCTGCCACCGGATTCCAGATATGTTTATCCCTGTCCGCATAGAATAAATGATTTCCGGATATTCCCCGGAAACTCCCCCGCCGGATCAGCCACTGTAACTCCAGACCATCTACCGGCACGAGCTGTAGTTTTTTATTCTGCGAATAAAACCATTTATCAGCCATGTCTGCACAATGTGTCAGCCGGGTTTCCAGTATGTCCCTGGTGTCTAATGCCATGAAGGTATTAATGGCATTTACCGGATCCTTAATGAAATACTGAAAACCCTGCTTCAAATCCGATAAAAGTTCATATTCCCCGCTGTCCGACAATTTCACCACAATGTAGGAGGAATAGTCATTTGCATCTCCCTGATTTCTGGTACTCTTGGCCAGATATTTTTCTGTTTCATTCAGGTGAAAAAGTGCCCCCTCATAAAGCGGATCTTTTTTATCCAGGTGATGCCTCAGAGACTCGAACTGCCCCTGTATATCCTGTTCGATGGGCAGCATAAGTATCTGTGCTTCTGACAGGATTCCGCTGAGGAAACGTGCCGTTTTGTGCAGTATCTTAATTTTTGCATCATCGTCCAGAAAGTCATAATCAAAACCACTCAGCTTATATACCGCCCATGCACTCTTATCCTGGTTAAAAATTATATTTTTTGTAAAAAACGAAATGGGACACTGATACATCCTTTTCCTCCATTATTCCAGCCTTCTGCCGCAATTCCAGTTGATTCTTACTGTCACTCCATGGTCTCTGCAGATTCGGAACCGCTCGATGCATTCCTTTCTGGTAAACAGGAACCGCAGATAGCCGCAAAAATATTTCACCGGATTTTTTCCATCCAGTTTTACTTTCATGAGATATTTTACCGTAACATACGGCAGCATGCCGTAGCGGAGCACTACCGGTATGTTGTTCAGGATTGGAAATATCCGGCCCATTACCAGCATTGCTCCTACTACAGCTAAAAACTCCAATACCTCATACGGTGCTATCGGAAACGGCAGTACTATATTCTGGAACGCATATATCTTTTTTTCCACAAACCATACTTTACGATAAGAGTACACCGTCACACTCTGTTTCTTTTCTTCTGCCATGCAAAGCTCCTTTATTGCAATACAGTACCCATAATCTTTTCCCCGATATCCGATAAGGTGGTAGGATTTTTAATAAAGTAGCAGACAACTGCTCCAACAATAATAGTCGTGACTACACCGATCGTGTTCTTTTTCGCCGCCATCACAACTGCTCCGACGATAAATGCCACCAACGCTACCCAAAAGATCTGATCCAACATCCAGTTTGCTCCATTCTGGCCGTAATTGCCGCTGGAAGCAAATGCCACCATACTGTTGCTGATCAATAATGCAAGTGTGGAAATTCCCATCATGATACTTTTTCCCTGCATTGTTCTTTTCTGTTCCTTTTCATTTTTCCTCATATTATGTTCCTCCTATTTTTATTTATCTTAACGAATGATATTCATCCGCAGGACACTGATTAAAAATTTACATCGTTGTTCTGGCAGACATAGACTGGATATAGTACTTTCCATCACTGCCCCTTACAACATTGAGCCGGACCTTCTGCCACCGCTTTGCTCCATTTACGACATCAGATATTTTATATTCTGCGATGCATACGATCATACTCTCCTCCTGATAGCAGCGAACGGATTGCATACGATCAAATGTATAACGACCATCCAGCCCTATAAATTTGCTTCGGTCCGCATCCTGACTCAGATAATAGTCAATGACTGTTTCATCCTGCTCGTAATAGGCCTTCAGGAAACTGGTAACTGCCATTCCTGCTCCTGCAGCAGTCTGTTCGTCTGCAGCCTGTCCACTGTATTCCTGAATCTGATAATCTTCCATAAACGTATTATCATTTACAAACATGGGGAGCCCGTCCACCACCATCTCGCCATCCCGTGACAATACCGGAACTTTCATTCTGGTTTCTGCGCTCTCCTGTGTAGCTTCCTGTTCCCTGTAATACTCATACTGCACTTCCGCCAGCACATATACGTCAAAATGTTCCTTGTCTAGCTGATCCATGCGGTATGCCTGCACGTACACCGCCTTCTGCGCACCCTTATATATTTCCGTATCGCTCACATTTGATGTAGTTGTGATATACTGTTTCAGACGTTCCTTATAATCCTTTTCTTCCCCTGCAGTGTATGTAAGATATTCATATACAAAGTTCTGGGCAAAGCTCAGTACCTCATTATTCAGCTTCTTTTCCGTCACAAGTTCCTTTCTAAAGTCGCTGATTACCTGTTGGGCTTCCGTCAGTGTGTCTGGTCGGAATGTCACGATTACGCCCCGGACAAAGAAGAAAATAAGCATGATCCATAATATTGCTCTGCCCACACACAACAACGTGTTTTTTCGCAAAGTTCCGCCTGTTCTTTTTCCTCTTTTTGTTTCCTTATGTTCTCCGGTGTCTGTTTCTCGTTTCCCGTTTTTTTTGTAAAATTCAAAAGTCCTCCTATTTTTGTTCTTCTCCATGCCTTGTCTCCTTCGTCATTAAAAATCTCCAAAATTCAGATTCAGGTCCTCTTCATCCATCCGTCTCATCTCTTCTTCGATTTCCCGACTGTTCATGCCTACAAATGGATCTTCATAAGAATTCTTTTCTTCACCACTCGTTTTGACTGCCGTCACCTTTTTCTCTTTTCTTCCGGATCGTACCACTTCTGCCTTTTTGTTTTCATTTTTCCGCACCGGTATCTTATGTTCTGGTACTTTATATACCGGCGCTTCCGTCAACATTTCTCCCTGATCCACGCAGACCTCATGAAGCATTGTCTCATCATCAAAGTAGAAACTCTGAAATTCTATAGTTTCATTTCCAACCTTGTAAAGAAATCTACCCTTAATATCAGGAAGATTTACCGCATCTGTATTTCCCAGGACAATCTCACTGGCGGTTTTATCCGCAAAACGCCCTGATATTCGGACCGGTATATTATTTTTAATCTGACCGGTTAATACATTAGCATCCGGACGCTGCACTCCCATAAATAAGTTGATCCCTGTTGCCCTGGACAATCTTGCCAAAGTAGATAATTTCCCTTCGATCTGTTCGTATATCTGTTTTTCCTCTTTTGCCACGCCTTTTTTGTCCAACATTTCTGCCAACTCATCGGTGAACACCCCTATACGACAAAGATTCTGCCTGGTTTTTTTATTGTATTCATCGAGATTCTTAACCTCCAAGTCCCTGAATACATGCAGTCTATATTCATTTTCCCTCACCAGCAAATCCAGGACCTGCAGTGCACGTTCTCTTTCCGTAATAACCTCTCCATATTGCTCATACTGCTTTCCGAACTCCACGCCGCCCTTGAAATCTATCATATAGACTCTTGCGCCCTGCTCAATCATCTGCCAAAGCAGGCAGCGTAGTATCACTGACTTTCCGGATCCGGTCTCACCCGCAACCAGTACATGCGGTACCCGGTTCAAGTTAAAAGATATTGTATCCAGTGCACTGATTCCCAGTGTAAGGACACCATTTTTGTCATTCAAGTATTCCTCTGACCATTTCACCATCGTAGGTATCTTATAATCCGATGGTAACGTAGTTAATTTTACTGTCCGCTTATTTCTTCCGTTTTCAATTTTTATGATACTGCAGTCCAAAGCAGTCTCCAGCCGTTCCCGGGAGGAGCGCCATTCCGACAGCGGAATCGTAGACTGGAAAAAAAGCAGTATCTTTTTACCCTCTTTGCTGCTACCGGCATATTTCGGAAATTTACCATTCTTTCCCTTGAATCCGATATCTTCAAAGCATTTGTCATAATTTTTTTGTCCCGTCTGCCCGATCAGAAACAGATAGATCACCGGCGCTGCCAACAGCATCAGATAAATTCCCTGCTGCAGCCATTCCGGGATAGTTTCCGGGATCATTCTGCAGACCATAGCTTTTTCTGTGATACAGATCACACTGAACACCAGAGTGATCCCGATTCCAGTCAGATACCACTTGTTTTGTAATGCTTTCCGCAGGCCATGCCAGACACCCATTATAAAGCCCTTAAGCATTTGTATCAGAAGGAGCAAAATACTTTCCAGCAAGCTGTTAAGTTCTTTATCCATTGTTTTTCTCCTGTGCAATCCATCCGCTTTAATCCATCCGCAGTTTCCGGTTATACAGATATCTTTTTGTCGTAGAAAATCTTACATGCCGCATGCTGCGCTGCACCTCTCTGTCTGCCTGTGCCGCAGGCATCACCGCTTTTAACTCCCGTCTGCTGAGTATCGCATAAATGCGGCGCAGATCATGACATTCCATTCCCAGGCGTCCTGCTTCTTTTCGCATCGTGGCTTCGCTATAAAACAGCTTCTCTCCCTGTGTAGCCTGTACCCTAGAAACATAGTCCTGTAAACGATCATACAAATAGGGATCCTGCCTGCACGTAATTTCACCCCCGTGCCCACCTTTACCATTCCGGACTGTGACCGTTATACGTCCCTCCGTAAATGCCAAATCCGAAGGCCTGAGATCTGCAAGTTCAGATACCCGTAGCCCCGAGATTACAGCGAGACGATAGGCATATTTCAATTTTGGATTCTCAATCTGATTGATCTTACGCATAGTAGTCTTCAAATGAATCACTTTTCCCGGCTTCTTCGTATAATTTCTCTTTTTCAGGCTTTCTTCTTTGAAGTATTCTTTTGCAGGCATCTGTAGCTGCGGATAGCACTCTCCGAACAGCCGCAGCGCATTCTTTGCAGCGCTGAACTCATTTTTGGTCCGGAATCTCTGCGGAAGTTCTTTCTGAAGGTATTCCAGCGACAGTTCTTCCACCCGGTTGATCTCTACTCCCTGGAGTAATTTCACCATGCAGGAATAATATTTTCTTGCAGTGTTGGCCGTAAGCTGATCGTATAAAAATTCCTTATACGGCTCTAAAATGTCATACTTCATCCTTTTTACCGTCAGTTCCGCCCTGCGTTTTCTGTTTCTTTTCCATTTCCGCCCGTTCTCTCTTCGCCTGTTCCCATGCCCAATCCGAATTTTCCTGTATCAGCCGGTTTAAATTTTCGTCTAAATTTAATCCTTTCATTTATGCATCCTCCCTTGGATAAAAGTTGTACTCAAATCCATATCTTTTCACATTTCTTTGATACCAGTTATGAATAACTTCCAACTGTGCCTTTCTGTTTGCTTTCTCATAGGCTTTTTTAGAAGTATATTTTTTTCGTGCCATTTCCAGTGCGATTTCTCTCATCGCGTCCTGCATTCTTGGTGCACTTCTCAGGTATGCCTTCATCAGTCCGTGAGGGTTGGCATTTTTCTTTGCCTTTATGCTGTATGTACCTTCTTTCGCTGAAGCTCTCAGTTCCTTCATTCCAAGACTGAGAAAAGAGATATCCGCATCCGAAAAGGTACCGCCGTACTCCGAGGGATGATTATGTGTTACTATTTTCCCCCGGGCATACTGCTGTGTTTTGTCATCTACAGCACAGCTGTGTTCGTCTCCCTGGAAAGCTCTCGTTACGTATCCGTAATCATCCAGTACCTGTACCTGCTCTCTTGTCTCCTGCAGTTTTTTTCTTTCCAGATAATCCAGTGTCTTCTCTGCATTGGTAAATCGGCTGCCGCGATCCATCGGTGTCATACCTGCCACATTCAACTCTTGTATTTCGGCATCTTGAGATCCATATGGTGAAACCGCTGCTATGATTTCTACACCGAAACTACTTCCTCTGCCTCCCATCTTCCATTTCCAGCCTTTCTGATTTTTATAATAAAAAAGCCTTACGAACTCTATGGTTATCATAGAGCCGTAAGGCTTATGGCAAATACTGACGATTTGAACGCAGACCTCTCATTCCAAAGTGTTCTACCCGACTTAAACTATATTTGCTCTCTATGATTATGCCATATTTTCTTAACTTTTTCAAGCAGTCTGACATCTGAAATACTTAATGGATCATGCTGATTTTCAGAGTTTTCCGAATGCAAATACCCTTGATGAACATGCCACTGCTTATTTTTCTTGTCAAACTCAATTACCCTGTTTCTCCGGTTGTTCTCATCCATCTGAACAATTCTGAGAATCTCTTCACCACCAATTTGTACATACGTTCTCCCATTGGTCATTGTTTCCATTAACGCTTCATAATTTTTTCCTGCATTAGTGACAAATTTTATATTTTCATACTCCAGTAATATTTTGTACTGGGTTCCATATGCATTGCCTTTTTCGCTTATTCCGCTGCTGGCACCACGCCCACCGAAAAACTGTAAATTTATTACCATTGCGATATTTCTGCCTCATGAAACCTTTCACTAAATGCTTTGATTCTGACAATGCCCCCTCTACATTCTTCCGGCACTGCTCCGCAGAAGATAACGTGTGTCGGTTGTAATCTGTCCATCATTTCAAAATAACCTGCCAAAAAAAGATCTCTACGCTTCCTGCTGTTTTGAGTTCCTATCGAAGAAACAGCAACGACTCCTTGTGTAGGTTCCCCGTCAAAGCACCAGTGAAAAGAATCTCTGTCACTCCAGCAGATAGTTGGTATTACATGAAGTCCTTTTTGCTGAAGATAAGCGCCAATCCAATGCTTCCTATAGTGATTATAAATCTGCAATGCTTTCGGGAAATCGGTATATAGGCTGAAATCCGGTGTCATGATGCTGTCATAACTGGAAAGCATTGGTACATAATAATCGATATTTCCCCAAAGCCGGGTAAACTGATAATCCTCTAAAAAGAAGTGAATTCCTTTACCTCTCCGGTCTTTTACGGAAGATGCATAGTTGAATCCCACCCATTCACATTGCCGGTACTCCACTGGAGCCAGAATCGGAATGTTGTACTCTCCTGCTGTCAGAAAACACCCCTTGTTAACATTCTCATAGTTTCTTCCTTGCTTTTCCTTCCGGCTCATCTACTGCTCTCCTCTTCTGTCGTCATGTCATGTTCCGTGTGATCCATGTTCACACGGAACAGCGGCCACCCACTTCGTTATCCAGCATAATGCATCTGCCCCCTATCAGCGGTCCGCAACCGGACCGCTGATAGGATGCAGCCGTTCCTTATATCCATGCGAAAAACATGCATGGATATATTCCACTCTGCATTATGCTATATAACTACGTTATATAGCCTATTATCGTGATGTACATATTTTGGGCTTTACCCGCATAGATGTCAGCCTTTGTGAATGAACATTTTTCGGATATTAAATCTCACCATATGAACACGCTATATGTACATCGCTTTTTAAGTACTATCAGAGTTTTTTCAACTCAATACTCAGGTCACGAATGCATTCATATCTTTGCATATTAATGACGATCAGCGGCCGGTATCGATTATTAATACAGATTCTTTTCGTCAGCCGTTTTTCTTCGGCATCAATCCATGCCAGGTCTTTCCAATACTTTAATTTATTCGTAGCCGTTTCGTACTTGTTTTTATCCAGTAACATTGTCAACATATCTTTGTCTACCAACAACTGTCCTTTACGTACCAGTGGCAGTTCTTCCGTTTCTTGGCGCCGCTTTTCCAGTTCCAATAGATACTCGCATATTGCTAAATATTCCTTAACCAATAAGTTCAACATTGCTATCAGCTCCTTATCCGGCAATAGAATGATGGAATCCGTATGCACTGTCAAGGTTTTCTTATATTTTTTATTTTTTTAGAAAAAAGCAAAAAAAATCGAAGTATTACTTTCAAAAAAATCTTTTCAATCATAGTACATACTTATTTGTTTTCCCTCATATATACTGGGTATCTGCGCGATCGCATTTTAATAAATTTGAAACCTCTTTTTTACCTGTTATCAGATACTTAAATTATCAATTATTTTTTTTGGTAAAAAATATGCTCGCACTTTTCCACTGGAAAATAGACACTTATTTCCCTCCGTACGTATAAAACCTAACTGTTTGCAATAATCCATAAACTCTGATATGTCTATTTCGGAAAGCCTTTTTATATAATCCTCAAGCACACTCTTTTCCACTCTGTAATATATCTGTGCAGACTGCGTTGCATACTTTGTCTCCATAAAAGCCTTCTCAGTTCTCATTGCCTCCAGAATCACACTGAAGTCTCTTAAAAAAATATTCAGTTTTCCACCTACGGATTCTTTCCCTTCCTGATCCTTGATTTTTTGCAGTCCCTCCTCCAGTATTTTCAACTGGTTTTGCTTATTCCGAATTCCTGTCTTTGTTTCCTGGATCTTAATCAATAATTGTTTCTTTTTCTCCATCACTCTCTCATATTCCAAAGCACTTGCATCCATCTGTTACTCCTCTCTGAAACCGACTTACAAAATAAATCTATAGAGCAGCATGGCTCCCATCATATACGGGATCAGCGGCACCGGTTTCCTTAACTTTCCATGTGATATATTCTTTTTCTTTATTTGAACGATCAGCTCCATTAAAACGGTTAAGAGCATAAACAATAAATAATCTATCAACTGCTTACCGCATCCGGCCAAATATGCAGCGCACAATATATATGCCAGGCAATCAGATTCACCGTACAAACGACGAAATATAAGTATTTGTATAGTAACAAAGATAAGCAAATTTATTACAATATCCTCTCCGGGATTGGAATAAATAAGCCATACGATTCCACCGGCTAATCCGGGTACATAAACCATATCCGGAATAAGCTGTATGTAATGATCTATCCATGCTGCCAAAAGCAAAGATCCTATCATATATGCCTGTGTGATCTGCATTACATCTCTCTGCTCGCTCTGGCATATCTCTGCCCATCTAAATAACAGTAAATAAGCAAACACTATCAAATGCTGCCATTTACAACATTTACGTTGTAATGTATCACTCAATTTGGGATCAGGATCCTGTAGTTGCAACTGCCAGCCAATCTGATAGCTGCCATACGCCAACAGGATCCATAATATCGTAACCATCCTATCTCAGCCTTGTCCGAAACTCGTCTAACACAGTACCGGATACTCCGATTACGCTGATTGTCGGATGATCCTCCAGCTTCTTGTCTCCCTTATACGCACGTACCGTTATCTCCAGATTCTGATTCTCCGGCGTATAAAGCGGCACCATAAACTGTAAATGCTCCGTGATCATATATCCCGGACAGTCTGTATAGTCATATACTTTGTTCAGAGTCGGATCCAGTGCAGTCATGCTCTCCGGGAAAATAACTTCCACCCGGTCGGCATAGCCCCAGGTCGTAAACGTAAGTATTCCGCTTTCTCCACATTTAAATATAGGATTGTGCGGGGAAAGAATACGTTCTACGCTACTGGCCAGAGCAAATTCCGTCGTGCCATAGCTTAGATTATTTTCATTTCCGACATTATCCACGGCATATCCCAATACCGTGAAATCTCCACTAAATATGGGTTCATCCTCCGTGATAGTGATACGGATACATCCATCTACATCTGGCAGATAAGTCTTGGTTATAGCATTATCTGTGTTTTTGATGACCACATAAAAGTCTTTTACACCGCTCAAATCGTCATCTGCCGTAACGGTTACTGTTATAGATCCATCCCGCCGGTCAATCAGATCTCTGTCTTCCATTATTTCCAATCCGCGGATCACCGGCGCTTCTCCGTCCGCTATTAAAGTGATCTTATTCTTTTCATCCAGTTCATGCGCCGAGTACACTTTATCCGATTCTTTGTCTGCTTCCGCAACCGGAATAACCTGTATCGTCTGTCCGGACAGATCTCTGCTGATTGTAAATTTCTGTACTCCCATAAGGTCTCTGTTTTTGTTAGATCTCACTGTGTAAGAGTATGAATATTGCTGCAGCGCCGTTGTGCCATCCGTCGAATAAGACAATCCATTTGCATCTGTCCTGATGGATGTATCTGCTATCTCAGTGGATGCTGTGCGGATTATATTTCGGGCTACGCTGCTATCATCTGATACAGTCTCGTAGATAGTCTCGTTAAGCTGGTATCCCTGGCTTGCCGTACCGTCCATATAAGCCTCATTTTTTAAAGTAAATGGTGTAGTGCCATCGGCACGCACGTACCAGATCTTATCCGCTGCCGGATATACATTATCTACAGATTCATCGATTGACAGCTGCTTTGTGTAAATTTTCCATAGTACATCTTTGGCGTCAATAAGGATATGCGTTGTCTCACTGATATTTCCGGCAACATCGACCGCTGCAATATGCAAATACTGATTGTATGCTGCTGTTACCACATTTACATGCGGATCCTGTACATAATTTGCATTGCCGGTAACAACCGTATCCCCATTTTGGTCTACGAGATAGCAATATCCCATCACGCCACTAACCAGCGTGTTTTTCGTAACATTAGATTCGCATAGCATTGATGTGCTTCCCGTTAGGTAAGATTCCACTTTATGGTAATAATCCGTACCATTATCGCTCGGCACCTGCCATGTGACGCGAATTGATTTACCATCCAAGGGCTCTTTTGTGACTTGATCCGATATCTTGTCTGGAGCTGCAAAGTCAGTAGCCGTAACCCCGGCAAGATCCAGACTCTCCTGATATCCAATAGCCTTGGAGTGCAACTCACCGATCCCGGATCCGCTACGCTCTCCGCTATTCATTTCATACATCAGTGCATATGAAGAATTGATATAATTACTGCCACCATATGCCGGTTTCGATGAAATAACCTGTCCTTCTGTCATTCCACATCCTATTCTCCCCGTTAAAACAGCTTCCTGAACGCTCACTGAAAGATAACTTTCTGTCTCGTGCTCACTTTCAAATTCTATTCGTATATTTGTGCTTCCTGCAGGAATTGGTATGTCATATTTAAAGTACCAGTTAATTCCATAAAACCAACTCGAACCACCCCGAGTTGCACTTGGTATAAAATACGATGTTGCATTTGCCGATGGATTAGGAATATAGTCATCATCAGCACCATCTTTTCTCCACTTTGTTACAGAACCATCTCCGTTATAATGTAGCCACACATAATCTGTGTCTTCATATACAGCTTGATCGTTATCATCAAAATCATAGTTAGCATGAGAATAACTGGAATAATTATTCTCACCGCCGTAATTTCCCGCTATAGCTCTTTGATATTCTGTCCTAATAAATGACTCAATATCATAAATACTTTTCTGAAAAATCAAACCGTTCTGGTTATAAACCTTTAACGTTCCAGAACCAGCACTAATTCTATGGCCTCTCTGCTGATTTATCAAACCACTAAAATGTAAATACTTGAAGCCATCTGCCGATACATTGGCAATTCTTTGCTTGACATAATACCGATCATCGTCATCATCCTCATAGGAGTAATTATTATTCCTAAAGGATCCAATAATAGATCTTGACGTATCGCAAGCTGAGGTATGATGATGTACAAGTCTTTCCCCTGCTGTACCTCCTTGATAACCGGCTCCCCCACCAGCCATACCTGCTTGCCCTGCATTGCCATCAATTACACTGGCCGCGCTTCCACCAGCATTTCCGTTGCCATGTGAAAATGCTCCGCCGCCTCCACCAGCAATCAGAAGAGTTCCTTTTTGATTGGACACAACAGAAGTCATGCCCCCACCATTACCAAAAGAAGATGCGTTACCGCCACCATTGTAGCCATTTTGACCACCAACTACGTATGTTAAGATCTCACCTTTTCGCAGCCAAAATGTTCCGGTAACACTACCACCATAGCCTCCGGTATAGGAACCATAGCTTTGCCCCTGTGCTCCCATAGCATTTATAGAATAGAGACCTGTATACGGTACAGTATATTGCTTTGCTTGTCCGTCAAACGTATATGTCTGATCAATGACTGTCGTGCTGCTGATGTCATTTGCACTGTTGACCCTGATCCACGCTCCATCCTCTTTTTTTTGGTATACAAGATAGGTCTTATTATTCTGATCAGACTGTGACCAGGATAAATCTACCGCACCTTTTCCGTCGTTTACCTCGTAGTTATCTACCGCCTGTAGCCTAAGATCTACCCATTGCGCATACAGCGTCATATCTTTGGATGGTATAATTTGATCTCCGGCTCCGCCAGCAGGCAGGCTAAAATCCGAATCATAATACCAACCGCCAAATGACCAGCCATCTTTGGTCGTAACCGGTAAAGTAATCGGATCGGAATGATACGCAGCCTTTACCGTATCTACATTTCCATCCGGTGCTGTAAATATATACTTGTTATCATCTAACCATCCTTTAAAAGGCTGTTCCCGCATCCACTCAACAAAGTGCTTCGTTCCCAAAATAGTTTCTACTGTTGATCCACCATTCGTTTCAAAGGATACCTGATATCCCTCCGGTGCCTGAATAAAATCCGCCTGTAAGACATATTTTTTCAAATATAACTGAGTGATCGATTGTTTATCTAATCCACCGTACTTTCCTCCATTTGCGTCAATTACAAGCGTACTTTCACTTTTTCTCCACTGTGCGTATAAAGTAATAGTTCCTCTATCCGTATCTGTCCATGTACTTTGATCATTCCAATCTGAACTACTAAGATTGTATATCTCTTCCTTATCGGTAAAAGAGACTCCTGATCCATCTTGCTTGGTATTCCATCCAGTAAATACATATCCAACTCTGGTATAATTATTCTCCGTCAAATGTGTAACAGGAGTTACTGTCTCACCTTCATATATTGTTTCGTTGTTGTACATGTGATAACTATAATCCATATATCCATTGTACCCATCTACACCCGAATTAGCTTTATAGACAACCCGATACTGATTCCACGATATCTCTTTACACCAATGCGCAGATAATCCCACTCCCTGCTCTAAGTTCCGGCAAAAAGGACAAAGGTAATAATAAAAAACAGGATTTTTTTCGCTTCCAAGATCTAAGTACTGTATGGATGAGGCTGCCTCCCTGCTCATATATATATTTGAGTCTTCCAAAGGCTCCCCACAATCGGCACAGAATGCCTTCCAGCCAGAATAATAATACTGCATACATTTTTGTGTACCGAATTGAATACCATGCCAATTTTCATCACTGGTATAACCATCATGAATACACTGTCCCGGACGATGTACAACCTTCCAAGATCCAACAGGTACTTCTCCCCATCTGGCTACTTTGTAATAATGCTCCCCGGTTCGTAAACTCCGCAAAGATGATTTTATGCCGGTATATACAGTGGTACTGTCATCCTCCGCATACCATGTATAATTCTGGTCCCCGGCACAGGTTGTAAATGCCTTTCCGTCTGGGCTGAACGATACGTAAGGGCTGTTATAAATCGTCTTCTTATCAGCTGCTTCTGCCTGTCCCGGAAACAGCAGCATCAATCCCAGCGCCAGCAATCCCATCTTTGCAGCTAAATAGCGCTTTTTTCTTATCATCTGTATCCTCCTTTTTCATTTATCAATTTCAACTGCATATGGAAACCGGAGAATAAAAATCCGAGTGGAGCATACTGCTCTACTCGGACGAATATTGTCGATATTTAATTTATATGATATGATAATCACGCTGTCGACTCTTTCCAGCAGGAAGGAGGTGTACACCTTGATCTATGAATACATATTAGCATTCTTTATCTCTGTATTGGCAGGTATCGTTTCTTACTATATCTGCAAGTGGTTGGATAGGGATGTATAGACAGCACCAGCCCAAAACGGATGCTCTACCGTAAATTGAGCAAAAACCCCAGTAGTTGCACCTACTGGGGTTTTGCTTTGTACATCTTTAAATACATACTAGCTTCTCATAGCTACTATAGCATTTTCACTACACTTTTTCAAGTAGTTTCACATAGCAAAACCTTTATAACAACGCAAATATATGGTATGATATAGTTCTGGGAAAGTCAAAGAGCCAAGGCGGCTGCCCCTCTCCGGAGGGTTCACCCTCCAGCGTTATGAAAGGAGGGCGATAAGATGAATGTTACATATGCGGATTTATTCCAATTTTGTATGTTTATCGTTGCTCTTATTGGTCTGTGCTATCAGATCTTTAAGGATAACAAAAAGAAATAGCCGCCACTACTGCAATAGTGACGGCTGTTTTTAGTACTAAACAGTTATTTTGCTATTTGGGGTAGCCGCCTCTTTGGCTTTCCCTTTATCTTTACTATACCATCACTCTCGGATCATTTCAAGTAATTTTATACAGCAAAACCACCCAAAACTTTGGCGAGCAAAAGGGTGGTCTTTGCAATCCTTATAACTGGTCAATCCACCTTGTGGGGCGGTTGTTCCTTTTATATATAATAGCACCCTTATCCCCGAACGGCAACCTCTTCTTGCTGTTCGCTTTTTTCCATCAGTTTAATCGCATCTCGATGGAACTCTTCCAGTTCCTCCGGTGTCAGGACATCTTCCTCCCCTGTCCATACCACCGTATCTCCGTCCAGTGTTACCGTCTCCCCATCTGGATTCACTGACCGTGCCGAATGTATTTCGGCCCCAATATACTGATCTTTGGTATTTTCCATTTTTCTCGTCTCCTTTCCAGTCTTACTGTGATACACCACATCGGCTGCAATAGGTACGTTCCTTTTCTACAACCGTATGCGTATCTTCATCCCAGGCTTCATAAGTTCCAGTTGTCCACTCATGCTCCGTACCGTCAAATCCTTCTCGTCCCAATTCGTTTCCACAACTCGTACAATAAGTAACTCTGACACCGTGTTCATCACAGTATGTTGCATCAACTTCTACTCTAGTTTCTGGAGTGTGTGGTAATGCCGGATCCGTTCCTGTTGCTCCTACATCCCCACAGATAGAGCAGACCATAGTCCAATCTCCACCGCCGTTACAAGTAGGTGCAGACGGCCAATATTCCTTGACATAATTATGATTACAAGGTGCCGGTGTGGAAGCTGCGGGCGTTGCTGTCGGTGCCGTGGTTGGTACCGGCTTTGCTGTTGCTGCGGGTGTCTCTTTCGACGCTTCTGTTGCGGTTGTACCAGTCTTACCGGTGCTGGTAGTATTGGCTGCAACTGTCGTTCCTGATCCCGCGGTTGTTGCCGGCTTCGGAGTTGCCGTTGCCTTAGGTTTCGCAGTTGCTGCTGCTTTCGGCGTTGCTGTGGTCTCCGGCTCCTTTGTCGCTACGGGCTTAGGAGTCGGTGTTGCCGTCTCAGTCACTACCGGCTTCCCCGTCTCCGTCGGCAATAAAGTGTCCACAGCCGCCTGTGCCTCTGCAGTGATATCAGGATCCCTTGTTTCCGTCTCAGCCATTATCACTTCTGCAGCATCCTTATCCTGTGCCTTCCCACATCCTGTAAAAGATGTGACTGCCAGTGCTGTCACTAATATAGCACAAATAATCTTTTTTTTCATTCTTCGTCCTCCCAGACCTTTCAGCCTTTTTCTATGCTTATTGTATAAATATAGTCTTCTTTTTTGTGTCCAATAGTACGGACTCAATTCTTTGTTTTATCTTTTTTGATATGATTATTATATCATTTTGCAGAATATCTGTATACATTTTACGGCATTTTCTGTTTCGATATTTTGGACAAAAATGCCGATAAAACAAAGAAGTACAGAGACCTCTATATATTACATGACAATTCTCGTCAAAATCTTACAGTCCATCTTCCAGTTTTTCGTCCGAGGTTTTTCGTCCGATTTCCATATGCAGTTGTCAAAGATCATCACAGCAAATATCGCTGTAAAGTGGGGGCAGGGCTCGAACCTGCCGGTCATCAGACCCGATTTCTTTGTCACACCCACTGACTATCTATTCGCAGATTTTTACAACACGCAGAGAACCCTGTGCCAGTGCAGCATAAAAAGCTGCTACATTATCGTTATCCATGTAGATATTTACTCTTTGTGCCGGAGTCGTAGAGTCAGATGTACTGATCACCGCACCGGCAGAGTCAAATACTTCCTGGACAAACACATTTCCCCATACAAGGGATGCTGCCGTATCTGAAGATGCGTCTGTCCAATTATCATCTGTGTTTGCCAAGGACTGTGAGGTATCCCCTTTATTGGCATTTTCATTTACCTGATAGATGTTGATTCGGTCTCCGGATCGCAGGACGCCTCCCACCACCTGATACAGATCATCGGCCTTGAATCCGGCCACTACCGGCTGCGTCATATCCTTTGTGATGTCATTAACAGCAGTAAACATCCCAGTGGTAATAATGGATCCCTGATCTACTGCATATACGCTGATCAACTCCGTTAGATTTTCTGGATTACTTACTGCGCCGGACGGGATCAAAGATTTATCTACCTCTTTTTGAGTGATATAGTCAGCTGTAATCATAGTTCCTTTGGGTACCGGCTTTGTTGTCACATAAACTGTCCCTTTTTCATAGTCTGATAATGCTGTTTTTTCCGCATTCAGCATAACTGCATATACAATAACTGCCACCAGTAGAGATACAATGATTACACCAGGCAGAATGCTTCTTTCTTTTTTATCCTTTTTCATTTTCGCTTGTCCAATCCTTTAATTATTTTTTACAACATCAACCAACTTATCTTTTACTGCCGGAACCGTCACACCAAAGTATCCTGTCACCTGATAACTGATCCGGCTATATATGCTGGTAGACTCGATGACTCTTCCATTAGGTGATGTTGCACTTCCAAGGGTCTCGGTTGCCGAATAGTTAAGGTTTTCTCCGAATGAGGTCACCTCTACCTCTGTTCCCCGCACGTTGTATACGATATACTGCTCCACCTGCACCGGGCTTGATATCATTCCCGCAGGATCTTCCCAGTGGTCATTCAGACCCATGTTGACCTTTAAAGCATCCTGGTAGATGCTATACGCGTGTGCGGGATCCTTTATAATCAGATTATGGTTGACGCCATATTCCTGAATATCTATTACTGCAGATGCCAGGTTAGACGCTGCAAGTGCGTCTTCTGTGTAGGTTTTAAGCGATATGTACTGTCTGATCTGTAACGCGAATGCCACTGTTGCAGTGAAAAACAGCAACACATATACCATGGTAAACGTAGCCAGCTCACCTTTACTTTTTTTGATTATCCACCGTCTTATCATGCTTAATTTTTTGCAGTAGACATTCTACGCACCCTGATTGGTATTGATTTGTCCTGAAACACAAACTGCAGCATATCATATCCATCCATGTTAAGCTGCTCCATCGGCAGCTTACAGGATATCTGCAGATATACCGCATTACCATATTCTGCATCCGACATGGTGGATCCTGTAAGATCAATATCTGTAACCTGCAGATCTGATAACTCCTGCACAAGGGTCGTCTGATTTGCCGGATCCAAATATCCCATAGTTTCCATAGTGAGCATGTATTTCCGGGCAATCTGTTTTACATCCTCGTTAAGACTAAGTATCTGATATAGGTCAAAGAAAACCATAATCAGCATCACCGCAGCAATCACCATGATCATCGATGGTAAAATGTCTACTATACTCCCTTTTCTTTTTTTCATCATCATATCATCCCAAAATACCGATTGCCTTATTCTGCATTGCCGTTACAATCGTCTCGATAAAGCTGGTCAGACTGTCTTTCATTACCACACAAAGTATCAATGCTATAATGCATAAGCCTACGGTTACCAGTATTCCATCGATTCCCTGGCTCTTATGATAAAATACCTTCTGTGCCAGTCCCATTGCCTTTAACTGCATTTTTACCATTTTCTTCTTCATTTTGTTCGTTCCTCCTCTTAGTATTTAAGATATTTTAGTTTGTATCAGAAATTCCCAACCGATGCATACATCTGTATGATAGCCGCATATAGAGCAACACCGATCATTGCGCCCATAATGCCCATTAAACAAAATGTAGTTATGCGATTGAGCTTTTCTTTTCTCTTCAGCTGCAGACCTGCCTGCATATCCGTGATCTGTTGGGAAATATCCCGCAGTAATTTCATTGCCTGTCCAGATTCCCGTGCCTGTAACAAAATGATGCACAGCGAATCAATAAAGCCATTGTCAAATTTGCCATTAAGATCTTCCAATGATTTATCAAAGGATCCATTAAAATAAATGGAAGTTGCAAATTCACTCAGCGCATTTCGCAGGCGTCCTGCCGGAAAAGACTGATAACTCTCTGACAGGGCATCGATCATAGGTACTCCCGCGTGGATCTGTACCTGTAAAAGACTGTACAGTGTCTGGATCTGTGGAGTCATTGCATCATTATCTTTATTGTTCATGTACAGCAGTAATAATGGCGGCAAAAAGAACCCAAGTCCCATACCAACAAGTCCCAAAAAAGCATTTACGTATATTCCAACAGTGAATCCGATTGCTGCCAGACAGATACGTATTGCCAGATATTTTACCGGATCGACCCATGGTCCAAAATGTTCTGCTGCGCCATGAGATTGTAAAAATCTTCGTGTTTCTTCGTAATCAAACAAGAACTTTTTTTCATGTAAAATGCCATCGATCCTTATATATGTCCTATGTAACGCTGTCATAGGATGGTAGGTCTTTCCCACGTAAAATACCAACATAAGTGATAAAATAGCTATAATCGCCGGCAGCATTTTTAAACTAATTTCTAATGGTGTCATTTTTTACCTTTCTTTCATAACGGCAAATCCGAATATTAAGTAACAGATACCTGTTACTCCCAGGGCAACATAGCCAACAACACTGTGAAACAGCACATCCCAAATAGATGCCTTTATCATAGTATTCACAACTGCAAGTACGATCAGCAGCATTACTGACAAGATAACCATCTCTATAATGGCGCTATCCGCTATCGCTCTGCGTTCCTGGCTGGCTCTTTTTGCATCCATCAGATTCCGGCGGAGGCTGTCTACTATGACCTTCAGATTAGCTGTATAGCGCGAACACACTTCGAGGTTAATAATTATTTCTTTAAATTTTTCGTGCTCGAACTGGTCTGCCAGCCCCATCAATGCCGCCGAAACATTACCTGTGGTCTGTGCTTCGATATAACATTCTTCCAGGGCTTCTGCTAATATGGGCGGAGTATACTGTGCCGTTTGATGCAGGACATTCGTAATTTCCCCCTGGATAGCAGAAAAGTTTCCCAACTGATTTAAAAACTCCAAAAGAGATTTATCTACAGCCTTGAAATTTCTACGTGCAAGAATCATTTCCGCTATTTTAATGAGTAAATAATATCCGATTGCTGCCAACAAGCCGGTCATAGTGTTCTTCGTAATAATCACCGTTCCAAGATACGCTCCAGCTGTTGTTAATACTACAAGAACTGCCCATGCTTCAAAGGACAACCCTCTGACTATTTTCCCGATCCGGCTATAAATGTACAGTTTTTCAGGTCTTTCGATAATTTTTTCCAGCCTGCCCTTATTCTTTTGATCCCGGATCAGCAGATTCGCATGTGCTTCTATCTGACGTCTCGCCGCAGTTTCTTCAATAGATCCTCTTACTGTTGCCAACCCTTTTTCAATAATTTTTGTTCTCTGCAGATACCAAAAAAAGAAGAAAATTCCGGAAAAAAGGCAGATTGCTATAATAATTTTCAAAATGATCATCATTTCATTCCCTTCTGTTCTTCATTAGTTTATAAATGGTACAGAGATTTATATTTAATGGATTGCGTAACGTCATCCCATCCGTCTATTTCCAGAACCTCGTACACTTTATAATCTTTGACATTAATGACCGTGTGATAGCAGTCAGCAATCATCTTTAACAGTTCTGCGCGATTGTATTTGTTCCCTGATGCCTGTAATGCATAATCCACGATTTTCTCCGGTGCTGCCTGTGCAGATAGGGAATGGACTGTGGCAGCACTGATCTGCCCGGTGTATGCTGCATTGATCAGGTACATAGCTTCTGTCCCCTTTACTTCCCCGATGATGAAAAAATCCACGTCCATGGTCAGTGATGCTATGCTCAGCTGTTCCAGGTCATATTTAACTGCTGATTCCGCTGATTCCGACAGAGAATGTAAAAAGATCATATCCGGATGATGCTTGGTCGTAAGCTCATCTGCCTGCTGTGCTACCATAACCGCCATATCTTCCGGTAATGTTTCCTTTAAGGCATTCAATAAGGTCGATTTACCATCTGAGTTACCGCCACAGATCAATGTCGATCCCGTCCGGAATCTATCCACTAAAGTATCCGCTAATTGCTGTGACATAAATTTTTCCTGAACAAGATCCGAAATCTCCGGGAAATTTTTGGGGAACTTACGGATAATAAGATATGGATTTCCGTAAGTGGTAACAATCGGCGTAATTAACGTAAATCGCAATATAAAGTTCTTGTCAGTTTCATCATCAGCAAATCTCTGAATAGCATTAAGGTTTGAGATATTAACACCATTTTGCGTCGCCACACGGTCAATAAATTCCCGGTATTCCTGGTTGGATGCAAACTGCACATCTGCCTCCTGACGTTTACCCCGCTTTTTTATGCGGATTTTGTTATATGCGATACAATGGATGTCTGATATCTCCGGATCTTCCATCAATGGGGTCAGACGGAAATACCGGAAGACGTATTGATAAAACATCAATCTCGCCTGGTCTATCACCTCTGTATCTGCGTCTATTTTTTTCAGCGATTCATCTACATATGCCATAAATTCTTCGTCTGTAATTCTTTTTTGACGCAATTTGATGATCAGATCCATCCGGGATGATGCGTATTCTATAATCAAATTTTTAAAAATATCATCCTTTGACAAATTCATTTTTCCCGCCACATCCTGTTGTACTTCACGATTCCTTTTTTCTTTTCCTAACATGCCTTTCTCCTCTTATTACATTCCCATTGCAAGCATTATTACTGACACCATAATTCCACACAATATTCCGCAAAATGCTATTATCTTTATCACTCGGACTATTGTATTTTCTAAATTACTGGATTCGTATATAATCACCGTATCCGCCGGGAAGCGTTGTTGATCCATTTCCTTCCATGGGTTCTCCTCCTCTTTCTTTTCCCGCAAATTTTCTAAAGGTTCTGATGGCTCATTTTGCGAAACCTCTTCCTTTTCCTCAATAACCTTCTCTTCCACTACAGTCTCGGAAATTATGCCCTCAGTTTCTTCATCTTCCATTTTCACAATGTGGGGCAGCCTTGGTAAGTCTGTCACCGACTCTGGAATTGATGTTTTTTCCAGACAATTTTGTAGTTCCTGAATCCGAAGATCCAGTTTTGCATCTGTTTGCTGTAATGTCTCTAATTCATCAATCAGATCATTGCATTCCCGCTTCAGGTCTCTGATATCCATTCATATACCTTCCTCTCATGAGTGGCAACAGGATGATGGAATCCGTATGCGCTGTCAAGTTTTTTTTATTTTTTTGTTTTTTATGTAGGTATTTATGGCTGCTTTTTTCAGAAAAAATATTTTCTTTTGTCTAAAGAAACAGTGAAAAGAACTGATAAAAGACAGAATACGTTCCCCAGCTGCTACAATACCCGGCTGCATATTTTTGCGCTTTTTCTCTTCTGGTTCCTTGCATAGTTTTGGAAAAAGTGTCCTTCAACAGCGTGTTGAACGGCACCCAAAATAGAAAAGATTATCCACAGAGACACCATACTTGAAAAGTTCACTATTTCACTGCACAAAACTTGAATAAAATCTCTCTTTTTCCACACGAAAAAAGAAGCCACACCGGCTCCCTACTCACATTTATCATCTATTTTTCTCTTGCTCTTCGGAATTTCAGGACATGATCTATGATTTTTGAGATTTATAGAAACACAAATAAGCCTATTTTCATAGACTTACTTAGCCATCTGTGGCTGATTCAGTATTTTCTCCTGTAGCAGGCGGTGTACAAACTTCGGATTTAACCGCCGGTTCCACTTGTACCGGTTCCTGATTCCTGCATTCCGGATCCGTATGCTTTCAAGTACAGCCTCTGAGAACAGCCGGATCAATGTTCTGTTGTCAGGTACCTGTCCGGCGTACTGTGTCAAAAGTTTCGACGCTTCCTTCCCTTCCTTCTCTGTGTAGGTTGCACGATTCCTCCGCAGTACAAACCGGTTCACATGCTCCCTGAGCAGTTCTGTATCCGTTTTTCCGCTGTTCTTCTCTGCAAAATGTGCATTCGGGCGGATATAATATATCCCCTCTGTGATCGACATAACAAAGAACCTTTTTAGCCGGTGAAGATATCTTAAAATAATGCGTTTCGTCACAGAAAAGAGCTTACCATACTTTTCTAAAAGCTTCTCTTTGCCTATTCTGTATTTCCCGCCATTTGACGGGTTCTTTGCAATTTTAAGAAATTCCAGTGCAAGCAGTTTCTCCTGCGGTCCGCATTTCTGGAACTCCGGATCCAGGAACAGATCATCACCAGTGCTTACATAACCGGTAATTCCATTCTGGAATGAATTGTCCAATATCGTAACATCCCAGTCTCCGTAAAAGGCTTTATCTACCTTTATGATCTCCTTAGCCTGTAGGCTGCGCAGCACGTCATAAAATGTCTGATACGATATCTGTAGTGCTTCACAAATATCCCGATAGTATATTCCAGACACACAGCCGGTATCGTCCTGGTAATGCGATATATGTAATATAAAATCCATTTCTGCCCTGGACAAATCTGCCCGCAGCAGTTTGTCCAGCACACCGTATTTTATCTTTTGCATATAAATTAACAGTTCCTTTTCATCGTTTATACTGATAATCGGTTTCTCAGATCACAGTCACTCAAACTATAAGTGCGTTTATTCTCCAGCTCCTGTCGACAACAGAAACGCTCTGCACTGTCAATGGAATTAAGTCCAAGCGTTCCCTGTAATCTGAAAATATTCATTCCACTGTCATACATTTCTTTTGCCGCAGAGTTACGCAATATCTTAGGTGTTATATTATAATTTTTCAGGCAATAACGTACTGTCTGTTCCGAAACTGCACGTCCACGCCTGTTAATAAATACTGCATCAGAATCAACTACGTCCACCGATGCTGTATCCACATCACTTTGATATGTCTGTAATGCAGTTATGACCTGCTTATTTGTTATGAGAAATTTTCGTTCCCGTTTGCCGTTTCCGTGCATAGACACTATAATAAATTCATCAAAAAATTGAATATCGTCTTTTTTCAGGGCACAAAGTTCAGATATTCTCATCCCTGTTGCATAAAGTAACTCCACAATGGCCATATTTCGAGATTTTTCCCAATAAAATTTTCCTTCTTTCGGAGTACTATATAGTTCCCGGAAGATTCCAGTTACTTTGTCCGCCGTCAAAGTAACCGGTGTTTGCAGTTTAACGCGCTGGGATTTTATTACAGGCGTTTCCTGAATATATCCTTTCTCTTTGCAGTACTGAAAAAATATATGAAATGAAACACTCCTGCGTAACATCGTAGCCGGCTTTAAGCTGCCATTACCTTTTATTATTTTTTGGAGTTCTTCCGATTCAATATCCAGAAGTTCTGTATGTCTCTGGCTTCGATCTAAAATCTCTAAATCACATCTGTATGCTTTAAGCGTACTCCAGCTCAGTTTTCTTGCTTCGCATTGCTTAAGATATTCATTAATTGCATCGTGAATCGTCATGTTTTCTGCCCCTATCTATCCATTTTTTAACCCACTGTATACCTTTTAGCTGCTTTTTGTGGAGCTTTTCAAACCGCCTGTATAAGCAAAGATGTTCCCGCATAAGATTATCGTAATCCTGATATATCTTGATCTGATCCTCTTCCAGGCGCCTGTGATCCTGAATCGCCTGCTCGTATCGTATCTGGAGTTTATTCAGACTGTTTGCATAAAAATCCACTAAGTTATCATTTGCATGCTTCTGCTCCGACAGCATCTGACAATATTTACAGACCAGACTTATGGTATGTCTCACATCTGCATCTGATATCTCTGAGCCATTCCCTGATTCCTCATACATTTGTATAAGGGATTCAATAGACTGCACCTCTGCTGGATCCTCAGAATTACCTATCAGCTTATAAAAAATGTCTATAAGCAGAGAATGGTCCCTGTCTGATAAAAAGGCCCTACTTTGTTCCGACATCCTAAAATTTCCCCGCTTTCTACAATTACAAATACTTGTTTAAAATATCTCTTTTAGACAAATGTCTGCGTTCCTCTCTGGAACCGGATCCGGAAGGTACCTCTCTGTGTTTCGGCTGTAACTCATTCAGAAAGTTGATGTCCTTTTGCATTGCCGTCTCCTGTGTAGCTTCCAGATTTTTTCGGATGGTATCTTTGTTTTCAGCTACTTTGTTGTACATCTCCTCCAGACGCATCTTAGGATAAGTCATACCGCAGACACAGCAGATCGACTCTTCTCCGCTGTATGCCCGAAAGGTATCTACCGGGGTTCCCACCGCTTTCTCCAGATCTTCCATGCTTACATTTCCGGTCAGAGCTGCCGTTATATACTTCACTGTCCGGTCTGCTTCCGCAGGAGCATACTCATTGTCTGTCAGTGCCTGTATCACCTGTGAGCTATCTACTCCCTGCGCATGTACAATCATAGCCATGCCATGTGCTTTTAACGTCTCCTCGATCTCCGCTCTGTCAATATTTCCGCGGAGACTCTTATATTTCTCCGGGATCTCCAGAAAACTGTTGAAATCATCTGCAAACTGCTCATTCAGGTTTATTTTATCCCCTCTGTTGTTATCCAGGATAAAGCAGGCTGCCGTCCCTTGGATCTGCGTCAGTTCAGTGAAACACTCATAAGAGTTGATGTGGGCTTTTACACTTTCTGCAGGTGACGGAAGGATTGTGACTGCTCCTACCTCCCGGCCATCATCAAGCAGTAAATCTATCAACATAGGTCCTGCTCCGGATCCCGTGCCTCCTCCACTAGCAAAGATCACAAAAAGAAGCCTGTCCTGTAATTTTGCCTCAATTTCTGCAGCTATGTTATCAAAATCCTCTACGATAAGATGTTTTGCCTTATGCCGGTCTTTATTGCAGCCTTCTCCATTGGATACATGATACCGGAACTTTGCATTTTCCAGTGTCTCCAGATCCTCTCTGGACGTATTAATATATAGTACTGTGTAACCCATACTCTCAAAAAGCTGACCGATATTTCCTCCGGCCTGTCCTACCGCTATAAATGCAATCTTATCCTTCATCCGTATAATCTCCTATCTTTATTTCTTATTCTGCTCCAGGAATTCCTTTCCGTCATCCGTGATATAAAAAGTGTTGGCTTTTCCATCCTTCATACCTTTTTTCACGTATCCCTGATTTTCATAATCCCGAAGTTTTTTAAATAATGTATTTTCTCTTACATCTAAATCTTCTGTCTGCATGATCTCCTTTAATGACATAGCTGCCATACGGTTATCCGCATTATTTGCCAAAAGTACAGACAGCACCAAAAATCCCAATCGGTTCACACTCTCACCGTCTCTTTCTTCCTGCATCTCTGATATAGTCTGATTATCTCTGATTTACTCAGATTATCTCTGATATTCTCTGCTATATTGTGATATATCCGAATGCTGTTATCTATTACATGCCCCTAAGTTATTTTTTGAGCATATCTTCCATCGCATCGTCCGTCATCTGCGCATACTGATAAAGATCATATAATGGTGCATAATTGTATTTTCCAAAGGCACGAAATCTGTATTTGCCTACTTTTTTTAATACACCATTTCTTTCCAAGCATTTTACATCCTGATGAGTGATGTTAAAGGCACTCTGATATACCTGGCTGCTGACGCCTATTCCAAATAGATCAGCAAACTGCTTATATTCAAAGCCGTTGTTGCAAAGAAGATCAAACAGCTCTTCTTTTTTCATTTTTTCGTTACATTCAATACCCGCAGAGCTGCATAATGAAATAAGCTGTTCTTTAAAAGCAACGCTCTGAGTGCCGGCATTTTTGCATACTTCCTTTTTCACATACTCCTCGACAGATAATTCTTTATCAAAATAATTGATATTTCTCATTTTCATCGCCCTCTTTTCTGATCTTCTCTGCTATATTCTGATATACTTGGATACTATCTGATATAATTCCGATAATCCAAGATAACCAATGCCAAAGTACATGACCAATCTCCACAGCTTGTCCATAATTCCTCCGGTGCGGAAATTGCATACCCGGATCCTTGCAACACTGAACGGTATCAGCAGCGGAACTCCACCGGAAAGCATATCCAGAATCAAATGGCTGAGATTACCTGCAATCATCCCTATCAGAAAAGCCTTCTCTATTCCGTTTGTATTGCCGATAACCGGCAGTGCCAACAGCATTGCTGCAGGAACCAGCAGAGAATGAAGCAGTCCCCGGTGTCCTGTCATGGAACGGACATTCTCTCTCAGTTTCCGCGGCAGAATGCCGGAAAGCAGCCGGATTCCTCTCTGACAGCCATGGACTATCAGCTCCACTACAGGCAGTCTGCTACCGATCTGGCTGTGGACATTGTCGATATCCGGGAGCAGCCCTCCCAGAACCGATCCGGTGGCCATTGCCAGCGTCATAGCGCCGGGGCATCCTGTATAGTGACTTATGACAAGTCCGGCAAAGAATCCTGTTGCACTATGCGTTTTCCCCGTCATGCTTCTACCTTTCCTTCGGTTATCTTTTGCATCTCCCGAAAACAATGATACGAACAATAATATATTTTCCGCCGCTTTTGGCGGACACTATACACCCAGTTGGTCCTGCCTCCGCCCCTGGTCTGATAAGGCACTGCAAAAATCTCGTGACATACCGGGCAGCGATATATTTTGCTTACTCCACCGCATCGTTTATACATTTTTAACACCTTAACCTCTTGACAAGTACTTTGAAATCCTATATTGTAACGTTTAACAGGATGCGGAGTAATTTATATACTTCGCATGTCTACTCAGACACAGTGCTTCGGTTCTCCAGCCTTTATAGCACTGTGTTTTTTTATCCACAAAATTCCGGGTAGCGCAGCCTGACTGCCTGCCAAAAATAAGGGGCATACCCACAGCAAAATATCTCTTCCACTGCGTAGCTTCTGCATTCATCCAGCCTCTCCTCCTCGTCCTCATAATCATCGACACTGGCTGTACCGTTGGTGTACAGGTTAAATGCCAGCCGGATCACACGTACACTTCCTGATGTCTGCCATCCCTCCTGCAGAGCTTCCGTCCGGATCAGCCCGGCTTTCAGATCATATACATTCTCGAAATGCTCCCGGACAGTCCGGTCGATTCCCAGGCAGTAGATCAATGCCATATGGTAAATATCAAGTTTTCTGCACTTTAATAAATTTCTGCAGAAAAAGTCCTTATGCTCCTTATTCATGAATTTGATTCCTGCACATAGTTCTTCCATTCGGTATCCTCTCCTTTTTATGTAGTATTTTTTAGTACCTTTCCTTGCAACACATACACGGCGCGAATTTCGGTTCACAACAGTTTTTGCTGCAAGAGCTTCGCAAGCATTTCCTCCGGCAAATCTCCACCAGCTAGTTCACCGACCGGCGCACCTATAATCTCCGCCAGATCCCACAGATCTCTCAGCCGCATTGATCCCGGATCCTCGATCCGGTTCATAAGTGTCCTTACCTGTACATTCTGCTTTGCAGCGATCTTGTCTTCGGACACTTTGCTCAGTTCTATGTGCCGCTTGATTCCCGCCCTGGCTCTGGATGCGTAATTCTTTCTGGCCGTTTCTGTTCTCAGAAGGTTGGATTTTGGCATCTTCTCACTTCCTCTCCAGTTTAAATATAGCCCTAGCTAATTGCTACTTTGGTGTCCTTATAGTCACAATCTAATAGGTTATACAGTCTGTCGTTTCCACCCCTACAAAATTCATTACCTTAACGCACCAGTAACTTTTTTGCTTTATCGGGTTTAAATTGTTCTAATGGAACACCAAGTGCATCACATATCCGCATATACTCATTAGCCTCAATTTTTCTATTGTCATTCAATATCATATTAAGGATAGGTGACGGAATTCCTGTCTTTTCTGATAAATAGGATTGTTTTATTCCATTCTCTATCAGATATTTTTTTATATCGCTACCTTTCAATCTGTTTTCCTCCTTTCAAAAACAGCTTTCCTGTTTTTCTTAACTATAAAACAGCACTTCTGATTTGTCAACATATTTTTCAGATATTCTGAATTTTATATTGTATTTTCAAAATTTCTGTGCTACTATTGCCTTATAAACAAGGAGGCAATCATGGGAGACGACACAATTAAAAAAAATATTTCTAAAAACATTGCAAAATATAGGGAATCCGCCGGTCTCAGTCAAAAGGAATTGGCCAATAAGCTCGGTGTTGTTCCCTCCAGAATTTCTAATTGGGAAACTGGAGCGAACTGTCCTACAATAGATATTCTTTTTGAAGTATGCGAAGTGTTAGGAGTCTCCATTAATGATATATATGGCGTGTATCCTGATTCAAAGTTTGTATTAAAATATGGTGAACAAGACTTGCTAAAAAAATACCGTACTCTAGATTCGCATGGAAAAAAGATAGTCGATTTTGTACTTACGGAAGAAGCCGATCGCTGCTCCTGTGAATCTACCTGTACTCTCAGTGTTGAAGAACAGTGTGCGGCGGTTGCCAGAGATATTCGAAAGTATATTGGTCAGATTGATGTGCATGATCCTGATGCCGGTCGGAAGTTGGAAGCTCTTATTCGCGGCGATCATCCGGAGAGTAAACAGATAGGGTAACACCCTTCCCGGCAAGGTATTGGCTAGATTAAAATGGTCACTTTTGTTGTTCCGTGATGATCTAAGTTAATAATTACTATATGTTCAGGTACTAAATAAATAGCATATACGTCTGGATACGGTAGATACAAATATATCTTCGTCATCATAAACACCCCTCGCTCCCTGCCGGAGGAGGGTGCCGCACTATTTTAGCAAAAAATGTTTTCATTTTGGATATAAAAACAGCCCCAGTGTTGGAGCACCGGAGCTGATCCGATCTTACCGGGAAACCCGAATAAAATCACCCTAGACAAGTGCATTTTATCATTTTCCCGGGGATTTTGCAAGTCACCGGGCATTTTTATGCCCATTTTTAGGAGGATGATACTATGGCAACAGCTTACAAATTGCCGAGTGGAACATGGTGTATCAAGCCATACAGCCATTCAGAGCCGATGTACAATGCGGACGGTTCCCCCGTCCTGCAGAAAAACGGTAAGCAGAAAATGAAACGAATCTATAAGACGATTACCGGCGCTACCAAAAAAGAGGTGGATTTTGAAGCAGCGCAGTTCATGTTGCAGAAGGAAGAAGAGCTTGCGAATCAGCCGAAGCAAAAGAAAGCGGACTATACTCTCCTGCCTCTCACAGAACTGATAGATAAATATATCGAGTCCCGGCTGGTACTGAACAGGTCTCTTACTACCATCCAAGACTACTGGTGCATCCAGCGGAACGGTTTTCAGGATCTGATGCAGATTTGTGTTAAAGATATGGACAAGGAGCTCCTGCAGGAATCCGTCAATATGGAGTCTCAGCGTCCATGTAAACGTAAGAAGGGCGTGACGCTCTCTCCCAAACGTCTACAGAACGAATGGAGTTTGCTTGCATCAGTAATCCGTAAATATACAAGTTCTTTAGATGATGTTCTGCGGAACATTGAGCTTCCAGAGGTTCCCGAGCGTGTGCCCGATCTGATTCCGGCAGAAGTTCTGCTCCCGGCCATTAAAGATACTGAGTTGGAATTGCCTGTATTGCTGGCCGCATGGCTCAGCTTTTCCATGTCGGAGATCCGTGGCCTCACAAAATCAAAATCAATCTCCGGAGATCACATCCGCATTGCAGAGGTCGTGGTGGTTGTAGGTGGTAAAGATCACCGCAAAGAAATTGCAAAAAACAAATACCGTAACCGTACTCACAGGATCCCGCCTTATATCAAGTCCCTGATCGATAAAGTTCCCGGGGACAGGCTCGTTACCCTGACCGAGGCCCAGATCTATCACAGGTGGATCAAGTTTCAGGACGAGCACCGGTTTAAGCATATGACCTTTCATGATCTCCGCCATCTGAACGCATCTGTCATGGCCGCTCTGCGTATCCCGGACAAATATGCTCAGGAACGCGGAGGCTGGAAGTCTGACAAGATCATGAAAAAAGTATATACCCAGACCTTCTCCGAGGTCCGTGTTGCTGTAGATGATAAGATCGACGGATATTTTGACAATATTGCAAATCCCATTATGGAAAAAATGCCGTGGGAAAAGTATAGAGCCTGGCTCACCCTTTTTGGGAAGGAAGATAACAAGAAAAGCCAAAAAGAATTTATGAAGTTTATTGAGGAACAAAAAATTGCTACATAACCGTTTCATGTTGCATTTCATGTTGCATCGTGTCGCAAAACGCATGTAAATAGCGTATTTGTATTACATATATTACATTCACGATGTTGTCGGAAAGCCAGTGTTTATCAGCATTTGCCGTATTTCCGGCATTAGATAGAAAATTGCTTTACGGGTTCGATCCCCGTCTCGCGCTTGAAAAAAGAACGATACCAAATCGGTATCGTTCTTTTTTTCGAGCCCTGCCAGGGCTCGAAAGTTCGATGTCTACGCTCCGCTCCGGTCCGCGCAGGCCGAGGTCCCCCGGACCTCGTGCGCCGTCTCGCGCTTCTTTTATTTGCAGCGGAAGCCTTGATTTTACAGGGTTTCCGCTCTTTTTGTGTCTGCATGAAATTGTAGACAGCTGGTTCTACAACGAATGTGGTTAAAACTAAAAAAGCCACCACAAAATGGTGACTCAATAACATAAGCAAGAAACCATCCGGCAGGCGTCGCCTCTCCTGCATCTCTTTTGACCCATAGGGTGCGTGGTTGCAACGAAATTTACCACCTCGGATAGTTCCTCTCTTATTGTATATAGATTATACCCTGTTTATTCCCTACTGTAAAGAATTTCTTTATTTCGCAAGTAATTCTGCAATCTTCTCTCACTAATTTTCCAGCATGAAATCACAGAATTTTTATATCCATGTTCATCCCCCGAAGTACATAATCTTAATACAATCTGTAAAAATCCTTCTTCCGTTTGTATTCTTTTAATAATCAGTCCCGTATATGCATGCTTATCCCTAATAATATAATCCGGGGTACTTATTGCCTCCTGTATATTTTTCAATACTTTATTATATGCCTCTGGATGTCTGTCCTTAATATGTTGAATCTGATTGTCTGTGATAATAACCTCTTCGGTAATAATATCCTCTGTTATACATTTATATATTTTTTGATTTATTTTTCCTATGCTATACACTTCACTCTTTTCACCACCTTCATTTTAACTTCATGTTTCTTTCTTCCATTCACGTCTCTGGGAAAACGACTATAGATCGCTAGTCAACGATATGAGAATTTGTAAGAGAAATATTGCTCTTATTGCTAAGATAACATGAACGGCCATTTTTTACAAGAAAAAAGACGACTGCACTCACATGCAATCGTCTTCTATCTTCTTTACTGTTCCAGTTTATCCGCATATTTGATACGGTAGATTCTCCGCAGGGAATCATTGATGCGTTCCTCGGAAATGGTGCCGTTCTGTACAGCCTCCAATACTCCGTTGTATGCCGTCTCAAAATTCTCCGGTGCATAGATCATATCACAGCCTGCGCGAAGTGCCAGTACCGCAGCTTCGTCCGCTCCGTAGTAATTAGAGATTGCTGCCTCATTCATGGCCCCTGACACAATCACACCGCGGAAATTCAGTTCATTTCTTAAAATATCCGTTACCACCGCGCTGGAGAGCGTGCAGGGGGTATTGTCTCCGGTCAGGGAAGATGCTGCCATATTACTGATGCGGATCATTTTGGTCATGCCATTGTCGATACAAGTCTGGAAAACCGCAAATTCATTGGCTCTGAAATCCTCCGCACTTCTGTCTGTAGATGCCATGCCGTCCTTCGTGCTCTGGGTACTGCTGCCGATACCAGGGAACTGTCCGATACAGGCGTTCACCTTCTGCTCCTGTAATCCTGCCTGCATATATCCTACAAAGGATGCCACATTGTCCGCTTCCGATCCGTAAGAACTGCTGCCTGCCGCATTTCCATCCACTACACTGAGATCTGCAGAAGGTGCGAAATCAAGATTAAAGCCCAACTCTGCCAGATAAGTTCCCACCGTGGTTCCCGCTATGTACGCATTATTGGTATCTCCGGCAGCCCCGATGCCCTGGGGTGTGTCCACTTTAGTGCCAAGGCCTGCTGCAGCTACCGCATCAGTACCGCTTCCCTCTCCGTCAATAGCAATAAACAGAGGATAGCTGGTATATAATTTGGTATTATCGATCATCTGCTTCAGCTGATCTGCAGACTGGATATTCTTCGCTGCATATACGATTCCGCCTACCGGGTATTGGGATAACGCATCCTTGGTACCGTCTCCCGCCTGTACTGCCGCAGACACACCGGTGATCGATTCCGGCGTCGTAATGAATAATCCGGCTACCTTATCTTCCAGAGGCATGTTCTGGATGATTGCCTCATTGATAATGGTATCCAGCTTCTGCTCATCCGTGAGTTCCACCACTGTCTCCTGGCTTTCCGTCGGCGCCTGGATTGTCTCCTCATCCGAAAGGATCTCATCCACCTTGTTCTGCTGTTCTTCCTGATTACGACTCATGCTGGTAATCTTACTTACAGCAAAAGCAATTCCCACCGCCAGCAACAGGATCATAATACCTACAACCGTATATGCAATGATCTGATTTCTCTGTCTTCTCTTATGTCTGAGTTCTCTTTTGTCCTGCTGATTCTGTTCGTTTGTGTCCATTTTCATAACTCCTCTATCTGTACTATTCTTCTATTGTACATGATATCGGTAGGTTTTTCCACTGGAAAATTGTACAACTATTCAGAACCTCATTCGCAAAATAAAAAATCCAATATGGACTTACAAATGCAAGCATTTGACGACCATCTTGATTTTTTACTTGGCTCTGAATAGTTATACAACATTAAGAGAGCGTACCGATCATTCTTTCAATCAGTACGCCCTCTCAGACTACAGGCTCCAATGGCTTGCCCTCTCTTTCTTAAATTTGATCTTCCATTTTGTCTTTTGTTCTCTTTCCACTTTTCTTTTGTACGTATGTACTGTAATGTGAGATAATTCTTATCTTCTGTTGTTCATTACTTTTTCTTCTGTGTACTTGATGTTCTCTATGTAAATTGGTTCTCTTTGGTAGTTCTATTCAGTTGTACATCATGGAAGACTGTGGTAGGACTTTACTTGTTAGGTGGACTATACCTCTCTTTCTATAGATTCTTTTGTACTTCTCTCCCAACCTTCTTTGTTGGGTTGTTCCGTTTCTCTTTTGTTAAGTCTAATATAATACATGCTTGTACATTTGTCAACACATTTCTCGAAATATTTTAATTTATTTTCAATATTTTTATTGTGCTGGTATATTTTTACATTTTTCTACATTTTTCTATATATTTTCTGTCTTTTTGAAAGAGAATGGCAAGGACAAAGGGCGTGCCGCTGACGGGGGTAAGTGTAACGAGCCATGCCAGCATCCGCCAAAAGCCCTGGCGGGCTTTCGGCGAATGACGGCTGTCGCCGTATAAAGTCAAAAAAACTACCACTCCCTGGTGAGCAAGCTCCCCATTGAGTGGTAGTTTCCTTGCCTTTGCATGTCTCGTTACACGGCAAACTGGCTATTATACAGATTCGCGTAGAAACCGCCCTTTGCCAGCAGGGTCTCATGGTTGCCCTGTTCGATGATGTTTCCGTCTTTCATTACCAGGATGACATCAGCGCTCTGGATGGTGGAAAGTCTGTGGGCTACGATGAAGCTGGTGCGGCCTTCCATCATGGTGGCGAATGCGTTCTGGATCTTGATCTCGGTACGGGTATCGATGGAGGAGGTTGCCTCATCGAGGATCAGCATGGGAGGCAGGCACAGCATGACTCTGGTGATACACAGAAGCTGTTTCTGTCCCTGGGACAGGCTGCCGCCGTCTTCGGTGATCACGGTGTCATACCCTTGGGGCAGTCGCTTGATAAAGCTATGGGCATGGGAGGCCTTGGCTGCTGCGATGATCTCTTCCTCGGTAGCGTCCGGTTTACCCATGCAGATGTTGTCACGGATAGTGCCGGAACGTAACCAGGTTTCCTGCAGCACCATACCGTAATTGGTACGGAGACTTCCTCTGGTGATATCCCGGATGTCGGTACCATCCACCTTAATAGAGCCGGAGTTCACATCGTAAAAACGCATCAACAAATTGATCACGGTGGTCTTACCGCATCCGGTAGGGCCTACGATGGCAACTCTCTGCCCTGGTTTTACCTGCAGGTTAAAGTTCTGGATCAGCTTCTTCTCCGGTACATACTGGAAATATACATCCTTCAGATCTACGTTGCCCTGAGCCTCTTCTAATACTCTTGCATCCGCAGCATCGGGCACCTGAGGCTCCTCGTCGATCAGTTCGAAGATACGTCCGGCACAGACAAAAGCATTCTGCAATTCTGTTACCACGCCGGAGATCTCGTTGAAGGGCTTGGTGTACTGGTTCGCATAGCTTAAAAAGCAGGACAGACGGCCTACGCTGATACCACCCTTGATCGCTACGAGCGCACCGAACACACCAACACCGGCATATACCAGACTGTTAACGAAACGGGTCGCCGGGTTCGTAATGGAGGAGAAAAAGATAGCTTTCAGAGAGCATTTCTGCAATCTGCCGTTGATCTCTCCAAACTTGCTCTTCACCGCTTCTCCTCTGGAAAAAGTATTTACAATCTTCTGGTTGTCGATCATTTCCTCAATCAGGGAAGTCTGCTCGCCTCTGGTCTCGGACTGCTCCTTGAACATGGAGTAGGTCTTGGTTGCAATGAATTTTGCCACCAGGAAAGATACCGGAGTGATACATACTACTACCAATGTGATGGGCACATTGGTCACCAACATGAAGCCCAGCGTACACAGGATCGTCAGTACACCGGTGAACAGCTGGGTAAATCCCATCAGCAGACCGTCTGCGAAAGTATCCACGTCCGCAATAACACGGCTCACGATATCACCGTAAGCATGGGCATCCAGATATTTTAAGGGCAGGATCTCCAGCTTTGCAAAAGCATCCGTACGGATATCCCGGATCACATGATAGGTAATATAGTTGTTGCAGGTGTTCATGACCCACTGGCCGACTGCTGTGATGATCATTGCGATGGCAATTTTTTTCATAATAGAAAAAATACCCGGCATATCTACCTGTCCCTTGCCGATGATCAGATCCACCGCATTACCGGTGAGGATAGGGATATATAAGGTCAATAACACGGTCAGGCCTGCTAACAACAGGGAGAGTACCAGTGCCGGTGTATATTTCCGGATATATTTCAGCACACGCTTCATGGTTGCTTTATTATTTGTCTTCTGCATTACCGAACACCTCCTCTCTGCTCAGGATACTGGGAATAATAAATCTCCTGATATACCGTACAATCCTTCAACAATTCATCATGGGTTCCCACACCTGCGATCTCACCGTCATCCAGTACGATGATCTTGTCCGCATGGCGGATCGTGGAGGCGCGCTGGGATACGATAAAGGTTGTGGTCTTATCTTCCAAAGTCCGGATTGCTGCACGGAGTTTTGCATCCGTTGCGTAGTCCAGTGCGGAGGCACTGTCATCCAGGATCAGAATCTCGGGATTTCTGACCAAGGCTCTTGCGATCGTCAGACGCTGTCTCTGTCCACCGGAGAAGTTCTTACCGTTCTGTGCCACAGTTGCATCTAACTTTCCGGGCTTACCATCTACCACTTCCGATGCCTGTGCCAGTTCCAGTGCCTTCCACATCTCCTCTTCGGTAGCGTCTGGCTTGCCCCACTGGAGGTTGCTGCGGATCGTTCCCTTGAACAGGACTGCCTTCTGCGGTACGACGCCGATACGTCCGCGCAGTTCCTCATCACTCATGGTCCGGATATCTCTGCCTTCCAACAGGATCTCACCTTCTGTCGCCGGATAGAAACCTGGGATCAGATTCACCAGGGAGGTCTTACCGGAACCGGTACCTCCGATGATACCTACGGTATCGCCACGGTTTACGGTGAAGTTCATATCCTGCAAAGTAGGTGCTCCGGCTCCCTGATAAGTCAGGGATACATGTTTGAAGTCTAAGAAAGGTGCGCTCTTATCTACCTTATCCGCTAGTTTCTGATTCTGCGCTCCCACATATGCAGCATCTGCGCCGATATCGAAAACGGAAGCTACACGTTCTGCACAGGCCAAAGCCTTGGTCATGGTCACGATCAGGTTTGCCAGCTTCACCAGCTCTACCAGTATCTGGTTCATATAGTTGATGATCGCTACCACCTCACCCTGGCTTAAGTTACCGATATTGACCTGTACCGCACCGGTATAGATCAGGGCAATGATAGCACCGTTTACGATGACATAGGTCACAGGATTCATGCAGGCACTGATCTTACCTACGAAGATCTGCATGGCGGACAATGCCTCATTGTTCTCCCGGAATCGCTCTTCTTCCTTCGCTTCCTGATGGAATGCACGGATGACACGGACACCGGTCAGATTCTCTCTGGTGATGCCCAATACCTGATCCAGCCTGGACTGCACCTTTTTGTACATAGGGATTGTGGATAAAATAATACCGAATACCACAATGGACAACAAAGGAATCGCCACTACAAAGATCAGGGCACATTTCACATCAATGGTGAATGCCATGATCATGGCACCAAAGACAATGATCGGGGAACGTAAGAACAGACGCAGTGTCATGTTGATACCGGACTGCACCTGGTTCACATCACTGGTCATACGGGTGATCATGGTGGAAGTTCCCGCCTTATCAATATCCGTAAAGCTCAGATCCTCAATATGATCAAACAATGCCTGACGCAGCTTGGTAGAAAATCCCACTGCCGCCTTGGCTGCGAAAAACTGCGCCGTAATGGAGGAAGCCAGTCCTACTACGCCGAGCAGGAGCAGAACCAGCCCCATTTTGCCAATATAACCCATATTTCGATTGAAAATACCATAGTCAATGATATTTGCCATTACCAGAGGAACCATCAGTTCGAAAAATGCTTCCAGCAGTTTGAACAGTGGTGCCAGTATGGACTCTTTCTTATAATCTTTCAGATACATCATTAATCTTTTCATAAAGTCCTCATTTCTTCGCGCTTTCCATGTAAGGCGCATCCGCTTTTCATGCTTCCTATCCCTTTACAGCTTTCCCGTTCCTTCTTTTTACGCTTCTGCTGTTCCGTAACAGACCGCCAGCGAATAGCTATCCTCCAGAACCCGTTCCCGGAAACATATCTGCTTTTCCTGCCAGTTCTGTTCGTCGGAGAAATCTTCTCCCACTGCACTGCCGATCCCCTGGCCGGTGTATTTGCCGTAGGCTTCTTTTCTGCTCCACAATCGGTAAAACAGTTCCGTGCGCTGTGACGCAGGCAGTTCCTGCAGCAGTTTCCATTCCGTTGGCGCAAAAAAACGCTCTGCCGTCCGTTCCTTATAGGGAACCCATTTCTGAATGTCCGCTCCCACTTCTCCGTCTCCTACCGCGCAGACCACATAGTCTCCGGAATGAGACAGATTGAATTTTTTCGGGATGTTCACGATCTGTGGCTTCCCCAGTTCTCCATATTCGTAGGAAAAGGATAACGCCCCCGCCTTGTCCCGGTGCATCCGCTCCTGTAACACCGCAAGCAGCTCATCCTCTTGCAGAAACAGGATTCCGGTATTCTCCGTACCGTCTATCAGATCCAGAGCCATCTTCTGCAACAGCATTCCCGCGCCGAGACTGGCTGCCTTTGCTCCGGTGCTTTTCAGCCGTTGTACCTTCTTACACCGCACCGGATCCACACATTCTGCAGCTTCCCGCAGGAATGTCCGCCTGATTTCTTCCTCACCTGGGTGCAGATGCAATACATAAATTCCTACAGCCATATTCTTCTCCTGACAAATTGCCATATATACCCAACATAAAGGCTGTCACACAGAAATCATGCGACAGCCTCATTATTATTCTTCCGGCTTGGCGGTGATGGCCAGATGCAGTTCATCCAACTGCTTCTGCTCTACTGTACCCGGTGCTCCCATCATAATGTCCATGGCATTCTTGTTCATGGGGAAAGGAATGATCTCACGGATGCTTTCCTCACCACAGATCAACATGATCATACGGTCTACGCCGGGAGCGATTCCTGCATGAGGAGGTGCTCCGTAACAGAATGCATTGTACATGGCAGGGAACTTTGCCTTCACATCGGCTTCGCCTAAGCCTACCAGTTCGAATGCCTTGATCATAATCTCAGGATCATGGTTTCTCACTGCGCCGGAGGACAGCTCTACGCCGTTGCAGACCAGATCGTACTGGTATGCCAGAATCTCCAGAGGATCCTGATTGTTCAGCGCATCCATACCGCCCTGGGGCATGGAGAACGGATTATGACAGAATTCCAGTTCGCCGGACTCTTCACCGATCTCATACATCGGGAAATCCACAATCCAGCAGAACTCGTAGCAATCCTTCTTCATATGTTTCTCGCTGGCTGCACCCAGCAGCTTTCTGTATACACCTGCTGTCTTCTGCGCTTCCAGCTTCTTGCCTGCGGCAAGCCCTACAAAATCACCGTTCTTAAGGCCGAGAGCCTTGATGACTTCTTCCTTGCGATCCTGCAAGAACTTGGAGATACCGCCTACGAACTCTCCGTTCTCGTCTACACGGAACCAGAATCCCTTGCGTGCGGTCTGTACTTCTACCTCTGCGCAGATAGCATCGATCTGCTTACGGGTAGCGGTGAAGCCATCCACCACGATAGCCTTTACCGTCTGACCTTCGAAAGCAGCAAAGCCACAGCCCTGCATTACCTCGGTGGCATCGGTCAGTACCAGATCGATACGCAGATCCGGCTTATCGGAGCCGTACTTATCCATAGCCTCCAGATAAGGGATGCGTACGAAAGGCGCCTTGGAAGCATTTTTATAAATACCGTACTTTTCAAATACGGGAGGAAGTACCTGCTCTACGATGGAGAATACATCTTCCTGAGAAGCGAAAGCCATCTCCATATCCAGCTGATAAAACTCTCCGGGAGAACGGTCTGCTCTCGCATCCTCATCACGGAAGCAGGGAGCGATCTGGAAATAACGGTCAAAACCGGAAGCCATCAGGATCTGCTTGAACTGCTGGGGTGCCTGGGGCAAAGCGTAGAACTTGCCGGGATGATTTCTGGCAGGAACCAGATAATCTCTCGCACCTTCCGGGGAAGAACAGGTCAGAATAGGGGTGGTGATCTCCATGAAGTTCAGAGCATACATTCTCTGACGTAGCTCTGCCACGATCTGGCTTCTCATCACGATATTTTTCTTCATGTTCGGATTTCTCAGATCCAGGTAACGGTATTTCAGACGGGCATTTTCGTCTGCATCCTTGGACTGATTGATCTCAAAGGGAAGTGCATTGTAAATACATTTTCCCAGAATCTCGATCTTATCGGGTACTACTTCGATCTCACCGGTGGGCAGATTTGCATTTTTGCTGGAACGCTCTCTTACCACACCTTCCACGGAGATGGTGGATTCCTTGTTGATGCCATCCATGACATTCATCATTTCCTCGGTCTCTACTACCAGCTGGGTGGTTCCGTAGAAATCACGCAGAATGACAAAGCCGAGATTTTTACTGACTTTTCTCATGTTCTCGAACCAGCCGACCAGTGTGACTCTCTCACCGACATTGCCGATCCGAAGTTCATTACAGTTATGTGTTCTGGACTGAATCATTGCTTTTGCTCCTTCGTCTGTTGCTTTTATCTCTTTAATTCTTCTTTATAGAATTCCACGAATTCTTCGTAGCCTTCCTTATTCAGCTGTTCCTTTTGGAACTTCTTGTTCTTGTTCATGCGAGCTACCAGCACCTGGGTACCATCCTTACGGGCTTCCTGGGCCTGTGCAATCACTTCACACAACCTTTCGCCACTGACACCCTTCTCGATCAGATATGCTACCTGCTTCGGTCTCGTAGGCACCTGGAACCCCCTCTCCATGAGCAGCATGATGATACGCTCGAAGCCGATGGAGAATCCACAGGCGGGTACATCATTGCCGGTGAACTTTCCTACCATCTTGTCATAACGTCCACCACCGCCGCAGCTGCCGCCGAATTCCGGCATGGCGATCTCAAAAATAGTTCCGGTGTAATAGGACATACCTCTTACCAGAGTGGCATCGAAGACAATCTCGAAATCAGAAGCCTTGGTGGCTCTGACACTGTCCATGATCTCTCTGAGGCTTTGGGCGATCTCGGGCTCTAAGAATCCTTCCAGCGTATCCGCCAGATAAGCCACACCGTCCTCGGCACTTTCCAGTCCTTTGAACAGTTCCAGATACTTGTCTACACACGCCTTATCAAAACCGTTCTCCAAAAGCTCAGCTTCCACGCCTTCCAGACCGATCTTGTCCATTTTGTCCAGCGTAATGAATACACTGTCATAGGACTCTTCGGGGAATCCGCTGTAAGCCGCCATTGCCTTCAGAATACGGCGTTCATTGATACGGATCTGGAAATTTTTAAATCCAAGCCTGCCCAGTGTGGTGGTAGTCGCCAGGATCAGTTCGATCTCTGCTAAGTTAGACGGCTCACCAAGGATATCGATATCACACTGCATAAACTGACGATATCTTCCTCTCTGAGGTCTGTCCGCTCTCCATACATTGCCCATCTGCAATGCCTTAAAAGGAGAAGGCAGGGATGCCGCATTATTGGAATAATAACGTACCAGCGGTACCGTCAGGTCATAACGCAGCCCACTGTCGACTACCTCTTCCTCGGTGGTCGCAGCTGCTACATTCAGTTTCTCACCGCGCTTTAAGATTTTGAAGATCAGCTTCTCATTGTCACCGCCCTGCTTACTGCTTAAGTTCGCAATATTTTCCACACAAGGAGTCTCAATGGAAGTAAAACCGAATTTGCCGTAGGTATCCTTGATGACGCTGATCACATAATCGCGGATCTGCATCTCCTCCGGCAGGATATCTTTCATGCCCGTTGTGGGCTTCTTGCTAAGTGCCATGGTTTTCTACCCTTCCGCTCGTATATTTTATATCTGCAAATTGCCTTTCCCGCAATTTTAGCCCAATATCTTATATATGATACTTTTTTTCCCGATAACTGTCAACCCTCCCGTGCCCCGCTTCTGCCAGAAATTCAAGCATTTTTCTATAGAAAAACAGGACAGTGATCTCTCACTGTCCCGCCTTCTCTTTCATCTTCTTCAAATAGGCATCTTTCAATGCACATTTTTCCTCTAACTGACGGATCTGCTTCTTCAGATCCTCCAGATATTCCGCGGTGACTTTCACGCCTCCGCGGACCGCTACATCTTCATGTCTGCTCATATCCTCCAGCCATTGTCTGATGGAGTTTTCCCGCAGATCATTATATGTATTGTCTTCCTGTTGTTGCCACATAATTTCCCTCCAAACTTACTCAGACACGGAACTGCTGCATATTCTGCTGAAGTTTGCCGATGCTCTGTAATACGCCCTTGGTCTCCGTAGACATATTTTCACTGGAATAGGTGATCTCCTGAAGGTTCTTATTCACTCCGGCCACCGCATCCGCCAGTTCCGCCTGCGCTCTGTTGATGTCACCTAATATGCCATTGATAGTATGAATGGGCTCGCTGACACCGGAAGCATTCTGCCCAAGACTGCTGCTGACTTCCGCATAATATCCGGCATCGTTTTTATAATCCTTCGCCAGATTCACTTCCAGATAATCCATGATCTGATCTGTATCCTTCGTGTTCATAAATGCCACACCGTTGCGGATCGTGTGCACAATGTTTCCATCTTCTACCAGCCATTCATTCACTACATTGGCATTGGTTCCGGCCTGTGCCTCCACGAAATTTCCGGCCTGTGTCGTCATATTGTTCTGTAAAGTGCTCACACTGAGCAGTTCGCAGAGCAGGATTGCCAGAACCAGTGAGATCACCGTCTGCATCGCAATTTACCTTTTGATCGTTTTCCCCATAGTGCACCATCCCTTTTATCCTTATTTTGTTTTGCGTACCGTAGAGTACTTTTGTCTTAATTGTACTTTTTCTCATACAATGTGTCAAGAAATCACCGCGTCAAATCGCCAAAGTTTTTAGTTGCAGAAAAGCTGCTACCCACGATCGGATAACAGCTTTCTGACTGCCTGTTATGATTTTCAGACTATTTTTTAATATTTGATCTCTTTGCCTTCCAGTCTCCACTGTCTGAACTCTGCGGATGCGGACAGTAACAGGTCGGAGGAAGAATTCAGTGCGGTCTCCACAGAATCCTGGATGACACCGATGATGAAGCCGACACCTACGATCTGCATGGCAATGTCGTTGGAGATTCCAAACAACGAACATGCCATAGGAATCAGTAACAGGGATCCTCCTGCCACGCCGGATGCACCGCAGGCTGCCAGGGTTGCCAGAATACTCAGCACGATACCGCTTAAGAAGTCTACGTGAATCCCCAGAGTATTTGCCGCTGCCAGTGTCATTACGGTAATGGTGATGGCTGCACCGTCCATGTTAATGGTAGCTCCCAGCGGGATGGTTACGGAATAGGTATCCTTATCCATTCCCCACTCTTCACAGGCCTTCATATTCACAGGAATATTGGCTGCGGAGCTTCTGGTGAAGAACGCAGTAATGGCACTCTTCTTCAGGCACTTGAAGATCAGCGGGTACGGGTTCTTGCGGATACACCAGAACACGATGATCGGGTTGGTCACAAAGTAGATAAACAGCATGGAACCTACCAGTACTAACAGAAGTTTTCCGTATTCGGAGAAGATCTCCAGTCCGTTGGAAGAAATGGAGCTGAATACCAGACCTAAGATTCCGAAGGGAGCCATACTGATGATCCAGCTGACTACCTGGGACAGACCGTTGGAAATGTCATCCAGTACTTTCTTGGTGGTATCATTGGCTGCTCTCATACCGACACCGATGATCACACCCCAGGTCAGAACACCAATATAGTTGGCATTTAACAGAGAGGATACCGGATTGGCTACCATATTCATTAACAGAGTCTTCAGTACTTCCACGATACCGTCCGGCGCTGCCATATCGGTGGCTGCGTCTGCCAGTGTCAGTGTCACGGGGAATAACCGGCTGGTGATCACGGCTACCAGCGCTGCCAGAAAGGTACTGAACATGTACATAATAATAACGGTCTTAATGATGCCGCCATGGCTCTTCCCTGCATGACACAAGGCACTGATCAGCAGGAAGAATACCAACAAAGGCGCAATGGCCTTCAGGGCACCTACAAAAACATCTCCCAGAATGGCAATACCGGTTGCCTGCGGCACGACCAGTCCCAGGATCACACCAATGACCAGACCACATACGATACGCAGGATCAGGCTGATGCTGTTCCACTTTTCAAATAGTTTTTTCATACTTACACTCTTCTTTCCCTTTTTTCTGATGTATACATGTACTTCATTGCACACATTATGTGCTATTATATAGTATTTCTCATATAAAGACAAGTGTATTTTTCCCGCGGACATTTTGAGGCTATTTGTTTTTCGATTTTTAGAACAGAAAAAAACGGATCCGCAAAAAGCAGATCCGCTTTCCTCATTTTCCTATTACATTACAAAACATTTGTCATTGCGGAGATTCCCACCTTCATGACACCCGCCAGCACCATGACCCAGATGGGATTCAGTTTCGTCTTTCGAAGCAGCAACACACAGATTCCGAAGATTAAGACCATACTCCACTCAGTTCCCGTCAGGGAGATGCTCTCCGCACTTCCCCAGAATGCATTTTTGAGGATCAGTATCCCTGCCGATGCGATCATTGCCACCACTGCAGGCCGCAGAGATTTCAGCACTCCCTGCAGCAGATCCAGATTACGATACTTCAGGTATAGTCTTGCCAGGATCGTCACAATAATGCAGGACGGCAGAATACACCCGACCGTTGCCACCACAGCTCCGGGAATCCCGGCAATCTTCAGTCCCACGAAGGTGGCGGAATTCACTGCAATGGGGCCCGGTGTTATCTGTGATATCGTGATCAGATCCGTGAATTCCGACATGGTCAGCCATCCGTGAGTCGTGACTACTTGTCCCTGGATCAGAGGCATGGCCGCATAACCGCCGCCGAAGCTGAACATTCCTATTTGCAGAAAACTTAAAAATAATTGCAGATAGATCATTTTCCAGACCTCCTTTTGGAAAGAAGTGTCCGGACCAAACCAATCAGTCCGCAGACGATCACAATGTAGACCACATTGATCTCCAGAATACATGCTGCCAAAAAAGCTCCCAGCATAATGACAAGTGACATAGGATCTTTTTCTTTTACGATAGGTGCACCCATATCATACGTCACGGAAGCGATCACCGCTCCCACTCCTGCCTGCATCCCAGACAGCATCTGCGCCACGAAGAAGTTACTGCGGAACACATTGTAGCAGACAGATATTGCCGCTATAATCACAAAGGGCGGCAGGATCGTGCCGAGGATTGCCACCAATGCTCCGGGAATCCCCAACAGCTTGTACCCTACCACGATGGCTCCGTTGACTGCGATCGCACCGGGCGAGGACTGGGCAATCGCCACCAGATCCAGCATTTCGTCTTCTCCGATCCAATGGTATTCATCCACGAATTTCTTCTTCATCAGCGTAACGATGACATAACCGCCCCCAAACGTGAATGCACTCAGATACAGTGTGGACAGGAATATTTTCCACAATATTTTTCCCTGGGATTCTTTTTCTTCCCTACTTTCCATGCTACTTTTCTCCATTCTTTTTGACAGTGCCTTCCCGCATCCTTGCTGTTCTGTCTGTCAACTGTAAAACTGCACCGCATTTTTCAATGCTCCACACACACAACAGTATCTGGGCGTAACCGAAAAACACCGCCGGAGTCCCGATCAGCGTTACCAGCCCCAGTGCCCAGCTTCCCATTCTCTGTACAAAATCCCACGGGAAATACCGCAGAGACATTACAGTGAGCAATGCCGCCGCTCCCAGCCAGATATGATCATTTTTGGCGCATATCTTTTTTCCTTTTACAAAGCTTTGATAGAGCAAAAACAACAGACAGCCAAGCAGCAGAATTCCCATTCCGGGGTGTCCGTTCCTATAAAAATAAGTACTGAACAGACCGCCGATACTGTATCCCTGCTCCATGATGCTGGTATATTCCAATCCGCTCTCCGCAAAGGACCCGTCGAACAGCCAGTGTTTCCACGTCATATAGGTGGGGTATGCCATGGCAACTCCCAGAATTCCGATCACCGGATATTGCCATTGTCTCCGGCAGATACCACCCACGCAGATCAGGAACAAAAGCGTCAACGCGGCTACGCCATCCAGTCTTCCGATAATCCCCAGGGCCAGTACTGCGGTCAATCCGTAGCCTGTCTTCCAGAACATTTTCTCCGTATCCGACATTTTTACCAGAGACGCTGCCAGGATCGGCACCACCATCCATATCAGAATCTGTGACCGATCCACACTTTCCGTTACCACATATACATGATAAGGCAGCAACAGATACCCTAATGCCCCCACCAGTGAAAACCAGTCTTTCTTTTTTCTCTTTAAAACGCAATGGAACATACTCCATGCGGTTCCAAAGGTAATAATCTGGGTCAATATGATAAAAGTACTTTCCATCTGTTATTCTCCTGTCATGAAAGGTTCTTCATTGTACCAGTACTGAACATCCGATTGCAGTATAATGGTATTTTCATAATATACCACCTGTAAAACAAGTATTAACAGTACCGCAAACACGATCCAAGGGGAAATTTTGTTCTGGCTTTTTCTTTTTTGAAGAAGTATCCATACCACACTGCCCAGTACTGCATATCCCAACACACAGACAACAAACTTTCCGGGATTTCCCATTACATATAAGGTCTTCACCGCCAGAGGATTCCATATACCAAAAGCTGCTGCCGCCAACACCAGTCGCGCATCCCTTCCCCATTTGGAAAACAGGAAATAAAGCAATGCAAGTGCAGCTCCGGATAAAAATGCTATCATGATCTTATAAGATGTTGCGACCGGAAATCCAATCCACCGCATTCCTGCCGGAATCCATAAATATAGTAAATGGGCTGCCGGAATCCTTCCCCATTCTCCCTGAAGCATATACTCTGTTTCTCTCAGGCACTGTACACTGTCAGTCCCCAGAACAAGATAATCCACCAGCAAGGGGATACAGGCTATCATCCAGATTCCCACCATTGCACAGTTGATCCATTTTTTCTGTCCGCTCACTTCTTTACACAATACTTTTCTGCGGAATATCGCAATTCCATCCAGACAGGCAAAAAAAACCAGCACTATTACAAAAAGAATCCTTCTTCCGGCGGTTGTCTTCTCTACTTTCAACTCATAGGAAACATTTCCTCCCTCCGAAAATGGCTGTATCTGCAGATGTGCTGCATCAACCGTATCTGCCACATAATAGGTAATCCTTTTATGCTCTGTATCTGCAGACAAAGTTGCCCGGTTGCCCCTGATCGCACGAAAAGTGGTCTCCTCCGCTTCCAGACTGATCTCCATTCCACTTCCGATTCCGCCATTTGCAATATCCGACTCTACTATGATGCGATATACTCCCGGGTTCAATGCAAAATCTTTGCTGACGATCCCCCCTGTTTCTTCCACCCGATACAATTGCTGATGATCTGCCTCGAATACAATATCCGATCCCCCAAAAGACAGCACGAGCAGAACCGCTAAGAGAAGCCCTTCCGCTAATAAAATCCATTTCTTTTTCATCTCTGTCTCCTCTTCCGAATCCCGAAAAACACGATACCCGCTACTGTGATCAAAGTAACCAGTTCCGCCGTTCTCCAATACCACGGTTCCACAAAACGCACTCTGACTGTTCCGGCATATCCACCCGGAATGCACACTTGCAAAATATGTCCACCATCGTCTGTGATCTCCAATACTTCTCCTTTGTCATCCCTGGCTGCATATCCCTTATACATGAGAACCGGAAGTGTTACTATTTCCTCCCGGGGCGAATCATTCCTGCAGGAAAAGCTTATATTTAAACCGCTCTTTTCATAGTCTGCGATCTGAATATTCTCATTGGCTTCCGGTCTTGCAAAAGTCAGCTTTGTGCTGTCCGTTCCATAGATCAGATACTCTTCTCCGGAGATGTAACCAAATCCCATACTTTCCTGATTATATAATGTAACGTCCCTCTCCTGTACTCCCGAATCCATCATAAACAGATAGGATGCAGACAAAGACACTACTGCCGTGATCAGACTCATCTGATAGAAGATTTTCCGGTTGTTCTGAAAATATCGAATCACATATCCCGTTACCGTCACCAACAGAATCGTACCCCATCCCAGAAAACGATTGGGGAACTGCAGACTGCTCACCAGTGTCGCTGCAATGCCGGAAATTTTCTGAATGTTATCCCATGGAAAGGAATTTGTGGACATCCATAATGCAAGGCATCCGAATCCTGCTGCCTTTATCGCAAAGCTCTTCTCAGCCTCTTTTTGTTTTTGCAAATCTCCCAAAAATAACAGCAGCCAGAAAATCATCATTCCTATTACCAGAAACAATCCTACCCCAATAGGATTCAGTAAATCCCCTGCCTTGCCTTCCATGGATTCCGGAATTCTGCTGAACCAGAACTGCTGTAATATTTGCGCAAAAATGGTTCCTCTGTCCTGGATAGTTCTCGCCGATGCATGGCGTATCCTGACATCCTGTGTCAAATAATAGTCAACAAACGGTACCAGATACCACAGGCTTAATCCCAACGCAAAAAATGCTCCACTCGCAAGCTGCCGAAATCTCTGCCATGCAAATACTCTGCGGATATAAATCAGACAGAACAGCACTGTGAACAATGCCGTAATCTCACAGGTCAGTACATGGGTCTGGATCAATCCGGCATATCCCAGCCCCAAAATGATCCAGCTTTTATGAAACTCTCTGTCTTCCACATCTTTTTCAAAGACAAGATAAATTCCGTATACCACCAGCGGCAGAAACGTATAGGCGCTTCCCTCTCCTACAGCTCCTACCATTACCAGTTTAAAAAATCTAAATATGGATAAAGTATACAATGCGCTGCAGACCAGGCCTATGATCCGGTCTCCGAAGATTCCGTTAAAGCAGTACCAGGCAATCGCAGCTGTTGCAATATTAAGTCCTATGCAATAGAAAGCATAGCTTTCCGTCATCGTAAAGCCTGCCATGCGCAGAAGTGCCGGAAAATACAATAACAGATTACAATAGAAAATACCATTGGCGTATCCGTGGTCAAATACCCATCTGGGTTCCAGCCGTACCGGGAACTGTCCGGTCAGAAGTCCATCCTTTACACCTTCAATACGGTGCAAATGATAGGTCAGATCCGCTCCGGACACCATGCCGTCATAAAAATAGGGGATGGAGGCAAAAAAGGCGATCACACCGATTCCAAACAGGATCTGACGTCTCTGCTCATTTCTGCCTTTTACCGCCTCCCGACGCTCCAGCCACATGGTTGCAAGAACCAACAGTGCTGCTGCCGCAAGGATCACAAGATATCTTGTCCACAGAAGATTCGTCTCCACGATCCGCAGATTCCCGGTGGTCAGCTTTTCCTGTCCGGAATAATCGATTGTCACCGTCAGTTCTTCTGTGGGCTCATAAAGCCAGAAATCATAGGAAGTATGCCCCAGTGCACTGTACAGATGCTCGCCGTTGCACAACAGGCCTCCCTGATACACAGTGCCGTCTTTCACAGTGCAGACCGCGATAGCATCCCCGGTGCATTCGTAGGACAGCTCCACCCGGTATACTCCTGTCCCCAGCGAAATATGCTCAAATACCGGCTCTTCTGCATAAGATTCCCCTTCCGTAAAAGTATAGCTTCCGGTATAGTTCCATTCCCGGTTGGGCATGGCAATACGGATGATACACCCCACCATCAATGTAGCCAGAATCCCCAGAATCACATATCTGATATAAGGTTTTTTCTTCACCTTTCCCATTCTCCTTTGGTCACATATTGCAAATCATTTGAAATAAAACGCAAAAATCCATAATGAGTATAGCACAAAAAAAAGATAATGAACACTCTCTTCATTATCTTTTTCCTGTATTTATGCGATTCCTATGCCTGTTTTGTATGGTGTTCCACATGTTCGAAGGTGAATACATTCAGGAACTGTTTTGCTCTCTCTGTCTCCGGATGTTCGAAAAATTTATCGGGAGCGGCCTCCTCCACGATCTTACCCTGGTCGATGAAAATAACTTTGTCCGCTACCGCCTTTGCAAACTGCATCTCATGGGTGACAATGAGCATGGTCTTGCCCTGTTTTGCCAGATCCAGCATAACATCCAGCACTTCTCTTACCATCTCCGGATCCAGTGCCGCGGTCACTTCATCGAACAGCAGGATCTCCGGATGCATGCACAATGCCCGGACGATGGCTACACGCTGCTTCTGTCCACCGGACAACTGTCTGGGATAACTCTTTGCCTTATCTGCCAGTCCCACGCGCTCCAGAAGCTCCATGGCCTCCTTCTGTGCCTCCGCCTTATCGCGCTTCTGTACCTTGACCGGTGCCAGCGTAATATTGTCCAGTACCGTCAGATGCGGGAACAGTTCATAGCTCTGGAATACCATACCGATCTTCTGACGCAGGGTGGTGATATTTTTACTGCCCTTGCGGATATCCATGCCCTGCAGCTTTATCGTACCGCCCTGAATAGGTTCCAGTGCATTAATACACCGAAGCAGCGTACTCTTACCACAGCCGCTGGGACCTACCACAACCAGAACATCTCCCTGTTTTACTTCCAGATTGATGCCGTCCAGGATCTTCTGGCCTTCATATTCTTTTGTCAGATTTTCTATCTTCAACAATGTCTCTGCCATGTTTTCACTCCATTCTCATTCCGACTCCGGTTCCATTTCTAATTCCACTTTTTCTCCAGCACTCTGGCCAGAACACTGAAGGGCCAGCAGGCGAAGAAATACAGAACAAATACCACAAGGAATACTCCGAACGCAGCATTGGGACTGCTCATACGATTGGCCTCAATGATCTGCTGTGCCACCTTCAGCATCTCCACCACGCCGATCATGAGCACCAGGCTTGTGGTCTTGATCATACGGGTGATCAGGTTGATGGACAGCGGAATCAGTCTCCGCACAGTCTGCGGAATAATGATATACAGATACGTCTGTATTTTACTGAATCCCAGTGCTTCACTGCTTTCGTACTGATGCTTCGGAATACTGATCAGCGCTCCACGCACCAGATCTCCCATCTCTGCGGTGCCCCACAGGACGAAGACGATGACGGATGCCACCTCTCCGGACAGATTCCAGCCCAGTGCTCTGGTAGATCCGAAATATACGATAAATAAAAGCACCAGCTGCGGCATGATACGGATGAATTCCAGATAGACCCGGAAGATAGCTTTGACGAACCGGTTCTTCACCGTCATCAACACTCCCACCAGAATACCTAACGGCATACTGATCAGAATAGATACGATACTGATCTTCATGGCTACCCATAATCCCTGCAGCAGACGGAGCATGTTCGTGCCTTTGAATAATACATCAATCCCCAAATCCGGCATAACGCATCCTCCTCTCCACCAGAGATCCCACGATCGATACCGGCAGCAGGATCAACAGATAAAATACCACCAGAAGGAAAAGGCTCTCGGTAGTCTTATAATACAGGCCGATCAGATCCTTTGCCGTAAACATCAGATCCATCAGACTGATGGCACTGAATACACTGGTCTCCTTCAACAGGAAAATAATATTCGCCACAAATGCCGGGATACTGGTAGACATGGCCTGGGGCAGGATCACATATCTTAGTACCTGTCCGGAGTTCATTCCCAGGCTGATGGCACTTTCATTCTGGATCGGTTCCACGGCCTCCAGACCGCTGCGGAATGCCTCCGCCATATAACTGCCACCTAAAAATGCCAGTCCTACCACACCGCAGACCTCTGCTGACATCCGGATCCCAATCTTCGGAAATCCGTAATAAATAAAAAACAGCTGTACCAGAAGCGGTGTATTACGGCTCAGCTCCACGTAGACCGCTACGATCCACCGAAGCACCGGTACTTTATAATATTGTATCGCCGCACATACCAGTCCCAGCAGAATCGCAAACAGGATTCCGATGACACCGATCTTCACGGTGAGCAACGCTGCCTTTTCATACATAGGCAGATATTTTCCTATAAATTCCCAGTTCATGTATTTCTTTCCTTTCAGGAAGCTTTTCAACAATCGTAACTATTCGGAATAGTTACACACAATTTTTTAGATTATAACAAAAGAAGTAGCCAGATGCAAGAAAAGACTGCGGCGGCAACATACGTGCCCCGCAGTCCCCTCTCTATCATTCTATTCCGATCCGTACTTATTGTGCGGTTACCTTGCCGCCTTCTACTACCAGGCTGTCCTCGTAATCCAGACCATAGGTATCTGCCAGAGTTGCCTCGTAATCTGCATGGAAGAAGTTCTCTTCACCAAGGCTTGCGATCTCATCGTTGATCCAGTCAAGCAGAGTAGTATTGCCCTTAGATACTGCGGGAGCGATGGTATCAGCGCTGCCCAGGGAAGGAATACCTACGGTATAGCCTTCATTCTGCAGAGCAAATGCGATGACCTCAGTGTTGTCGTTTGCCCATGCTACGGAAGTACCGTTTTCAAAAGCTTCCTTAGCGGTTGCATAGGAATCGAACTTCTGTAAAGGAATGTCCGGATAATTAGCAATCAGATAGGTCTCTGCGGTGGTTCCGGAGATCACAATAATAGAATCATCTGCATTCCAGTTATCCAGAGTGGTGATTACATTGTCATCCTTGGATACTACGCCAAGTGCTACATTCATATAAGGAACAGCGAAATCAACTTCCTCTGCTCTCTCGGGAGTTACGGTGAAGTTAGCCAGGATCACGTCTACCTTACCGGTCTGCAGATACTCGATACGGTTGGCCGCCTCGGTAGATACGAAGTTCACATCGACACCCAGATCCTCACCGAGTCTTCTTGCATAATATACATCATATCCCTGATACTCGCCGTTCTCATCCACATAACCAAACGGATTCTTATCAGAAAATACACCGATATTGATGGTACCGCTTTCCTTGATCTCATCCAGAGTGCGGTATACAGCCTTGCTTCCAGCATCGTTGCTGCCGGTAGCTGCTGCGCCGTTATCGCTGCTGCCGCATGCGGTCAGCCCCAGTGCCAATGCTCCTGTTAATGCCAGTGCCAAAACGCTCTTCCACTCAAACTTCTTCATAATCCTTTTCCTCCTCTTCGATGTCTCATTTAAGTATCGAATCAACTTATGGGTAGGATTATATCTCCTATTTCATACTATGTCAATAGGAAAACAGTAATTTGTTTCTACTTTTTGCGAAAAAATAAAATCAATGCTATAATATTATTGTTACTTTTGATTGTAAACAGACCTTGTAACCGGAATTCCGTAAGAGATAATAAAGGAGAACAAAAGAATAATATATGAAAAAACCGATTTCACGTTTCTATCTGCTGTTGGTTCTCGTTCCGTTACTGTTACTGGCGAGCATGGGCGGCTATTACTTTCTGGAAGAAACTGCTGCAGGCAGCGATGTTGTTGTCGTTCCACAGACCCCTGCACCGCCTTCTGCCACACCGGTTCCCGTCCCTACTCCGGAGCCGACCCCCACTCCCTTCCCGGAGCATGACATTACGCTCATGGCTGTCGGGGACAACCTGATGCATCTGGGAATCGTGGCCAGTGGAAAACAGGAGGACGGAACTTATGATTTCTCCATGCTGTTTCAGGGGATTTCACCCTTCTTAAACGCGGCAGACATCCGGATCATCAATCAGGAAACTGTCATGGGCGGCAATTCCCGGGGATTTTCCGGTTTTCCCTATTTTAATTCTCCTACCGAAGTTGGGGATGCGATTGCGGATGTCGGATTCAACGTGGTCCTGCAGGCATCCAATCATACCGCGGATCAGAAGCTGGACGGCCTGTTGTACTGTGCGGATTTCTGGAAAAACAAGCACCCGGAGGTAGTGGTAACCGGTATTCACGAAGACGCTTCACAGGCAGATGACATTCCGTTACTTACCATCGATGATGTCACTTTCGCCATCTTAAATTATACCTACGGTGCCAATACCGAGACACTCCCCTTAGATCTGCTGGGGCATCTGAATCTTCTGTGTGCCGTAAATGAGAAAAACGGACAGATGGACTTCACCACGCTGAACCCGCAGGTCTTAGAGGATATCTCCCGGGCAAAAGAACTGGCAGATATCGTCATCGTCTGTCCTCACTGGGGGACTGAGTATTCCTCCAAAATCTCAAGCTATCAGGAAAAATGGGCACTGGAGATGACAGAAGCCGGTGCCGATGTCATTATCGGAACCCATCCCCATGTGGTAGAGCCTGTGGAATGGATCACCGCAGAAAACGGCAATGAGTCTCTGTGCTATTATTCGCTGGGCAATTATGTGTCCACCCAGAAAAATGCTCTCAGCATGTTAGAGGGTATGGCCTGGCTGACTTTTCACGTTGCAGAGGACGGTGTCTCCATCGAGCGGAAGACCACCGGTGTGATCCCGCTGGTCTGTCAGTACACCTCCGGACCGGTACGGTTTGAAAATGTCTATCTGCTGGAAGAATATACCGAAGAGCTGGCGGCCTCCCACGGCATCCGCAATTATGCCGGTGTGGTCCTTCATCTGGAAGACCTGCAAAAATGGAGCGACGAGATCCTCGGTGATTTCGTACTCACCAAAGATCAGGCGCTCCATAATTTCAAAACCGATTCTATTAATCAATAACGTTTCGCATACCGATGATGGGACTGTAGTCCACAGCACTGATAATGACACCTTTCCGTGAATTGGCGGAATGGATGATCTGTCCGTCACCGATATACAGTCCTACATGGGTACAGCTCTTCCCTCCATTGGAACTATAACATACAATATCTCCTGGCTGAAGTTCTTCAGAACTGATACTGCGTCCGGCACCGGAATACTGTCCTCCCGGTGTACGGCTGATAGAATATCCGAACTCCGCATAGATAAAGCAGGTAAATCCCGAGCAGTCCGTTCCTCCCGACAGGCTGGAACCTCCGTGTACATACCGGTTGCCCAGATACTGCATGGCATACTCAATGATTCCCTGTCTGAGCTCCGCATTTGAGGTATAGGTTGTAGTGGGAAGTGTGATGTTCGTGATCACCTCCGGGGCATCCTGCTCGGCAGTCTGTTCTCTTGCCTGCAATGCCTTCTGTGCGGCAATTTCCGCCTGTTCCTCTTCTATTGTCTTCGCATAGATAAATTCTTCCGAGATCGTAACATATTCCGCAGAGACATAGCCTTCCTTGCTGTCGGTGTACTGTACCTTCAGCCAGTCTCCGTCATTCTCCAGAATTTTTACCTTTTCTCCATTGTCAATGTAACCAATTCTTTTTGCATCTGTGGCAGGATCCTGTCTCACATTCAGACGGTCTGCGATAACCACAGCATATCTGGTCACATAATTGTCTACAACCTCAGCTGCTGCATCTCCGTAAATAAAAAACTCTGCCTTGATATAGCCCTCCACATTACCGGAGATGATCCGGAACCAGTCCTGATCCTCTCCTGCCACATCCAGGATCTGTGCCACCGCTCCGTCATAGATTTTGCCCACTACGGTACTGTCCGTGTTCGGTTCTGTCCGGACATTGACGTAATTCGTCACATTGGCGATCGCTAACGATGCATACTCATCTGCGTTCGTATCCTCTACGGAAGCTTCGTCTACCGGAACATCCTCCGGATCCGACACCCCTTCCAGTGCTCTGGGATCTTCCGTCTCGCCACCCTGTACCGCCAGCAGATCCTCTATGGTAATCTGTCCGGTAGCCGGGATCGGCTCGACACCGATCTGATGTATTTCTGCCGCATGTACTTTCTGTACCGAGGTTTCACTCTGTATTTTCAGTTCTCCGTTTCCTGCTGCCACCACCATACTGACTCCGGTGAGAGCGACCGCCAGTGCCATAAACATTCTTTTTTTCATTATAATCCCTGTTACTTCCTACAATTACTGTTTTCTGATGACATTCTGCATAATAGCACATAAAGCAGCACCCGTCCACGAATGTCTCCAAATATCTCAAACTACTTAAAATACTGCATCAACTCTTCCAGATCCGTGGATACCTTTTTAATTGTTCCTGTATCGTCCGAAATTTTGTTAACTGCTTCTGCGATATCAGATACGTTTGCCGTTACTTCCTCGTTGCTGGCTGCATTCTCTTCACTGATCGCACTCAGTTCTGTTATACTATTTATAATAGTCTGTTTCAATTCCTCCAGATTCTTCGTTTTTTCCGCAATAATTCCCGCTGTCGTAACATTAGCCTCAATAATCTGGCTCAGAGCATCAAAACCATTCTTGGCACCTCCGATGTCTGCCTGCTCTTTTTCTGCCAGTGCACGCATCCGTTCAGTTAACTCTACAGATTTATTAGATTTTTCGAGAATATCATCAGCAATTTTCTTGATCGTATCCGCACTCTGGCTGCTCTGTTCGGCGAGCTGTTTGATCTCTGTAGCGACCACAGCGAAGCCTTTGCCTGCCTGTCCTGCCCTCGCTGCTTCAATGGAAGCATTCAATGACAATAGATTCGTCTGTGCGGTAATATCAGAAATCAGTTCCACTGCTTTACTAATGGATGCAATGGCCTCATTGGTTGCCTTTACCTGTACGATCATCTCAGTAATAATGTCCGAAGAGGTATGCGAGCTTTCCAGCACCAGATTCATGGATTCTGAAGCATTACGATTGGCACGATCCATTTTATTGGAATTCTCATTCAATGTTACTGTCTCCGAATGGATCGCATTAACATTGTCCCCCATCTCCAACATTCTGGAATTAACAGTCTGTACATTCTCTGCCAGTGATGTAGCGGTTGCGGCCAGCTCGTCCACTGCCTGTCTGATCTGGTTGGTTCCCTTACTGCTTGCAGATGCCAATGTATTTAATAATTCCATGCTGCTATCCAATTGTGCAGCATGTCCATCCACCTCGGTGACAATACTGTTCAATTTATCCCTCATGCTGACAGATGCCCGGATCAGAGTGGTCACTTCACGGATCACAGATTTCACTTCAAGATTGCCTGACAGATTACCATTGGCAATTTGGTCAATATATTCTGCGGTCGTCAGTAATGGTTTTCGTATTTTGAATGACAGATAAACCATGACAGCAATAAAAAGAACATTCAGACATACTGAGCGCAGAACCAGACTTCTTAACATGTCGGATATTGCATCCTGAACTATGCTCTCCCGTTCTCCGGCAAAAGCCATTCCCAGAATCTCTCCGTCATCGGAACATACCGGCATATAATAGACATAATATTCTTCTCCCTGAATCTCTACTCCATCAGTTTCATAATCGTTACCGGCTCTGACCGTCTCCCATATCTGTGGATCAGCCTTGGTTCCTTCTGCCCTGTTCCCATCCTTGTCCACAATGGAAGTAATAAATCTCTCATCCTCCATGAAAAGCGTCTGTTCAATATGCTCATCCTGCAAAGAATCTATAAACTGATAACTGATATCATCCTTTTCCAGAATATCCTCACGGATATCCCATGTGAAATACTGCTCCACTGATGTAGCACATGCTTTCAGCCGCAGATAGGTACTGTCGACCAGTTCATCTTTCATTTTGCCCGATGCATATACAGTCAGAGCAACCATCGTTGCAAGCATCGGAATGCAGCCGATCATTAAAATCACCTGCAAATACCCCATTTTCTTCTTCATTTCAGCACCCTCCTCGTTTTCTGATATAAACTTTTTCCTGCTGTTACCCATCCCCGTACGGGCATGATGAAACATCCGCAAGTTGATCTAATTGAAAAATATCATAGCATATTTTATCAGGATCCACAACACTTCGACATTCTTGAGTTTCCGCAGTTTTATCCACAACTGCCTGTTTTTTCAGATACTATTATAAACAACTTTCAAAAAGTGCCCAAAATATAAGGAATCCTATTCCTTTTTGATGTAAAATTAAGTCACCACAACAAAACCATACTAAACAAAAAGAAAGAGGACTCCCTGGGGTTAATTTTACATCAAATACTTACACTTTGAAACGGGAAATTTTAACTTTTTCCAGAAAAATTTCCAGACATCTTTCCAGCTTTAATTGCAGTCTCCTTATATTTCACTACAGTATTCACATCCGAATGCGCCTGAAAAGCAGCTCCGGTAATCCTACCGCCCTTCCTCCTGTGTTTTCTCACCACATTTTGTCTGAAATTTTTAAAAATAAAGAATGCTTACGCCATGTAACATCGTGGTATTTCTCCAGTTCTCCGTTCCCAACGATCCGGTGTGCCAGATCAGTAGTCCGGTGTTTTCGGCATTTTCTCTTCTGCCTACTTCTGCCGTAAGCTCCACTCCCCGGGCATAGCCCCTTTCCTGCTGTACCACCGTAGGTTCCGTAACCGTCCATGCTTTTGCCGATAATATTCCGTTCTCATACCGCACCCAAATTCTGCATCCCGTTACAAAGCAGTTTGTCACGACCTCGCGGGAAATGCACTGCGCCTGTCCACGCACATACTGTATCAGATACATGGATACCGCATCGGAATGGGCCGCCGTACGGATGATCCGAAGTCCATAACCGTCCAGAGTGTCCGTGTCCGTCTTGATGCAGACATCCAGATACTGTCCGGCGCTGCCAAAACCCTGTCCGGCAGACTTTGCCGGATCGGCTTCCAACAGGACTTCCATATTCCGTTTGGTTTCCGTTCCCATCTCCGGTGCCGTGGTCGGCGTATAGCGGATCCTGGCCCCCTGCATTCCCTGATAGAGCCCTTCGCCCTTACTGCCGTCCCCTGTTGCACCGTAGTGCCAGGAGACCTGCGTCTTTTCCCGGTCCCACTTTTCAAAATCACAGGTATCCGCCGGACGCTTCGCATCAAAATTCCATACACCTTTTTCGTTTCCGGCATGGCTGTAAAGAGGAAGGTTATGAAAATCTGTCCAGATCCTGTCTGTTTCCACATCTTCCGGCGAAATAGCTTTTTCATAAAAGCACTGCACTGCTTCCCCGTATTCGCTGCGATTCGTTCTGGGTCTTATCTGTGCAAAAATATAATATCCCACATCATCTCCGGTGAGGGCATAAACTTTCTCCGGCTGATCCGGTTGGGAGATTGCCGTCACGATTTTGTCCTCTACCCGAATGTTTCTACTTCGATACCAGATAATATCCGAGCAGTCATTCTCCGCTTCCGTAAAATCATAAGACAGCCGCAGCATTTTGCCTTCAAGACAGATCACCGGATTGCCCGTAAGCCTTGGTGCCGCCACTTTCCGGGGATGAATTCTGACATACGCACCGGTCTGCAATCCCTCTTTGGTCTGCGCCGTGAGTACTACTTCCGTCTCATGGTCTATATTACTGTCTTTCAGTTGCAGCAGACAGCTCCCCTCCGACACACGCTGTATTTCTATGGAGTCTGCACTGTCTCCTTCTATTTTAAAATGTATCTCACACTTCCTCTCACGCCCATCAAAGGTCAGGCATTTTCCCTTTATATTTATGGAAGATCCGCCTGCTTCCAGTTCAAAAGCCTCTGACTCCAGCAGAAGCTGTGTAGGAATATCTGTTTTTCCGGCAAAGCGGATCACTTCTCCGTTCCCCAACGGGTCCCAGTCGTCTTTCCCGCCCAGAAGATTATAGACATTGTAGATCGTTTCTCCATCCTTACGGATATAGTAGGCCTCTGCCAGCATCTTTTCGTCAATGTCCACCGTATGGGAATCCGCAACCTCCGGAGGCGTAAACCGGCCTTCCGGATATGTCACATTCGCCTGATAGCACTTCAATGCTACGGAAGGATATTTCGTCCACAAGACCGCAACTTTGGTGTCCGGCAGACCTGCGAAGCTGCTGTCGATCAGTGCGATCTGTCCTCCGACTTTTGTAAAATACTGTGCGTGAGTCTCCCCATCCTGTGGATATTTACAATGAAATGTACAGTTTAAGAATACCGCTCCCGTACCGGAAGCCTGATAGATCGGCATTCCGCTGTAAAAATCAAACTCACAGTCCAGGTACACTGCATTTCCATTCAGAGCATCGTCCGTCTGTTCAAAATGACAATGTTCATACAGGCTTCTGCCCGCGCCACATACGGGATACAGGTTCAGACGACTGACAAACCGGCAATTCTTCGCATGGAACTTATCGGCATTCGTATCCGCCAGCTGTGCCTGCGTAATGACTTCTGTCCTCTTTTTCACAGACTGCGCAGGATCCAATGCATAATCCAGATCCACACAGCAATAATTCCCCAGAGTCAGGTTTTCCATCTCCAATTGTTCCCCGGAAAAATGGAACAGAGTATAATTCCCCTTCGCTCCATGGTCGTTCCCCCGGTTGGCGGCAATCACCACATCCTCCGGGTTCTCCGACAGCCCCACCAATTTCAGATTTGCGCAGTTTACCTTGCATCCGTAAGGGTAAAGATCCTTCGGATCCTCCCTTACGATCACCGCCTCCGACTGCGGATCCTCCAGCCAATAGATGCCGGGAGCAATGTAGACCGTCACCGGGTGTTCCACAGTTGCTGCGTTTAGTGCTCCATCCGACAGGACTTCTCTGATGTTATTGTAAGTGTATGGATTTTTCTGTACTTCCTCGTTCGCAAGCCTGCTGTCCAGCAGGAGATGACAGGAATCGGGGTCAGGTTTTATCATAAATGTTTTTCCCTTCCTCAGAATAAAATAAGTGACTGATTACTTTTTACTATAGTAAACGACCACTTATTTATCAAGAGATTAAGTTATTAATATCCTACCATAGAAGTAAAAATTATGGTGGGAAGTCATGAAGAATTGTATCATGCTATGGAAAAATGACGCTGTTGATCTTGCCATCAACAACCAGAGAAGAGATTTTTCGGATGCGTATAATAATGAAGTGCTGGCAGAAAGTAAAATTTATATTGAACTTTCCTCCAAAAATCCACTCAGTAAATTAAGTTCCCTGGAAACCAAAGATTTAAAAAATAACCCCTGCATTCTTGTCATCAACCAGACCGGACAGCAGGATACCGCTTGCCTTTTTCACACTTCTAATAAACCACTGCTGCCAGAATGATATATACCAGAATCGACACCATACAGTACATAGAATTGGTTGTTGATACATAGGCACTGCCCTCTTCCTTTTTCAGAAAAGTCTGCATGCTGAAAGTGGCCGGCGCCGACATATAGGAAATAATGGCAAGATTCAACAGCATGTTATCTCCTATCCACAAATGCACTGCCCACAGCACTCCAATTGCCATAAGTGTCTGTAGCAGAACTCTCATCAGGATTGTCTTCAGGCATGGCCGGATCAGTTCCTTTGTCAGTTCCATGCTATATCCCACAACGATCAGAATGATTGCTGTCACGGATGTGGTAAGGATCCCTTCCACCGCCAGATATGCACCGCCGAAGGGACTGTCGATCAGGCAAATCACCACCTTGGACAGTCCTGCCAGGATTCCAAGCACACTTGCAATAAATGCCGGTGTGTGGAATGCACTCATACATAGTTTCTTTGCATTGATCTTCTCTCCGTTTTCCACCTGTCCCAGCATCCCCATATAGATGTTGAATCCAAACAAAAGTCCTGCAATATCCAGTACTGCGATCTGTGAGAGATTTTCCTGCCCGCACAGGCTGGTATACAAAGGATACGCCATGAGGCCACCCTCATATACACTGACCATAAACGGCAGGTACTTGCGGTATTCTCCGTTCATAAGCGGCTTCAACAGAAATCCTACTCCGAAAGATACCACCAGCATAACGAACATAATCCCCACCAGTTTCCAGGTCTCCACACTGTAATCCGCTGTGGCCAGTGCATGAAAGATTGCCACCGGAAGCATGATATTGGTTACCAGCAGTTTCATATTATCTATTCCGCTTTTGGTAAGTAACTTTAATTTTCTGCATGCCATACCGAGAACCAGCATGACAAGTACCGGCAATATAATTTCTAATATTCTCATTTGTTATCCCTTTCCGAGGTATCCTATACTTTTTTATTTATTATACTTCGATTTTCCTATCCTGTATATTATGTATCCCGGAAGTTTTGTAGAAATGTTTTAGAATTGATGCAGAAATGTTAATGCCAGAATTCGGTCTCCATTTCAGATATGCAAAAAGGCACTGTATCTCAATTTTTTTGAAATACAATGCCTTTTTTACAACACAATCTTACCCAAAGAAATTATACTTGTTAGCCTCAAAAACTTCCATATAGGTTGCCCCATTGGAACCATACCGGTTGGATGCGCTGACCACATTTTCGGAAGCATTCTTATTGATGTGCTCACCGAGAAATCCTATTTTGGAGGCGATGCCATTCTCTCCTCCCAGTACCTTCTGTAAGGTATCCGCATCCGCATTCCGGAATACTTTCTCGTCCACGATCAGGCTTCCGTCCTTTGCCTGACTGATTCCTATACTTTCCAGTGATTCTTTACTGCCCGCTGGAATGTTTTTTAACTGTTGCTGGTAAAATTCATTCATGATTCCGCCGGTGGTCTTAAGCTGCTTCATGGTAGCATTGTACGCTTCCACCATTTTGTTCACATCACTCAGGATGTCCGTGGTGTCTCCGCTCTCTTTTGCCTTGTCGTAGATGGAATCCTTATCACTGCCTGCAAGCTTTGACGCAGATTGGCTCAACTTCTCCGACAGATCCTCCAGCTTTGCATAATTATTTTTCCTCAGAATGTCCGTGGCACCGGTACTTGTGGTGTTCATGCTCTTCCCGATGGTTCCCAGCAGGTTCTGGGATGACTTGTTATTGATAATGTCCAAGAGCGACGTTCTCTGAATGGGAATCCCGCTTTTTGCTGCGGAATTTGCCAGCATTTGGGTTGTGATCCTCATTTTGCGACCTCCTTTGATCTGCAATTTTTTCTCTCTGTCTTCTATATCGCCGCTTTTCTTTCACCCTTAATATGTCTTGTAACGAACCGATCTTTTCATGTAACGAAACATCAAAAAATCAGCAGGCCCATCACCCGCTGATTCCTTTCTGAAGCATCACCGCTTACACTTTTCTCAGATACTTCATGTATGCGGTGACAAAGTCATTGTATTTCTGTTTTGCTAAAAATACGCTCTCACCGTTTTTCAATTCTATGTTGCTGTTGTCATACCGGGCGACCTCCTGCAGATTCACAAGAAATCCCCGATGGGAGCGGAAAAAGCGATCTCCCAGCTTCTGCTCCAGCACTTCCATTTTTTCATAAAAACAGTAGGGCTCCTTCTTTGACTTGGTGTGCAGCATAATTTTTCTGGCCTGGTTCTCGGCATAGAGGATATCATCCACAGGAATCCTGACATAGTTGCCGCCTACTTTTATAACCAACGGTTCAACATTCTTTTTACTCCGGATCTGGCAGATTGCCCTGTCCATGACTTCTGTGAACTTCTGCTCATCGATAGGCTTCAAAAGATAATGAAACGCCCCCACATCATAGCCTTCAAACACATATTCACGTAAGGCCGTCACGAAGATAATCAGTGCATCCGACCTTTCACGGATCTTTCTGGCCGTCTCCATACCGTCCGGTTCCGCCGCATTCTGCTCCCGGTTCAGGGAAATATCTAACAGGATCAGGTCAAACACCGTCGGATCCGCCAACAGTTCTCCGCCGTCGGCAAACAGTCGGATTTCCCCCTCCGTACATTTCTTTACCAGCCTTTTCAGGTATTCTCTTATGGGCTGTTCATCGTCACATATTGCTATTTTCAGCATTCGTCTTCTACTCCCCCGGATCTTATTCCATTCAAACATTTCCTTTTTTATATCGCCACTTTTCCTTTGAAATTCAATCCCATGTAACGAAATGCAATTTTTATGTAACGAAAAAATCAGCGGGTATATAGCATCCCAAAAGCTCTCTCTTGCGAGAGCTTGGTCTGCACCTGTAAAGTCAAGGTTGTTTTGGTGTAAATAGCATAAAAACGACAAATTCCATACAAAAAATTTCCCAAATCAGAAATTTTTGTACGGAATTTACTTATTTTGCTTATATAGCGAAAATGGAGACTTTTCAAACGGTAAAATTCCACATTTTTGTATTTTTTTCGTTCAAAACGGCGATTTAAATACAAACAAGATTTCCACTGACTGTCCCGATGCAACGCTCACAAAGAGAATTACTACCACTCTTGACAAAGACTCTTTACCCTTATAATTATCCAAGCCGATGACCATCCTCTGAAAAAAGAATACACTTCTCAAAGCCGACTGTTTCATCTGCTTAAAATAATATCACATATTTGCCATTTTCACTATCTATTTTCGCCAGCACTTTCCACCACTGGCATACGATATTCCGTACCATGCTTTAACATTCCATAAATAATACTGATTAACCGTCTTGAAATGCAAATCAGTGCCTGCTGACTGGTTTTTCCCTCTGCCTTACGTTTCTCATAATATGCCCGTACCACCGAATTTCTCGGTGTACCCTTTGAGGATACCTGCACCATCTGGATTGCAAGGAAATAAATGGTTGCCTGCAATCGTCTGTTACCCTGCTTGGTAGCTACATCTTTCCCCTTACCGCTAGATGATAAATGAAGTGGTGCAATTCCTGCAAACTGTGCCAACTTATTAGCATTACTAAAGCGTTTGATATCACCGATTTCAGCAAGAATCTTCACTGCTGTGATAACATTTACACCGGGAATGGTTGTAAGCGTGCAGCCAAGCATCTTATACATCTGTTCCAGCATCTTGTCTACCTCTGCCAGTTGGCTGTCATAGTGCTGTAAATCACTGACAATGCTAAGAGTCACCATGTCCCTGGCATCTTGGTAAGCATTATTTTTTACCTTGTCACTTGCTACCGCATCCAAGATTTTCTCACAGTTTTTGGTCGAACATCTATTGTGGCTGACCGGAACAAGTTCTGTTCGTAGGTCTTCCACACTCTTACCCTTCAAATACTTTCTAGACGGGTAATGCTCCCAGAAATACAGTGCAGTGGGTCTGCTGATGTCATTGAAAAACTGCTTATAAGACGGATATGCAATACACAACTGCTCATGCAATTGGTTGACTAATCTCGTCCTTTGCTTCATGATATTGTCCCTGCGGTGCACCAACTGACCGAGTGACCAGTACGCATCGTTCGGACAAGCATCCGGAAGCTTATCAAGCATGTTTAATGTTGCAAGTGCAATGGCTTCCGCATCATCACTGTCACTTTTGCGATACATGGCACCCCGGTGCTTTGCCTGTCGATGTGAGATAGCGGTATTTACATCCTTTACAAAATACCCCTTATCAATCAGCCACACCGCTAAAGGTCTGCCGTAACCATAAGCATTCTCCAGACCATAGACTACTTCTTTTGCATCAGTATTACATTTTTTAACCTTTGTTACCAGCTTAGGAAAATCGGCTGGTCTGTTTGGAAAAGTAATCTCTCCAAGCTTTTGATTGTAGCAGTCAATCATAACTGCTGTGTGGGTTTCTTTGTGTAAATCGATACCCACATAAATAAAATTTTCTTTAACCATAAAATCAACTCCAATCTCAATGTTTGGCAAAATAGTGGCAATCTCAACTGTTAAGCATCTTTCTCGGAATTACGCATCTTTTCAGCAACCAAGTGTGCAAGAGTGGTATAGCCTATCCACTTCTGGTCAGGCACAAAATATTCCGCAAAGGAACACCGCTGACTTTCATGGAGATGGATACATCCTGTAGAACACAGGACACGAAGCAGAAGAAATCTCCTTCGTGGTGTGTGATGTTAACTCTGAAAAAGAACAGTTGCAAGTCAAAATTTTTGTTTTGAAAAATCGGAGGAAACTTTGGCGATGTGAAGACAGAATTGGCTTTATGCCATAGACCAAAAACAGAGAAAAAACCGTAAATATGCACAAATTCATTTTTTAGACAGACAAATCAACTTTCTCTTGCCCCTGTGAGAGCCTGTGTTGCCCCTGTGTGCGATTTTAAGACCGAAGTCGAGGTAGTTACCCATAATAGAATTATTGAGCCTTGTTGGGGAAATGTGAAAGACATGATTTCTTGAGATACCGCCAAAATAAGTAGTGTCGAAAATAGTGCAGGTTAAAGGTTTTATATCGCCAGAAGGTAGCATAAGCCGATGAACACCCACAGGCAAAGCCGTTGGGAGAAAGATGGTATGGCATAACTTTCTCTGCTGTTCAAAAATTTGTTATGCTTTGAGACATTTTATCGAAATTACCTTGTAACAGAAAAATCGAGAATGCTTCATGGTGCTTGCCAATAAAACATTCTCGATTTAGTCTTAATTATTATTCAATGTACTAGTAGATTGAATAATAATTAACTGGCCATATTGGGGTTAGCTTCTTCTTCGGATATTTCATCAAGTTTATATGTCCAATGAAATACCACAGGCTCTTTATTGATTTCATCGAAATATTGATAGATTCTGTCCGCCAGTTCCTGCTTTGATTTGACTCGTATTCCTTTCAACATCTGTTTTGCCATTTTGCTGAAGAAACATTCAATCAGGTTGAGCCAGGATGCATGCTTTGGTATAAACACAAATACGTAACGTCCTTCTGGCTTTGTAGCCAGATAATTCTGCACTTCCTTTGCTTTGTGTGCAGAATGGTTGTCACAGATAATCCTGATAACATCCCCTTCCAGATACATTTCATCAAGTTTCTTCAGAAGACAGATGAAATCGGAACTTTTGTGAGTTTCACTTACAACAGGAATAGCTATTCCTGTGAGAAGATCAATTCCGGCAATTAAAGACAATGTGCCAAGGCGTTTATATTCATAGTCACGATATACACAGCCGTTTCCTTCCGTCGGACGGAGGTCATCACTTGTTGTTGCAATAGCCTGTATTCCCGGCTTTTCATCGCAGGAAATGGTATGAATCATTGGACTATCAGTTGAAACTATGATGTCTCCGTTTTCGTCAAACTGCATTTCAACCTGTTTGTAAACAACAAGGACATCATGCATCTTAGTCTCAAAATCAGGATCCCGTTTTTCACAGTAATACTTGATTTTGAACGGCTTAATTTCGGATTGGTTCAGTATCTTCTGTACCATTGGTTTTGTGATAGTTGTAAGCCTTGAATATCCAGCCTCTTCTGCGTGATTTTGGATGTACTGATGAAGATTTTTTAAAGTCCAAAGTTCCTGTGCGTAGCCAAGATCGGTAGGACGCTGGCAAGCAATGCTGATGATCCATGCAATAGCGTCATCTGTGATTTCAACAGGTCGTCCTTTGCGTTTGTCATCGAACAGAGCACGCTGTACACCGCCTTCCCTGAACTTGGAAAGACAGAGTTTAACGGTGTTTATATTTACATCTAAACGTTCAGCAATATCGCTATTCGATGCTCCCTGTGCTTTGTAAAGAAGCATTTTAGCGCGGTCAACTACCTGCGCTTGAATTGTACGCTGACGAGTGAGTGACTGAAGGTACAAAACTTCTTCATTTGTAAGTGTAATAGATCGTGCGTGTGCCATACTGATACCTCATTTCCGTTGATATTATAAGTATAACACCATACATGATATTTGGCTAGTTATTTATTTAATGTTGTACTAGGTATCTCTAAAGTAAACCTTACATATAAGGATTAAATTATAAACGAATTACATTGCCTGTATATAACTTATCTAATATCTCTTCTATACTTGCGTTCGGACCTGACATAATAGCTTCCACTACATTTCTATTAGGCACACTATCCATTATCTTTTGAATCCACTCTGAAACTTCTTCATCACTTCCCATACCATAACTTATTTTTTCAACCAATTCTTTTACTTCTTCTCTACTTAATTTATCCATATCCTTTCTCCTTATCTAAAAAATTGTTTAAATCCATTATACCCATGCACTTCAGGAATAAGTATTTCAGCATGATAACGCGGCGTAACCACAACAAGATTATCTACAGAATAAACACTTCCACCTTGATTAATTGGAATAATATGATGAAGCTGATATGTAAAGCTACCATTTATGGCTTGATTAGATACCACAAGTGGTGCGCCTCCATTCTTCATTCGGTAATAGTTCTTAGGATCTCCATTTATTAAAAATTCATTTGCATAATCTGTTTCTGCAACAGCTTTCCAAAAATCATTTCTAAATTCGTCAAAATTATTATATTGCTTTTCTCTTAATTTGTCAGCAATTTCTTTTGGAATAACACCTGCATTCTTATCCGTTCCATACATCATTTTTGATGTATTCCTTCCGTTTCCTTCTACAACACCAGGTGAATTTCTTCTTTCTGTCGCTGTTGTGTTACTACCACTCCTGACATAAACTCTTTACCCTTATAATAATCCAAGCCGATGATCCACTATCGAAAAAAGAGTAGGCTCTCCAACGCCGACCCTTGCATCTGCTTGAAATTCTACCATATATTTGCCATTTGCTCTACAACTTTTCGCCAGCGTTTTCCACTACCGGCATGCGATACTCCGTGCCGTTTTTTAACATTCCATAAATGATACTGATTAATCGTCTGGAAATACAAATCAGTGCCTGCTGGCTGGTTTTTCCCTCTGCCTTACGCTTCTCGTAGTAGGCTCGCACTACTGGATTTCTTGGTGTGCCTTTTGAGGATAGCTGCACCATCTGGATTGCAAGAAAATAAATAGTGGCCTGCAGTCGTCTGTTTCCCTGCTTGGTAGCTACATCCTTCCCCTTACCGCTGGAGGATAAATGAAGTGGTGCAATCCCTGCGAACTGTGCCAGTTTATTGGCATTACTAAAACGTTTGATATCACCAATCTCTGCAAGAATCTTAACTGCTGTAATGACATTTACACCGGGAATAGTTGTAAGTGTGCAGCCCAGCATCTTATACATCTGTTCCAGCATCTTGTCTACTTCCGTAAGCTGGCTATCATAGTGCTGTAAATCACTGACAATACTAAGTGTCACCATATCTCTGGCATCTTGATAAGCATTGTTTTTAACCTTATCACTGGCTACTGCATCCAAGATTTTCTCACAGGTTTTAGTGGAGCATTTGTTATGACTGACAGGAACAAGTTCTGCTCGCAAATCTTCCACAGACTTACCCTTCAAATACTTTCTGGATGGGTAATGCTCCCAGAAATACAGTGCTGTGGGTCTACTGATGTCATTGAAAAACTGCTTGTATGACGGATAGGCAATACACAACTGCTCATGCAATTGGTTGACTAATCTCGTCCTTTGCTTCATGATATTATCCCTACGATGCACCAACTGACCAAGTGACCAGTACGCATCATTGGGGCAGGCATCCGGAAGTTTGTCCAGCATATTTAGTGTCGCCAGAGCAATGGCTTTGGCATCGTCACTATCGCTCTTACGGTACATAGCACCTCGATGCTTTGCCTGTCGATGTGAGATAGCGGTGTTTACATCCTTAACCAGATACCCCTTGTCAATTAGCCAGACCGCTAAGGCTCTGCCGTAACCGTAGGCGTTCTCAAGACCATAAACTACTTCTTTTCCATCGGTATTACACTTCTTTACTTTAGTAACCAGCTTAGGAAAAGCGGCTGGTCTGTTTGGGAAAGTAATCTCTCCCAGCTTTTGATTATAGCAGTCAATCATAACTGCTGTGTGGGTCTCCTTATGTAGGTCAATACCCACATAAATATAATTCTCTTTAATCATAAAAATCTGCTCCATTCTCAATGTTTGGCAAAATAGTGGCAATCTCAACTGTTAAGCATCTTTCTAGGAATTACGCATCTTTCAGCTACCGAGTGTGCAAGAGTGGTATAGCCTATCCATTTCTGGTCAGGCACAAAGTATTCCATACAGGAACACCGCTGACTTTCATGGAGATGGATACATCCTACAGAACGCAGGAAACGAAGTAGAAGAAATCTCCTTCGTGGTGTGTGATGTTAACTCTGAAAAAGAAAGGTTGCAAGTCAATTTTTTGCTTTTTGAGCAGATTTTTATTTAAATCCATTAAAAATGGGCAAAATCGGCTTTATGCCATAGACCAAAAACAGAGAAATAACAGTAAAGATGCACAAATTTACTATCCGAGCATACAAAACAACGTTCTCTTGCCCTTGTGAGAGCCTGTGTTGCCCCTGTGTGCGATTTTAAGAGCGAAGTCGAGGTAGTTACCCATGATAAACTTTTTAAGGCTTGTTGGGGAAATGTGAGAGATTTGATTTCTTAAGATAGTGCCAAAATAAATAGGGTCGAAAATAGTGCAGGTTAAAGGGCTTATGCCGCCAGAGGACGGCATAAGCCGAGAAACACCCACCGGCAAAGCCGTTGGGAGAAATGTGGTATGGCATAACTTTCTCTGCTGTTCAAAAATTTGTTATGCTTTAGAACAGTTTTGTAGGGATTACCATGTAACGGAAAAATAGGAAATGCACCATAGCTCATAGTAGCTACGAAACATCTCCTATTATGTGTTTTTGTTTAGGTATTAAGGGAATATTTCATCCCCCTTACACCCACTGGTGAGTGCCATTGTAACATGGATGTTTAGGAGGCGTCAAGGAAAATGTTACAAAATTGTTACATCTTTCTGATGTATCTACTGGGTATTTTATCTGCCAGCCATACTTTTTCATTGCCGAAGTAAAATTTTATTCCGTCATTCCATGCCATTTTTGCATCAATGATTAATATACACGGCTTATCATCATGGCGCATTCCCACATTTTCAGCAGTCTCAATATCTTGTGATAAATGAACATATTGCCTACTCTGAGGTAATAAACCATTTTCATTGATTGATTCTAAAAATCGCCTTGCTGTACCATGATACAAAACATCTGGTGGCACCTTTTCTTCTTTTAAAATTTTCATTGGTATTGAATGTCCATAAAATGCCCTGATTCTCCCATCTGCAAGTTCATGGCGTTTCTTCTCAGATTTTTCAATCATCTCCTTCAAATCTGCTTCACAGATGTTGCTCCATTTCACGGTTCTATGCAATGCATCTAAAAGCTGTTCAACTGGAACCCATCCTTCTTCGTCCATTTCTAGTTCATATTCCCATGGTGCATGGCGTAAAGCATAAGAAATCTCCCTACTTAAATCCATATCTTTCATTCCGTTTCCTCCATAAGTTCAAATTCTATCATGGTTTCAACAACATCTTCTAGCCATTTCCACACATTCTCATATATCTTCCGTTGTTCATAGCCACTTGAAGCAAAATCATGAATCACATATACTTGTTCTCCTTTTCCAACTTCAAAACACGCTATGTCGTCACAGTCCCCTCTTCGCGCAAATGGAATTAGATTTCTTTCAGGATATCTTTTTTGCAAGCCAGCAAGCCTGATTCTTACACTTTCTTTATCCATAAAATACCAGACATCAAAATTTGTAAGATTTAATTCTAATAATTTAATAATTGATTTGGGATATACAAAGTTATTAGGTCTTTCATATTCTTCTAATAATTCTATCATTTAATTACCGCTCCATCCAATTATATTTGAACCTAATGGATATGTGTTTCTATATCCGCTATTTTGTTTACCTATCCTTAATAATACAGCATCCCCCCATGTCTGTGGAACCCCTTTTGGTGTTGTAAGCCTTTCAATTAAATCTAAATCCTGTGGTAACACTTCATCAAAAGCATGTACATTGGCTTGCACATCTATTTCTGCGTAACGAGCTGCTAATACTCTTGTATTATCAATAGTTGTCAAATTACCATCTGGCATTCTAACAACATCAATTGGGTCTCCATCCCAGCCTTTTGCTTTCATGCTATCAATAATTTCACTTGCACCATTAACTGAGCTTTGACTAAATCTAATGTCATTCGGATTAATAGTTGCTGTACCACTCTCATCAACACTTTCACTAATTTTCCCCTGCGGAGGACAAGCTTTCCTTTTATACCCACTCGGATCATCATACACCACCGGGTTATTCCCGCAGTACGCATACAGATTCAGTCCATCCCCCTGATAGACGTCTTCCTGCATGAAACGCCCGGCAACCGGATTATAATACCTCGCCCGTAAATAATACTGTCCCGTTACATCATCATACTGTTGCCCTGTGTATCGGATGCGGTTATTCAACTGCTCTGTGGTATCAAGGGGTATGCCAAAGGCATCATACTGATAGCTGTTCAGAACATCTCCATGTCCGCCGGTAATAAACGTCGTACTTAGCTGTTCGTCCCTGTGGTAGTAGGACAGTTCCTGTCCTCTGCGGAACGCTTCCATCCCTGCTCCGAGATGATAACTGGTGCCCTGCTCTTCTCTTCCCTCCTCCTGCAGAAGCTCTCCATCGTGGTATACAAAGCTGGTTCTCCTGCCGTTTTCCAGCAGTTCAAAACGCAGGCCTTCCGCATCATAGCGGTTCTCCTGCACGCTGCCGGTTTCGGTTTCCACCCTTGTCTGCTGGTGGCGGCTGTTATAGGAGAACCGACGGATTCCGGCAAGATTTTTTTCTTCTATTATACCGCCCTGACGGTCATAAGAAAACTGTTTTCTATCGGCAGGGCTTTCCTCTGCAATTAGCTGGTTCTTCTCATTATAAAGATAGCGGATTTCTCCCTGTGCATCCGTCTTCCGGATTCTGTTTCCGGCTTTGTCATAGGCATAGCAAACAGAAGTGCCGTTCCGCCGCTCTTCCAGAAGCTGTCCCCGGACATCATAAGCATAGGAGAGATCCAACGCATTATTCCCTGCGGTGATGCCGCCCAGAGTCGCCTGTGTGCCTGTCTTCGCCGTGCGGTTTCCGTTGCCGTCATACCGGTATGCAAAGGAGAGCAGGACATTTTCTCCTGCCTTGGTTTCCAGTGTGCGGATGTTACCGTCACCATCGTAGGTATAGGCGGTCTCCACACCGTTACCATAATGGATGCGACTGATGCGGTTCAGGGCATCGTAGCCGTAGCGCACTTCCAGCCCGTCATTGTTGTAAATACGGCTCCTGCGTCCTAAGATATCGTACTCATACCGGGTGCAGACTCCCGCGGGATCCCTGATCTCCGTGATCTGCCCTGCCCTGTCATGGGTATAGGAAACTAAGCGTTTCCCGTTGGAACGCTTCTCTTTCAGGTTACCATATGCATCGTAGATGTATTCATAGGACTTTCCGTCACAGACGGCACGGGTCACCCGGCCCAGGCTGTCATAGTGCCAGGTGCTGATATTGGTATGTTTTCCTTCTGCATCGGACGCCTTCTCATACACGGGCTGTCCGAATACGTTGCAGGCACGCTGCAGCTGTCTTCCATCCCTGTCGATATGCAGGGACAGGTTGCCCTCCTCGTCATACCGGAAGGTCTCTGTATCGCCCAGCTGATCAATTCTCTCGCTGACCTTGCCGAGACTGTTGTAGCGGTACTGCACCGCATTGCCGTTACCGTCTATAGTCCTGCTGACCTGCCCTGCCGGAGTGTACTCATAGCCTTCCTTCCCCCCGTCCGCAAAGCCAATGCCTGTGATGCGTCCCCAGCTGTCCACGTCATAGGAGATGGGATTCTGGTTGCCGTCCACGACTCCCGTGATCTGCCCCCTGGCATTATACTCATACTGCTGGAGGATGCGCTGATGGTTCCCTGAACGCCGGACATCCTTGATCTTTCCATCCAATTCGTAGGAAAGCTCTGTCCGGTTTCCAAACGTATCCTTTTGGATGACCGGCTGATTCCGCAGGTTGTAGGAAAGCTCCTGTACCACTTCTCCTAATGCATTGGTGGTGCGGAGGCGGTTGCCGCGGCTGTCATAGGTGTAGGATACCCCCGCCCCGTCATCACTCTCCGGCTCGTAGCCGTAGGGACTGATCTCTTTCCGCAGCCTGTCATTCCGGTCATAGAGATAGCGGGTCACCCCTCCTGCCGGATTGGTTCTGTGGGTCGCCCGGTCTTTCAGGTCATACCGGGTGCTGCTCTCCAGACATTCCCCGTCCGTTCCCAGAATGGCCTGTTTCAGCACATTTCCGGCCGCATCATAGGCATACTGCACCCGTCTGTCGATACCGTTCTTTCTGTCAAGGACTCTCTCCTCGGTCAGGCGGTCGTCCGCATCGTAGCTTCTGTGGATCTCGGAGCCCTTCGGGGTGGTGATCTTTGTCAGGTTGCCGTTGGCATCGTAGGCATATCTTGTAACGGCGGCCTGTACCGGGCCGTTGCCCTGGATTTCCTCCGTCCGCTGAACAAGCCACCCGTTTTTATTGTAGGCATAATGAATGACACTATGAACACCGTCCGCAATGGCACGCTCTTCCAGCGTTACATTTCCCAGACAGTCATAATCGTAGCGCATTTTTGCCCCAAAGTCATCTTTCACTACATTCAGATGATTGTTTTTATCGTAGGAAAAATGGATCCGGTGCCAGCCATCCGGCTCTCCGTCTCTTTCCACCTCCTGTTGTCCGTAGGCCTCCTCCACCTTATTGCCCTGACTGTCATAGGTATAGGCGATGACACGGTACAGCGCAGGATCGGTCTCCTGCACTTTTATCTGTTCCCGGATCTTCCAGCCCAGATCATTATAGGTATAGAGGACCTCCTTTCCTTCGCCGTCCACTTCCCGGAGGATCTGTCCGTGCCCGTTGTACTCGTAGGTGTGCAGGATGTTCCCCCCGGGATCCTGTACTTCTGTCATCCGGCCGCAGGCGTCATAGGCATAGCGGTAGCCATTGCCGTCATCCGAATCTGCATCATAAGATTCCGGCTGTACCTGTTTGATCATGTTGCCGTCCGCATCATAGAATCTCCGCTCCACACCTCCGTCCGGATAAAGGATACGGATGCAGTTCCCGTCAGAATCGTACTCATAGCGGATTCCTTCTCCCTCTTCGCCTTTCAGGGCATAGCTGACCGGATGGATCCGGCTGGTGATGTCCCCGTCAAAGTTGCGGAATACACGGTGATGTTCCTGCAGAGGAGATATGGTATCTACCACACGTTCCAGAAAATCGTGGCGGTACTCATAGCCGCTCTCTTTCTTTTCCCACTGCACGGGTGGATAGTAAGTGGTCAGATTGCCCATGCGGTCATAGAATCTACGGGTGGTGTAGCCTTCCCCGTCGATGCGGCTGGTGACAAAGTTTCTGGAATTGTAAGCCAGCTCCACCGTGCCGTAAGTATTGCTGATGGACAGTCTGCGGCCTACGGTATCGTAGCCGTAGGCAGTCTCCTCCCCCTTCGGCGTAATGACACGGCTGGGGTATGCCCGGTTGGCTTCATATTCCTTAAGGCTTTCGTTTCCGAGGGCATCCCGCTCCAGAATGCATCTTCCCCTGAAATCATACTTCCGGGCCGTTTCTTTCCATTTGCCCTCTTTGATCTTTTCCATCGTCCTGACCGGATTGTGTTCCTGGTCATAAGTATAGAGGGTCTCTCTTCCGTCGCTGTCCCATGTATGTACCAGATCATGGTGCTCATTATATTCATGGTGCACTTCAAAGCCATCCGGGAATTAATCTAATAAAAATTCATTAACAATACATCATCGTTAAATAAACACTGTAGAAGACAATAGCACTTGTCAGAAATATCGTATCCGTCATTCCTCATCTCTTGTGTTATTTTTCCATTTTCCCGGGGCTTAGTGGTTTATATCCATCGTCTTTTTCGACTTGCTTAAACCCACGGTTCCCATCCTTTTATAAATTCTTCCAAAGATGGTGCAATTTTTCTCATTTTTCCTTTTTCGTCATCTACAAATTTAACAATTCCTGTCTTTATTTCTACCACTACAGAATAGTTCACTTTCGACTCCACTCCAATCACAAAATGTGTTACCTTGCCATTCAGATCGGTATATGCCTCCATTATTTGTTTTAAACTTCTATACCCATCTCTAGGATCCACACCACTTATTGCAATTCTACTTTTTTTATAATTTATATTAAACCCCAAAAAATGATAGGTGCTAAAGTATTCAATTATATCTCGGTTGCTTTCAATTCCATATGTCTCTAATAGCTTTATAAAAGTTTCCTCTTTTCCATATGCCAGTGGTCTCCATTTACACCATCCAGCATTATCTGCTTCTCCCACATAAACTGCCTGATCTACATCTTTTCTCCTGGGACGTTTAGGTAATCCATCCTCTGTTTTTTGGTATGCTGCTAAAAATCTTTCAAAAAAATTATCCAATTCATTTTTTACTGACATTATTTTATCTCCATTCTTATCCATTTTTTTGTTCGTATTGTCATAGACTTGATATTTTGAAGCATCTTCGAGAATACATCTCCATCTATCCCGCCCCAGATGCCATATTGTTTTTCTATATTATGAATTCCACCACTCCCCGGATGCAATCCTACAGGAATTGGCATAGCCTGACCACTACCTTATTTTTTGCAGATTATAACACATATCGACAAGTCATAACCTTAGATGTCAAAAACGACCGGGTTATATGTAACTTTTGGATAAAAATACCCGGGTTAAAATATGCTTCAAAACGTTTCTCTTGGAAAGCATATCTTAATCCGGGTATTCACATATTCCGTATTCTTTTTATGTTAAAAAATCATACATTAATATCATTACATCAAAAACATTATCTTCCTCCCGTATCTCCATCTCACCGGCATATTGATCCACGATCTGTCTGACGATCGAAAGACCGATTCCATGCATCCTGTCGTCTTCCTTGCTTGTCAGATATCGTCCCCCGCTTTTATGCAATGCATTTTTATACCGGTTTTTAATACTGATGGCTATATTATTACCGTCTGTGGTGATCCATAGCCTGATCACCCTATCTTCGGTCAGTTCCTTTACAGCTTCTATGGCATTATCCAATAGATTGCCCAGACAAATACTGATATCCTCTGCATTCATCTCCGCATCCTGCGGCACTTCCGTATTGGCTGTCACCTTTATTCCTGCCTTTTCCGCCATATCTGCCTTGTAATTAACCACACTGTCAATATAAAGATTTCCGCTATTGGAAATAAAATCTTTTTTGTCTAAAAACTTCAGATTTTCACTGCAGTATCTTTTCAGGGCTTCATAATCTTCCTTTTCCAAATAAGTATTTTCCAATATGTAATGCTGCTTCATATTGTGACGCAGCTTCCTTAATTCTTCCCACCATTCCTTACTTTCCCGGTTCTGGCGAATATAGTACTCACACTGATTTTTCAGGATTTCTTCCCGCATTTGTTTTTCCATATTTTCTTTTGCTTTATCATACAGATAGTAGGTAAAGACGTTGATCAGCAGGATCATGAATACTACAATAAATCCCCAGAAATAGTTTTCAAGGGTTCCTGTGATAAAAACGGAAATCAGGATCCATATACTACAGACCGGAACGATAAATACTTCCAACCAATCCTGAAGATTCAGTTCCGCTTTTCTGTTCAGTTTTATAATGAGAGAGGTAAATTTAATAATCAAATACCAGACAATTTTAGATAACACTGTGCACAGCAAGGTTACTTCTGCATCATCTGTCCATGCCAGAAATTCTTTTCCGTAATACACGAGCAATTCTGCACACATGCCGCTCATATACATAAATATAGTCGTCGCCATCAATGTTCTGACTGAATCAGTATATAGGATTCTGATCGTCACAAAAAAAATACATACAAAAAGTAATATATTCAGCCAGATATTACTCGTGCCATCTCCCAGATACGTTAAAACATATGTAACACCGTTGAAGACCGCAAAATATCCTCCCCATACCAGATAGTCTGTATACCTGCGAATTTTCTTCTTTTTCAATGTACTGTCACAAAAAATACGCTGCAGTATTACAGAAAAAATCTCCACAATAGCCAGAACAAGCATCATTCCCATCTTCTCCCCTTTAACATTGAAATATAATGCTGTCTTACATGATCTCTGTAATTTTTACTGATTTCTACTTCCCGTCCATTATCCAGAACAACCCTGTCCGCAGAATACTCCTTAATAAAACGAGTATTCACGAGCAACGATTTTCTGATTCTCAGGAATTTTACATTTGCTTTCCGCAGATTCCTTTCCACTTCTTCCAATTTTCCATAAAATAAGTATTCCAATTCAGGCATATCCAGCTGTACTGCATTGATCTGTACGATTCTTTTATCACTTTGGAAAAACCGGATCTGATTCAGTGGAATATTGTATTGCCTTTTATTATAAGAAAAGCAATAACTGTCATCGGAATTCAAATGTGTTTCAAACACCCGTTTCAGGATCTTCTCCAATTTTTCTTCAGACACCGGCTTATCTATAAATGCATATGGCTGCACTTCAATCATTTCCTTGCAGTACTGGTTATGACAGGATACAAAAATCAGAATTACCCTGCTGTCTCTTTCCCTAAGGATACGCGCGGTTTCAATTCCGCTGATACCAAGCATTTCCACATCTAAAAAAACGATGTCCATATTTCCCGTGGTGTCTGTTTCCATTAATAATTCTTCCCCACTCCGGAAGCAAAAAAATTTCACATTTTTGGATAGCCTTGCCATGATGGATTGTATGATCTGTGTTTGCTTCTGCAACTCAGATAAAACATCCTCACATATAGCAACTCTTAACATTGAGAATTCCCCTTTCTCCTTCGCATGCTATAATACGATGCCAGTATGCAACTGTTCAGCCCAATATAGTTTCCTCCTTTCAAGACTTTCCGCAAAAACACTGGCAACATCAGCAACTATTCTTATTTTTTTGATATTATTACTATACAAACGATTTCTCCTGTTTTACGTAAACAATTCCCTCTTCCTCTTGATCATCTCATCAATCTTCTCAATATACAGTCCCACATCCTTCACATTGTCACACCGCTCGATTCTTCCGTCGGGGAAGACTCTCTTGGTGATGCTTCCGGCTCCCAAAGCCACGATGGTCTGTTTCTCCTCCATGATGAGGATGTTGTACAGTCCATATTTGCCGGGACGGGCGTAGCCGGTGTTCTCGAAATTGCCGGACATGTTCTTCTGTCGGTAGAGGTAATAAGGCTTCATTCCAAGCTTCTCAGCTCCCGCCGCCGCGATCTTCATGGTTTCGTCGGTGTTGTGAAGCATGGAGACGCCGTTCTCCTGGATCCACTGGTTCAGGCGGGATGCACGCTTGATGGCCAGGGAATGCACGGTCAGGCTGTCCGGGGACAGTTCCACGATCTTTTCGATGGTGCGCTGTACATCCGCTTCCAGTTCTCCCGGCAGCCCCAGGATCAGATCCATATTGATATTATCAAATCCGACCTCTCTCGCTAGCCGATATGCCGTAAGTACCTGTTCCACGCTGGCCTTCCTGCCGATGATATCCAGTGTCTCCTGCTTCATAGTCTGGGGATTCACAGAGATGCGGCTGACCTGATGACGGTACAGTACCTCCAGCTTCTCTCTGGTGATGCTGTCGGCACGACCGGCTTCCACAGTGAATTCCTTCACGGTAGAGAAATCAAACTTGGACTTTAATGCCGTGATCAGACGGTCCAGCTGCTCCGGTTCCAGTGTGGTGGGCGTACCACCGCCGATATAGACGGTATCCAGTACCTTGTCCTGAAAGTTCTCCGCCACATAATCCATCTCTTTGATCACAGCGTCCACATAGGCGTCCACCTGCCTGCGGAATGCAGCGATCGGATAAGAGGTAAAGGAGCAATAGAGACAGGTTGTAGGGCAGAACGGAATCCCGATGTACAGACTGTAGCCGCCCTCATAATGAATCTCTTTTAACAGATCCCGCTCTCTCTTCGCAATATCGATTCCCAAAAGTGCCTTCTCTTCGCTGACGTAATGGCTCTGCTCCATGAAATCCAGAATCTCTGCATCACTTCTGCCCTCATCCAGCATACCGTAGGCGATCTTCGTGGGACGGATGCCGGTAAGGTTTCCCCATGGGAGTTTCTGCCCGGTCACCTTGCTTAAGGTGCGGTACAGGAAACGTTTCAGACCGTTCTTATAGCCATCCGCGATTGCCTCCGATGCTGCCTCCCACAAAAAAATCTCTTCTCCCACACGAATCTTCGCCCCGGTGTCCCCCAGTTCGATTTCCAGACTGACCTGCGGTTCCAACTCTGCCAGCTTCTCCGGTTTTGTCTCCGGGGTGATGACCGTGACCTGGTCCTCCGCATAAAAAGCCTTCACCAGAGAATGTACATCATATTCATAGTTAGGATGGGATAATTTCACTACTTTCATTGTATTTTCCTCATTTACATAAATACAGGCACAGAGATAACTCTTTCTGTGCCCGAATACTTTTTGATTTAATCAACGCAAAACGGATTATATTTCTTCTCATGTCCGATGGTGGTGCTGTCGCCGTGTCCCGGATAGACTACCGTCTCCTCCGGCAGAGTAAACAGCTTCTCCTTCACCGAACGCACCAGCGTACTCATACTGCCGGTGGGAAAATCGGTTCTGCCCACGGAATCCTGAAACAGAGTGTCACCGCAGATCAGGAAACCACCCTCCGGAAAATAATAGCTGACACCGCCCGCGGTATGTCCGGGAGTTGCCAGAACCTTGATCCGGATGCCGTCCAGATTCAGTTCCTCACCATCCTGCAGATACACATCCGCAGTAACCGTTACCGGACGCCCCATATCTTTCGACAGGTTGCTCTTCGTATCCCGCAGGAAATCTTTCTCCGCCTCCCCGGCATAAATTTTCACCGGTTCCCAACCATGCTCCCCGGCATAGGCATCCGCTGCCGCCTTCAATTCCTCACAGCCACCGATATGGTCGAAATGTCCATGGGTCAGAAGGATCGCTGCTGTATGTAGTCCGTGCTGCCCAAGCGCCTCCTCAATTTTCTCTCCATGATCCGCGGGGTCGAATACCAGCACTTTATCACTGTTCTCTCTGTATACAAAGTAACAGTTTGTCTGATAGATTCCCAGCGTCATATGTCCAATACGGATATTGCTCATAATAATCTCACTTTCTGTTTCCCGACAGGTTCCGCCGTTTTCCGGACATCACCTTATCAGCCTGTGGTTCTCTCGATGTCAATGACGCTCTCGATGCCCCGGATCTTGTCAATAATACGGTTCAGTTCCTCCCTGCCGCTGATCTCGAAGGTCGTCTGCAGAGTAGCCAGCCCCTGCCTATTGGTTCTGGTGTTCATGGACATGATATCGATATTTTTCTCCGTCAGGGCCTTGGAAATATCCGCTAACAGTCCGTTACGGTTGTTGGCATAGATCTTGATCTCCGCCAGATATTTCTCCGCATGTGCCTCCTCCGGCTGCCATTCCGCATCGATCAGTCTCGCCCTCTCCATCTCCGGCAGATTGATGATGTTGATACAGTCGGTACGGTGGATAGAGATACCTCTTCCGCGGGTCACATAACCCACGATCTCATCCCCCGGCACAGGGGAACAGCACTTGGAAAAACGCACCGACAGATCTGCGATACCCTTTACCACGATACCACTCTTGGACTTCATGAGAACCGGCTTACCCGCACCATTCTGTGCATTTGCCGCATTGTTCTCCGCAATGCTTGCCAGGACCTCCTCATTGGTCATCTCTTTCTTGTGGTCACGGTCGTACAGTTCCTGCATCTTGTTAACGATCTGGCCCTCTTTCAGAGCCCCGTGTCCCATGGCTGCCAGTACGGAATCCCAGTCCCGGAATCCATACTTTCGCATAATGGCATCCATATATTCCTGCTTCTGCAGGTTGGCAAGATTCACACCTCTGGCCTTACAGTAGGTGGAAAGCAGCTCCTTGCCCTTTAAAATATTGTCTTCCTTTAATTCATTCTTGAACCACTGATTGATCTTGTTCTTGGCCTGGGTACTTTTTACCACATTCAGCCAGTCACGGCTGGGACCCTTGGAGTTCTGGGAGGTAATGATCTCGATCCGGTCTCCGTTGTTGATCTTGTAATCGATGGTCACAAGTTTCCCGTTGACTCTGGCTCCCACCATCTTGTTACCCACGGCGGAATGAATGCTGTAAGCAAAGTCAATCGGGGTAGATCCTGCCGGAAGGTTCTTGACCTCACCGGTAGGGGTAAAACAGTACACGCTGTCAGAGAACAGATCCAGATCATTCTTAAGCAGATTCATGAACTCCTTGTTGTCTGACATATCCCGCTGCCACTCCAGGATCTGACGCAGCCATACCAGCTTCTCTTCTTCCTGGACTTCCGGCTTCTTACCGTCGGAAGCTTCCTTGTATTTCCAGTGGGCGGCAATACCGTATTCCGCCACGCGGTGCATCTCGAAGGTCCTGATCTGGATTTCGAAAGGCTGCCCGTTGCTGCCGATCAGCGTCGTATGCAGGGACTGGTACATATTTGCTTTGGGCATGGCAATATAATCCTTGAAGCGCCCCGGAATGGGTTTATACATTTCATGGATCACACCCAGTGCCGCATAACAGTCCTTCACCGTCTCCACGATGATACGCACAGCGAAGAGATCATAGATCTGATCCAAAGTCTTATGCTGGTTCTTCATCTTCTTGTAGATACTGAAAAAATGCTTTACACGGCCATCGACTTTCGCATCGATCCCCGCATTTTTAATATGTTCGCTGACTTCATCCACAATGCCCTGGATATATTTTTCACGGACGCTCTTACGCACCGCGATCTTATCCACCAGATCATAATAGATGTCCGGTTCCAGATATTTTAAGGACAAGTCATCCAGTTCGATTTTCAGCTTGCTGATACCAAGTCGCTGGGCAATGGGACAATAGATCTCCAGCGTCTCCTTGGCAATCCTCTGCTGGCTCTCCGGCGTCTTGTATTTTAAGGTACGCATATTGTGCAGACGATCCGCCAGCTTGATCATAATGACACGGATATCCTTCGCCATGGCGAGGAACATCTTACGCAGGTTCTCCGCCTGCATCTCCAGCTTGGCATCCGACTGCTCTCCATTGCCGGACAGCGGGATCTTCTCCAGTTTCGTCACGCCGTCTACCAGAAGCGCCACGTCATCTCCGAATTCTCTCCTGAGATCATCCTCCGTCATCACAGTATCTTCCACCACATCGTGCAGAATACCTGCCACGATGGTCTCCTTATCCAGCTTCAGATCCGCCAGAATGATAGCCACATTCAAAGGATGGATGATATAGGGTTCCCCGGACTTCCGGAACTGGTTCTTGTGTGCCTCGCTGGCTACCTTGTAGGCTTTCTCGATCATGGAAATATCATCACTGGGGTGATATTTCTGCACACAGCAAATAAGCTCCTGATATAATTCATCCGGATTCACGAATTCTTCTGATTTACTTATCTTGTCATCATCAAAAATGACTTCGTTCTTCTCTTCTGTCATAGACGAAACAGCTCCATATAAAATATTTTTATTTTCCTTCGTAGCAGATCGCAGACTCCAGACGATATCCGCTCAGACGCTCACGGCCCTTTAAGCCTGCCAGTTCGATCAATACCACGATACCAGCTACTTCTCCGCCCAGAGACTCGATCAGCTTGATCATGGCTTCGGTAGTACCGCCGGTAGCGATCAGATCATCCACAATCAGAACCTTCTGTCCGGGCTTGATGCTGTCCTTGTGCATCTCGATGGTGGCGGAACCATACTCCAGATCGTAAGTGGTGGAAACAGTCTCTCTGGGAAGCTTGCCCTTCTTACGGATCAGTACAAAGGGCTTATGATTATTGTATGCGATCGGGGTTCCGAAGATAAATCCGCGGGACTCAGGGCCTACTACCACATCATAGTCCAGATCCTTGATCTTCTCCTGCATGGTATCGATCGCCAGATGCAGTCCGTCCGCATCCTGCAATACGCTTGTCACATCACGGAAAATAATACCTTTCTCCGGGAAATCGGGAATGCTCTTTACATATTCTTCCAACTTTTTCATGTTTCTACACACCTTTCTCTTTTTTAACGAATTATATCTGTTTTTCTGCTATTTCAATCTGTTTCTTGATAAAATATTTGATGATCTCGCTTCGGGTAATAATGCCGATAAATACATTTCTGTCATCGATCACCGGTACAAAGTTCTGCATCTGTGCCTGTCCCAGCAGTTCTTCCATGTTGGTATCGATACATACCGGCCGGATCTTGCCACTCTGTATGATATCCCTCACGGACAGCTTTTCCAGACTCTTCATGGTAATAGTATCCAGCTCACTATTGTGGTTCAAGATATTCCACAGAAAATCTCCCTCACTGACTACGCCCACATACCGGTCCTCGGCATCGATCACCGGTACCGCTGTGTAACCGTAGCGTTTCATCTTCTCCAGCCCCTGTCTGATAGTCATATCGTCCCGAAGAAAAGTAACCTCCTCCTTCGGGGACAAAAAAGATGCAATATTCACAATGTTCCTCCTGCTTGTTCTTTTGTGTCCGTTAATTTTGATCCTTAGGATCGACCTCTTCGAAGGTACTGTCCAAGGCATCCTGCTCCTGTTTGAATCTCCGGAGCTTGCGCGCAAAATAAATCGTAGAAAAGCAATCGCCGGCACCACTGAGGATCAGTACCACTCCCAGAACACGGAACAACAGAATCGCTGCTTTGAACGGATTGTAGATCAGTACCACTCCGAGAATGATGTTGATTGCCGCCACAATAAGAAGTCCCAGCCAGCTGCCGTAATCCAGTCTTTTCAGGTCAATGGCATCCTGCAGTTTGCTGCATCCGCTACACAGAACCAGTACTCCCAGAATAAAGGGTATCAGGGAGATGACGATCTCTACCTTGTACAGGACTACTGCTCCCAACACGATTCCGAGAATACCGAATACAAACTCATTGTGATAATAGTTCTCTCTGGCATCCCTGAGCAGATAGCAGATAATAGATACCAGTCCTGCCACGATCAATACGATACCGATCAGATACCCCAGTGTCTTCTGCATGGTCTCCGGGATCACCAGTGCCACGATTCCTAAGAGAATATACAGCACACCGGTAAGAATTGCTTCCCATTTCAATTCTTTCAGCATTTTCATATGTAACCCTTCCTTTCCTGTAAAACAATGTTAAACTCAGGGAAAACGAAAAAGGGGCTCTCTGCAAACCTGCGGAAAACCCCCTTTATGTTCAATTTACTTTCTGCCGCAGCACTTCTTGTACTTCTTGCCGCTTCCGCAGGGACAGGGATCATTGGGATAAACCTTCTGCTCCTTCACAATGGTAGTGGAAGACTTCTGCTCTTTGTAGAGTTCCTTACGGGTCTCTTCGTCAAAGATATCGTTCCACTCTTCCAGATTGTACAGCCAGTCGGCTTCTGCTGCTACCATGTTCTTGTACAGAAGAGCCTTATCGAAGCCTAAGTTTACCTGAGTATCCTCTTCCAGATCATCAATAGGGTTCTGCTCTACCAGGCTGTCGTTGATGCCATCCAGGAATCCGGTCATGGTCATCAGAGATACTTTGAACTTGTCAGCCAGTTCCTTCACGGTACCCTTTACTACTTCATCGGGATTCTTCAGAAGCTGTGCGTAGATTTCCTTCTCCTCCTGGAAATAAGCTGCCCAGAGTTGCTGCAGCTTCTCTTTGCCGGTTGCCTCATTATATGCTACTGATCTCCACTGTTCCATTAAATTCATAATTGTAATACCATCCTTACATAATAATTAAATATTTAATAATACGATTTCTCCGCCCTTCGGGCTCTCGAAATCGTCACATCCATTCGCATTTCGGACTGGCGTCCTCCATGCTCATGTCTGTTTATCCGCTCAATAGGTGAACTGCCTTGCCTGCAAGCAGTCAGGCAGTTCACCTATTGGCAGAATTATTAATCATAGTATATAACAACTCGTCCTCAAAAACAACAAAAAAATATCAATCGGGGATGTATAAACCCACAAATCCGGGACAGACTACTACTATCATCGGATCCCCTCCTTTGATCTTACGAAAGATACGATAATACTTAATCCTCCCCTTTTGAAAAGAGGCACCCGTGGGTGCCTCTTTTTTTGCTATCAGTTCCTACAGGGGAACTTTTCCTTCTTTGATCAGTTCAATAAAAGCATCTGCCACCTCCGGATCAAACTGGGTTCCTTTATTTTTCTCCAGTTCCCCCATAGCGTATTCCACACTCAGGGGCTCCTTATATGCTCTCTTGGAGATCATGGCATCAAAGCTGTCGCACACCGCCAGGATCCTGCCAAGAAACGGAATCTCTTCTCCCTTGATTCCTCTGGGATAACCCTTGCCGTCATATCTCTCGTGATGGGAAACGACTGCGGGGATCACATAGTTCATATTCGGCAGATAGTGGATCATTTCGATGGATTTCTCCACATGGCTCTTCATGATCTCATATTCTTCATTCGTAAGCTTTCCAGCCTTTTTCAGGATGCTCTCCGGGATACCGATCTTACCGATATCATGCAAAAGGCCTGCCACCTTTACGGTCTGGATATCGTTTCTGGACAAGCCCAGCTTCTGGGCCAGCAATACCGCATACTGGGATACATTGGTGGAGTGCTGGAAAGTAAAGGAATCCTTCGCATCAATAGCCGCCACCAGTGCATACACCGTAGGCGCCACCTGCTCGTAACCGGTCTCCTTATCCTGGCTCTCCTCATTGATACCGCCTTCATATACCTGGATCCGGTCCTTACCATTACGCTTCGCATAAAAGGCCGCCCGCTTGGACTGCTGGAACAATTCCAGCGCATCCGCTGCCAGACCGGGATACCATGCCACACCAACGCTGAATGTAATGGGCTGCATGACCTGTGGTTTATTTGTAGCATTCTCCTGTACTGCCCGGGTCAGCTTCTCCGCCAGCTCCACCAGTGCGTCCTTTCCGGTCTCCGGCACCGAGACCAGAAACTCATTGGATCCTACCCGGAATACCTCTCCGTTCTCCACATGATCCAAAAATCTCTTCGCGCACCATTGCAGAATCCGGTCGCCGGTCTGTTCTCCGTACAGGTCATTGTATAACTTAAAATTATCCATGTCCATGTATAAAAAGCCCCGTTCTTCTCCCAAGGCACCATCGCGGCGCAGATACACTCCACAATAGCTGCGGTTATACAGGCCGGTCAGTTCGTCATGAATGGATACCTGATATACCTTTTCATAAGCATCAATGTTTTTCAGACTGCCGGAAGCAATATTTGCCATCTGCCGGATGCAGTCCGCCTCGCGGTAATTGAGCTTACTCTCCCGCAGACGCTCCATATATACAAATCCACAGACCATATTATCATATTTTAACAGGGCGATCTCCGGTGTCTCTTTTGTCTCTTCCTGCTCTACGATGCCACAGACTCTCTCCACCTCATCTTCGCCCAGCGGGATATGTCCGCTCTGTACCACCTCATGGTAACCGTCATCATTTATATTCTTCTCAAAGATTCTGGATTCCCAGCCCGGAATTGCATCATCCAGAATGTCATGCATATTGGCAAACAATTCCTTACGGTTTAAAATGGATGCCGCTCTGTCCTGGAATTTCCGCAGTCCCTCCAGCATATGCTTCAGCTTCTGGTTCAGGATATCCTCCAGACGCTTTCTGGCAAAAGCTACCACCAGCACCGTCCAGGCACATTGCAGAATGATATAGATCAGCAGTTTCTGCGTTACCGCCCGCTCCAGACTTCCCAGCACATTTTCCAGATTATGAGACAGGATGACCAACGGCAGGGATGCCACCACAACTGCCAGAAAATATACTGCACCTACCGTTACACGATAGGAAAAATCAAACAGATACTGCTTGTACATGATATAGACCATGCACACCGCCATACCAACGCCGCCCAGCATATCATACGGAAAGACGCTTCCCGGAATCAGGCAGAGCAGATTTCCCATCAAAACAAACAGGGTTCCCAGCAACAGCGGCTGTAGTTTTTTACGCAGCTGTAGGTCTCCACCGATCTTGCAATGAGCCAGATAAGTGGCATAGACCAATACCGAGACCTCCCATACCGTCAACACCCAGATTCCGGATGTTGCATGATACATATAGACATAAGTTCCATCGGCACGGGTCATCACTTCCGGTGCCGGCAGGATCGCACCACTCCAGGCATTGCCCAGAACCAGAGCTGTCGTCAGGACTCCATAGATATAGATCAGCGCATCATGCTCCGTAATTTCCAGAAAAGCAAATAGAAATGCATACATAAACACTGGAATCACCAGCAGACCAAACAGTGCAAAATTATGCCAGAAACGAATTCCCGGAAATACCTGTAGCCGCATGAGAATCGCCCCACCGGTCCACACCAGGCAGGAAGTCAGCACTGCCCTCAGACTACGGACTGTCCGGCTCTTCATGGTATTGAAAAAGCAGAATAACAGAAAAAGGGAGCACAAAAAGGCTCCCACCGGAACACCGATGTAGAGATTTCTATCTAATGTCATATCCAGAAAGCTCTCCATACTTGTATTACTCCCTCACACTTTTGTTTTTATTTTCGAACCGATATCCCTTTTTCGACCCGAATCCTCTTATGTATGTAAAATTATACCACATTTTTCCTTTAAAGACAATGGTACGTCCAAAATCCTCTGATTCTCTGATCCGCGAAAAGGTAGACGTAAATTACGGCACTCTTCCTTGTATTCTCCGTCCACGATAACATCCAGAAGCGGTAAAAGTTTCGTGATCACCGGATCTCCCGCTTCCATCCAGGCCAGAAGATCCTTATCAAAATCATAGCCGGTATAGCACCAGATCGTCTTCCGGGGATAAATTTCCCTTACTTTCTTTACCAGAGAAAGCACCGTTGCACGGTTCTGCGGTTCCATAGGTTCGCCGCCCAGCAAGCTTAAGCCCCGGATATAGTCCGGGGCCAGTGCCTGTAAAATCTCCTGTTCTGTTTCCAGCGTGTAAGCCTGTCCGTACTGAAAATCCCAGGCCACACTGTTAAAGCATCCCTTGCAATGATGGGTACAACCGCTGACAAACAGCGATACTCTCACGCCGGGACCGTTTGCCACGTCCGTTTTCTTGATCGTCGCATAATTCATAGGACATTTCCTTCCCTTTTACTATCTGCATATTACAGATGAAGAACTCTTGCCTTGATCTCCTTGGTCTTGCCGGCATTCCAGAAGTTCTCTCCCAGATAACCGCAGGTTCTTCTGGTGACATTCATTTTCGCATGATCCTTGTTGTGACACTGAGGGCACTCCCATTCCATATTATCATTGATCATGATCTCACCATCATAGCCACAGACGTGGCAATAATCGGATTTGGTGTTGAACTCACCGTACTGGATATTATCGTAAATAAAACGGATGACTTCCTCGATGGCTTCCACATTATTGGTCAGGTTCGGTACTTCCACGTAAGAGATAGCTCCGCCCAACGACTTATTCTGGAACTCACTCTCGATCTTGAACTTGGTGAAAGCGTCGATCTTCTCCCGGACATCCACATGATAGGAATTTGTGTAATATCCCTTATCGGTGACATTGGAAATATCACCGTATTTTTCCCGGTCGATCCTTGCGAAACGATAACACAGTGTCTCAGCAGGAGTTCCGTAGAGGCTGAATGCAATACCGGTCTCCTCTTTCCATTTTGCGCAGCGTTCCTTCATATAATCCATGACACGCAGGGCGAATTCCTTGCCGGGTTCCACGGTCTGGCTGCATCCTTTCATCAGATACGTAGTCTCATACAGTCCGATATATCCCAGAGACATGGTGGAATAACCATTGTGCAAGTATTTGTCGATGGTCTCGCCCTTCTTCAGACGGGCGATGGCTCCGTATTGCCAGTGGATGGGGCTCACATCGGATACCACACCTTCCAGTGCCTTGTGACGGCACATCAATGCTTCATAACACAGTTCCAGACGCTCGTCCAGCAGTTTCCAGAATTTCTCTTCATTTCCTTTTGCCAGAATACCGATCTGCGGAAGATTGATGCTGACAACGCCCTGATTGAAGCGTCCTTCCCACTTGTACTCTCCGTTTTCATCCTTCCAGGGAGACAGAAAAGAACGACAGCCCATGCAGGAAAATACATTTCCCTCGTAATTCTCGCGCATCTTCTTCGCGGAGATATAGTCGGGATACATTCTCTTGGCAGAGCACTGTGCGGCCAGTTTGGTCACATAGTCATATTTTCCGCCCTTTAAGCAGTTGTTTTCATCCAATACATAGACCAGCTTCGGGAAAGCAGGAGTCACATAGACGCCCTTCTCATTCTTGGTCCCCTCGATCCGCTGACGCAGGATCTCCATGATGATCTGCACGGTCTCTTCCACATATTCGTCATTCTCATCGATATGCAGGAAAAGTGTGACAAAAGGAGACTGTCCGTTGGTGGTCATCAGAGTATTGATCTGATACTGGATGGTCTGCACACCGGATTTCAGTTCGTCATGCAGGCGCATCTGCACGATCTTGTCCTTGGCTGCCTGATCCAGGGTATCCCCGAATTCTTCCTCCAGCTGTTTTGCAAATTTTTCCTTACTCTTACGCAGATATTTCCCCAGATGCTTGATATTGACGCTCTGGCCGCCGTACTGGTTGCTGGCCACTGCCGCAATGATCTGGGTGGTCACGGTACATGCCACCTGAAAGCTCTTGGGAGACTCGATCATCTTGCCGTTGATGGAAGTGCCGTTGTCCAGCATGTCCTTGATATTGATCAGACAACAGTTGAAGATCGGCTGGATGAAATAATCCGCATCATGAAAATGCAGCACACCGTTGTCGTGCGCCATGGCAATATGCTCCGGCAAAAGCAGACGTCTGGTAACGTCACGGGACACTTCGCCCGCAATATAGTCTCTCTGAGTGGAAGCCAGACGGGTATTCTTGTTGGAATTTTCCTCCGCCAGCTCCTTATTCTCATTCCGGATCAGTTTTAAAATAGATTCATCCGTAGTATTGGACTTTCTGAGCAGACTTCTCTGGTAACGGTATACAATATACTTCTTTGCCAGAGTATATTTATTGTGCTCTACCAGATGCTCTTCGATCATATCCTGGATATGCTCCACGGTCTGGGTCTGTCTGCCCTCCTGCTGTACATCCTCCAGAATCTCCTCGATCAGTCCCTCACTGGCACGATACCGCTCCTCCACTTCATTGTTGGCCTTATGGATTGCTTCCCGGATCTTCTCCTCTTCATAAGGCACTACTCTGCCGTCTCTCTTCTGAATCTTCATTGCTGTTTCCCTCACTTTATATCATTCCCATAAGATACGAATTTCTGCATAAGCCGAAAGAAAAGCCGCATCGGAAGCAAGTTCCCGACACGACTTTTTCTGCAAATCATAGTGTCTCACTAGATTTTGTGTTTTTCAAGCAATTTCGTATCTACATCTTGTATCTAATATTATAGTGAGGATACATGGAAAAAGCAAGTATCTTTTTTAAAACATTCCTCTTCCACCATAACCGCCGAAGCATAAACCGCCACCGCCACAGCAAAGGTTGCAGAACAGATTGGCCAGACAAATTTTCAGGCACAGGTCGTTGCCACCCACATGGGGATAGCCATAGGCTGCCTGTCTGCTCTCATACCACTGTCCCCCGCTCTGTAGTCTCTGCAGGAGCATCTGGTATTCCATATTCTGGGGATCCAGCGCCACCGCCTTGTTTGCATGTTCCAGCGCTGCTACATTATTTCCAAGGCCCATGTGTGCCATGGCACTGTAGTAATACCATCTGGCCGTCTTCTCATGTTCTCCCATGCCGTCCAACGTATTTCTGGCCTCTCTGTAATAGCCGTTTCTGAGATAATTACCGGCTGCCCGCAGTCTGGGCTCTTCTTCATAGCCAGAAGTCTGCTGTTGCCAGCCTGCCTGCTGCCAGAAGTCTCCAAATCCCTGACCGTAGCCGCCATATCCCTGGCTTCCACCGTAGCCGCTTCCGCTACCACCATAGCTCTGCCTGCCATATCCGCCACCGTAACTGTAGCCTTCGGTCCGCTCCTTCATGATCTGCTGGTAGGCTGCCTGGATCTCCTTGAACTTTTCTTCCGCCTGATCCCTATTGGGATTGTTGATATTGGCATCGGGATGGTATTTCCGGCTCAGTGCCTTATATGCTTTTTTTATTTCCTCCTCGGAGGCATCTCTGCTCACTCCCAGAACACTGTATGGATCATAAGTCATTTCCCGTTACCTCTTTTGCACTGTCTTTCATCCGTTTCTTCCGCACGATCTCATAACGGCACCATACACCGGAATACAGAATATTCCGCAGAATATCCACATTCTGTAAAATAGGAAGCTGTTCGAACTCCTTACAGCACTCCGACATCATCATGGTCAGGATCTGCCGGCATTCCTCCTCAAAGCCCGGTTCCTCATACCGTTTCTTTAACGGATTATAGGTTCCTTTTTTGAGGTCCTGCTCGATATCCTCATAGGCATCCAACAGATAAATGAATTTTCCCAGGAAAAATCCAAGTCTCTCCAGATTGTCCTTCCACTCATCCTCACGACAGGATACAATCTGTGCCATGACTCTGCCAAACAATCCCGCCATGGTATCAATATCCGCATTGCCCTGCTTTTCCGCATCCGCAAAATTCTGCATGGCCAGTGAGATAGTTCTTACTTTTTCCTGATATAATAACGGTTTTTTACGGAATTTTCTTCCCAACAGATAACTGTACACCAGTCCCTTCAGACTATGCTCGTCCTCCCAGTCGTCCTCCGCTTTATAGCAGGAAAAAAGTACCGTCATATCTGCCACATAATCCGTAAACAGATTTCTTCTTGTGGGATGTTTTTCCAAAGGATGGGCCACACATCTGCACTGGGCCTCCTGCTCCTCCGGTTCATATAAGCTGGTGAGCAGCATCAGGATAAAAGTCATATCGTAATTCAGAGAAAGCTGCCCCAGGACACCGTAACGTTCCTTCAGGCTCTGACACAATCCGCAATAATAGGATCGATAAACATCATACTCCTTAAATTTCATTTCCGACTGATTGATCACAATATATCCGAACATCTGGCTCACCACCCTTTCCTATATTTCTGTATTCCAATTTTCATTTCCCGTGATCCTGCCACAGGATTTTCCCGTCAGGTCTTGCGGATAAATTCTTCACCGCATTTTCTGCACCGGATTGCGATCTTCCCCTTATGTCTGGGTACCCGAATCTTCTGTCCGCATTTCGGGCATTTATAGATCTTGTACTCCTTACGACCGGCAATAGCCTTTTTCTTTCGCTGCCACCATCCGCGAACCTTCATTTCTTTCTTCAGATACCACTGGTTCTCGGCACTCCTCTTACTCAGGTCTTTAGAAAACATCCGGTAATACGCATAGACTAACAGGGCCAGAGCCAGCACATAAAATATTCTCAGACCAAAAAAAGAGAGCGCCAGGCAGACCAGAGCCACAATCATCAAAAACTGATTGAAGCGGTCGTTGCCATAACGCCCCCACATGAAACGCTGTAACTTCTCTTTCATGAAGTACCACCTTTCGTCCGCCACCATACAGGGGACACATTATCCAAATCTTTCAGAGTCTCCTTCGCGAAGTCTCCTCTGAATGTTACCTACATTATGGTATGCCGAAAGGCAAAAAGCAATTAACTAAGTATAAACTTTTGTAAAAGAACTATTATTTATTCCACAGTTCCTGGGCCCGTTCATCCCAGTTTTTCGCGTATTCTGCGCACTTTCCGCACAGATGCTCCACAGACTCCGGTGACTGTAAATCAGTGGAATGTGCTCCGGTCTCATGCACCATACGCTGTAAGATTTCCGGATTTTCCAGCATCGGGCAGGGCTTTAAGTGATTGCAGTTGAAAGGCTGGTTCGCACGGTATGCCATAAACAGTGGCTGCTTCAACGCAGTCAGCAGATCTACTTCCTTGATATTGGCACCGGAATAATGGATGAATACACAGGGCTCCACATCGCCGTTTGGATTGATATGGCAGTAGTTTCTGCCGCCTGCGATACATCCGCCCACATATTCTCCATCGTTCTGGAAATCGAAGGCAAAGATAGGTTTTCCGCCCTTCATGGCACGGATTTCACGAATACGGTGATACATATATTCTCTCTGGTCCGGATCTAAGAGCAATTCGGTAGATGCATCATTGCCTACGGGCATATAATGGAAATACCAGCTGAATCTGGCACCTTTTTCAATGATCATATCCAGGAATTCATCACTGGTGACTACTTTATAGTTCTTGCTGGTATAGCAGATGGAAGTTCCGAAGATCAGACCGTACTGCTTCATCAGATCCATGGCATGCATTACTTTATCAAACACGCCCTTGCCGCGGCGTAAGTCGTTCACTTCATCGAAGCCTTCCAGACTGATAGCTACGGAGAAGTTGCCTACCCGCTTCATCTCCTGGCAGAATTTCTCATCGATCAGCGTGCCGTTGGTAAATGCATGGAAGCCACAGTCATCGTGTTTCTCGCACAAACGGATGATGTCATCCTTTCTGACCAGAGGTTCGCCACCGGTGAAGAAATACAGATAGATACCAAGTTCCTTACCCTGGGTAACGATGCGATCCATATCTTCAAAGCTTAAGTTCAGACGATTGCCGTACTCTGCCGCCCAGCAGCCGGTACAATGCAGGTTGCAGGCACTGGTGGGATCCATCAGGATCAGCCAGGGGATATTGCACTGATGTTTCACACGCATCTCGTTAATCTCTTTTTTACCGCAGAACGCCGCCTCAAAACCATAGTCCAGTGCGGACATTTTGATGACATGGGGATCCACTTCGTTTAAGATCCGATTCACATACTGCATCCATTTGCTGTCCGGATCCTGGATCATACGTCTTGCCGCATCATAGCTTTCCTTGCGGAAGGTATCTCCCATAAATTTTTCCGACAGATCTACCAGCTTTAAGAACGCCTTTTCTCTGTCTGCTTCGTCCTTATTCACATACTTCAGAATTCCGTCGATTGCTGCGCCAAATGCAGCTCTCTCAACTTTGTGTTTTGCGTCTGCCATACGATTTACCTCACTTTTGTCTATTTATTCTATGAATCACGGTATTTCAGATGTAATATCGAAACAATACATCCGCGCCGGCAAGCAGGAAGATCAGCGCTCCACTGATCAGTACACGGTTTCTTCCATGACACCCGATCCGATATCCCGCATAGATGCCGACGATGACCGCCAGCGCAGCCATAATTGCCAGCTGAATGATCTGCACCGTTACTCTGGTGTCTAAAAAGCCCATGCCAATTCCCGTCAGAAAACTGTCCACACTGGTAAGCATGGCCCAAATGCATAGCTGTCTCCAGGCGAAGGCATCTTCCCTTCGTTCCAGCGGGTCCCGCATATGTAGTGCCCGGACGATCAGCCATATCCCGATCAGGAAAAAAATAACTGCCGATGCCGCCCTGAACAGTCTTTCTGTCCGCTGATAGTTCATTGCAATGTACGGAAGTTCCGAAATCAGGCTTCCTAAAAGCATTGCACCGCTCTGCCATCCTGTGAACAGCAGGATCATTTTCAGGATCTGCTTTTTGTCCAGTCTGGAAAGCATAGCGCCTTTGTATAATGCATAGGTAAAGACATCCAGGGATAGTCCCACCGATACAATGAAAATTTCATACCATGCCATCCATGCAACCCCTTTCTCCCGTTATAATGTTTTTATCTCTTTTCATTTTTTACTTTAAACAATTTTCCGGCATATGGTAAGATACAACCCTTGCACAGCGTTTTTCCTGCTCTTACATTTTTTCGATAACTGTAAATATTCCGCGACATTTTGGCAAAAGTGTCGTTTAAAGTTGAGAAAAGAAAGTTTTTTGGTTATAATATTTCTATCTCGGTTCTTTTATAGGAAAAGGAGTCCTGTGATGAAGACAAAAGAATTATTGGCAGACAGTTTTCGTTCTCTTGTGCTTACCATGCCTTTTCAGAAGATTTCCATCAAAATGATCACGGATGGTGCACATGTGATCCGCCCTACTTTCTATAACTATTTTCAGGATAAATACGAAGTGATTGAGTTTCTGTTCGACCAGGACATCGGCAGCAAAGTCGAAGTCATGATCGAAAACGATATGGAACAGGAAGCCATCAAGCTGATGTTTATCTGTTTTGAAAAAAATAAGGAATATTATCATCGACTTTTTGAAACCACAGGCCAGAATTGCTTCGGAGAATTTTTTTCACACTACTGTGAACAGACCTTTTTCCGGATTCTGTCCAGACATCCTATGAGGAAAATGCCCTGCGAACTTATCACACCGCAGTCACTGGCACATTATAATGCCCTCTTATTAATTGAAATTCTAAAGTTATGGCTCTCCTCTCCGAAAGAAGTCCCTGCGGAGAAAATTTTTGAGGCCTACCAATATATTATACGAACTCCGATACTGGATATGATCCAATATCCGGAACCATAAAAAGACAGGTCTAACTGACCTGTCTTTTTATATCTGATAAACTTATAATCTTGTGATCACAAAGATATCATAGATTGCCTGAATTGCGGTCTCAAAATCTTCATTTGCCACACCGATGATGATGTTCAGCTCGGAAGATCCCTGGTCGATCATCTTAACATTGATATTTTTGTGTGCCAGTGCGGAGAAGATTCTGCCTGCAGTGCCGCGGGTGGACTTCATGCCACGGCCTACGACAGCGATCAATGCCAGGTCGGATTCGATGTCAATGGCGTCGGGATTGGCCAGTCTGTGGATGCCTGCCACTACCTTCTGTTCCTTGTGCATGAACTCATCCTGATGTACGAATACCGTCATGGTATCAATGCCGGAGGGAACATGCTCGAAAGAAATACCATTTTCTTCAAATGCCTGCAATACCTTTCTGCCGAAACCGATCTCGGAGTTCATCATATCTTTTTCAATATTGACGGAGCAGAAGCCCTTCTTGCCGGCGATACCGGTGATCACGTATTTGGACTTCTGACAGGTGCTTCCCACGATCCAGGTACCATTGTCCTCGGGAGCGTTTGTATTGCGGATATTGATAGGGATACCTTCCTGACGTACCGGGAAAATGGCATCCTCATGAAGAACGGTAGCACCCATATAGGCCAGCTCGCGAAGTTCACGATAGGTGATAGTCTCAATAGCCTCGGGATGATCAATGATGCGGGGATCCGCAATCAGGAAACCGGATACATCGGTCCAGTTCTCATAGACATCCGCTTTGGCAGCCTTGGCCACTATGGAACCGGTGATGTCGGAACCGCCTCTGGAGAAAGTCTTCACCGTTCCGTCGGGCATGGCACCGTAGAAGCCGGGTACAACTGCTTCCTTGCTCTCTGCCAGTCTGGCACGCAGTACTTCATTGGTCTTTGCTGCGTCAAATTCGCCGTTCTCATCGAAGAAGATGACGGTTGCCGCATCAATGAAATCATAGCCCAGATAATTTGCCATGATAATACCGTTCAGATATTCACCACGGGAAGCCGCGTAATTGCTGCCGGCCTTTGCCTTAAAATTCTTCTCAATAGTCTTGAACTCATCGACAAGATCCAGATCCAGCTGCAGTCCGTCGATGATCTCCTGATAGCGGGCTTTGATAGCATCCAGCTCTGCCTTGAAGCTCTTGCCCTGATCTGCCAGATCATAGCAGGCATACAACATATCCGTTACCTTGGTGTCATCGGAAAATCTTTTCCCCGGTGCGGAAGGTACCACATATTTTCTCTCCTTATCTGCCCGGATGATGTTTCCTACTTTTTTGAACTGCTCTGCGCTCGCCAGAGAACTTCCACCGAATTTCACTACTTTTGACATAACATTTTCTCCTCAACTCTATCTAATAATAGTATATCCTTTTTATACCAGACGGATCCTGCCGAGCATCTGCTCGCCCAGTGCCTCATATTTTGCCTGAAAATCTTTTTCCTTCATACTCTGTGTGAAGTATCCGAAGTCTTCCTTCCGGTCCTTAAGATGTACCACCCGGCCTCCGGGGAACGCTGCTGTAACCGCATCTTCCGCTCCGGCCTTTGCCCGGATGAAGAAACTTCTCTCGGCCTCGCCGATGTCTGCCAGCTTTACTTCCTCTTTGTCCCAGAAGCACATGATCACCTTGCCCTGATGTCTTGCACAGTCGATGACATCCGATACTACCGCGCTGGCGGTGGGAAGCTTACCTGCGCCCCGTCCGTAATACATGGAATCTCCCAGCATGTTGCCGGTGACAAATACAGCATTGAATACACCATGTACCATGGCAAGCGGATGTTCTTTGGAAAGTAAAAACGGTGCTACCATAACCTCTGCGGTATTATCATCAATGGCCCTGCTTCTGCCCAATAGCTTGATGGTATGATCTGTGGCATTGGCATATTCGAAATCCGCTGCTGTGATCTTAGTGATACCTTCGGTGGGAACCTTCTCGGAATCCACATTTTTACTGAACATCAGGGAAGACAGAATTGCAATCTTACGGCAGGCATCATAACCTTCCACATCCGCTTCCGGATTGCGTTCCGCATAGCCTTTGTCCTGCGCTTCCTTCAGAACCGCAGCAAAGTCCGCACCCTCTTTTTCCATTTTACTTAAGATATAATTCGTAGTACCGTTTAAGATACCGTTGATAGCCTCGATCTTCTCTGCTGTCAGGGAATAATTCAACGGACGGATAATGGGAATACCGCCGCCCACACTGGCTTCGAACAGATAGTTGCAATTATGTTCTCTGGCGATCTGCAGCAGTTCGGGACCGTGCTTGGCTACCAGCTCCTTGTTGGAGGTGCAGACGCTCTTGCCCCGTTCCAGAGCCTGCTTCGTGAACTGATAAGCGGCTCCGACACCGCCCATGGTCTCACAGACAATGGTCACACTGTCGTCATGTAAGATCGTATTGAAATCATGAATGACTTTGTCCTCGTAAGGATCTCCGGGGAAATCTCTCAGATCCAGGATGTATTTTACCTTCAGTTCCTGTGCGGACTTCTTGTTCACCATGTCCTTGTTTTTCTCGATAACTTCCACCACACCGCTGCCCACGGTGCCGTAGCCTAATACTGCAACGTTGATCATATCATAACCCTTGCCTTTCTCATAGCCTGCAAACCTTCAGGTACTTTAGTACCTTGCGCAGGCACAAATTGCGTGTGAAAAATTTTATTCTTTTGCCAGTATTTTTACATGATGTACACTGGGCTGTCCCTCCAGCTGCTCAATCATCCGGGAAATGTCCCCCGTGGTCTGCAATACCTGAATACTCAATGTCAGAGAAGCGATTCCGTTGATGGGAATACTCTGATGGATCGTCAGGATATTGGCCCGGTACTCTGCGATGATCTTCAGCACATCCGACAATATCCCCGGTTCATCATCCATCTGAAAGGTAAGAGTGATGGTCGTTCCCTGGGAATTGTCATGAAAGGGAAAAATATCATCTTTGTACTTATAAAAAGAACTGCGGCTGATACCTACCGCATCAACCGCTTCCTGTATGGTCAGAACCTTCTCTGACTCCAGAAGCCGCTTTGCTTCCACTACCTTTAACAGTACTTCGGGGATTGCCTTCTGCTTCACCACAAAATACTTGGTCGTTTCTCCCATATGTTATCCTTTCTTCCGGTTCGTATCTGTAGTGCGGACACTTGTTTTTCACCGAGGGATATTCTAGCACAGTAAAGCATGAAAGACAACCCCCATTTTTAACCTTTTGCTGTAAATTCCAAAAAGTTCAAAACAGGGGTTGTCTCTAATTCTTGCGGGGATATTTGTTCCCCGTCTCCCGATATGCGTTAAAATCCCATGCCGGTCCCGTCTGTAACCATTCATACATGACGTGTTCTGTATTCTCATAAAAAATGTACCGGCGTTCTCTTTTTTCGCCCTCCTGATATGGGAAAATCGCATCTCCCGCCGCTCCGTCCATCAGTCTCACATATGCATCCTGAAGATCCTCGTAAGCTGCAGGAACAAGCGATGTCTGTAACGGATGGCTCTCTCCCACACCTTTTACCAGGAACAGAGGATTCTGTCTGTCATATGCCGAGACCTCATTCTGAGGATCAAAGCCATGATCTGCCATAACGATAATAACCGAATTGTCATACAGATCTGACTGTTTCAGCTTATCAAGAAACTGACCGATCACCCTGATATTGGCCTCCAGCGTCTCCGTATACGAAGAATCTCCTACCGCATTCAGATCCGCATCATACAGGAAAGGAACATGCCCTCCCTGCAAATGATAATACCGGAAACACTTTCCCTCCTGATACGTCACCTCTTCTTCCTGCATATGTGTGGCAAATTCTTTGAGATCCCAGGTATACAGAGGATTGCTCTCGTCCACAAAGGCATTGTGCTGCCCCTGCGTCTGTACAATGGCCCGATAACAGTATTCCTTTAGGAAAAACGGTGCGTAGCGGATGCCGCCCAGCTTGCAGATTGCCCGCCTGAAATACTTCCAGACATACGCCTCATGCTGCAGTTCCACCATATTGGAAAACTGATAGGTATACGAAGTCACCCACGGATCAGACTCATACAATGCGATGTCATAATCCCTCTCAGACAGTTCCCGGAACAATCCTGATTCATCCACAGCTGCCGCCGCGTAATCCAGATAATATTCTTCTCCTTCATACCATTTGCCCGATAAGATATACGGAACAGAAAACGCCGTCCAGGGATATGCTCCCACCATATCCGGATAATAAGTAAAATCAGCAAATGTCTCTGTATAGGCCGGATCCGAATCCATCACTTCTTCAAAAGTCTTCGCATCCACCGCATCCAACAGCAATACCAGGAAATTCTGATCCTGTGACAGACGGTACTGTCCGTTCTCCAGTGCATAATAAGTGGTTCTCTCCCGGTAAGCCCCTGTGGTCACAGTCATCGTCACAAGCGTTATCATGAGGATTCCCGAAAGTCCCGCACTCACAGCCATACAGATTCCCTGAAATCTCTTTGCACCAAGCAGCTTTGCCACGGTCACGACCGCTGCCGCTATGAGAATACACACTATCGCTGTCTTTATATTTTCTCCCCGGTAGTCCTCCCATACGATTTCCGTGCCGTCGAAAGGCGGCATATGATTCACCAGGAAATTGCCCTGCACATATAAAGTAAGCAAAACCACCAGTTCCGCTGCCGTAACGAACCGGCAAAAAACTTTGGAGATACAGGCTGCCAAAAGGATTCCCAACACATTCAGTCCAAAAAAAAGTGCAAAATTCTGCAGAACCGCTTTTAATATCTTATAAAAATCAAACCAGAATTCTGTCTGGTTCGTAACATACAATTCCAACGGTGCATAAATAAAAAAAATAAAACAGACAGCAAAAGCTGCCAGCAGTCCCGGCGCTGCCACCTTCCACCTGTCCGTCACAAAGGTTTTCCATTTCTCTTTTTTCATCTGTTCCCTCTATCTGCTGTTCTTTTGTATTCCGTCCAACATTTTAACACGACGACTGTATAAACTCAACTCCAACATAAATAAAGGCCAGCCTGCACATTTGCATGTACGGGCTGACCTTTGCAAACAGCTTCTGCCTAGATCAGAGGATATTTATCTGTTAATTTCTGAACGATGGCTCTGGCTGCGGGAACCTGTTCCTCGCCGCCCTTGATGACCATGGCAATGGCCTCTGCCACCTGATCCATATCCTCGGTGTTCAGACCTCTGGAAGTTACCGCAGGGGTTCCCAGACGGATACCACTGGTCACGAACGGAGACTGGGGATCGTTGGGGATGGTGTTCTTGTTGGCGGTGATGTGAGCTGCATCCAACAGCTTCTCCACTGCCTTACCGGTCAGCCCGTAAGGGGTCAGGTCTACCAGCATCAGATGATTGTCGGTACCGCCGGAGACAATCTTAATGTCACGGCTCATCAGGCCCTTGCACAATGCCTGTGCGTTGTCCACAATGTTCTTCTGATATACCTTAAAGTCGTCGCTTAATGCTTCCTCGAAGCAGACAGCCTTGGCTGCGATGACATGCATCAGCGGGCCGCCCTGAATGCCGGGGAAAATAGCTTTATTAAAATTGAATTTCTCGTTGGCTTCCTTGTTGCAGAGGATCATACCGCCTCTGGGTCCGCGCAGTGTCTTGTGGGTGGTGGTGGTCACTACATCCGCATAGGGAATGGGACTGGGATGAAGGCCTGCTGCCACAAGGCCTGCGATATGTGCCATATCTACCATCAGTACCGCACCGACTTCATCCGCCACTTCACGGAACTTTTTGAAATCAATGGTACGTGCATATGCAGAAGCACCTGCAATGATCATCTTGGGTCTGCATTCCAGGGCCAGCTCCCTCATTCTGTCATAATCCAGGAAACCGTTGTCATCCACGCCGTAAGGTACTACATGGAAATATTTACCGGACATATTGACGGGTGAACCATGGGTCAGATGTCCGCCGTGATCCAGATTCATACCCATAATGGTATCGCCGGGCTTCAGCACAGCGAACTGCACTGCCATATTTGCCTGTGCTCCGGAATGGGGCTGTACATTGGCATAATCACATCCAAACAGCTTCTTGGCACGTTCGATCGCCAGATTCTCGATGACATCCACGCACTCACAACCACCGTAATATCTCTTGCCGGGATATCCTTCCGCATATTTATTGGTCAGTGGACTTCCCATAGCTGCCATAACAGCCTTACTTACCCAGTTTTCAGATGCGATCAGCTCGATGTGACTGTTCTGACGATTCTCCTCGTCAATAATGGCCTGTGCCACTTCGGGATCTACTCTTTTTACTTCATCCAATGAATACATGCCTCATTCCTCCTTATGTTACGTTAATTCGCTAAACTTATGGTTTAGTATAGCATAGAACCTTTTATTTGCAAAGATAGAAAATGAACAATGTTGGCAGAAGCCCCCTGGTGTGTTAGAATAAACTTTAACATAACTATTCAGAGCCTCATTCGCCATAAAAATTTTCAAAATTATGCTCATTCATGCAAGCATGATTCGCAAATTTATGCAAATTTTCCCGGCTCTGAATAGTTACAACTTTACGAAAGATGAGGAATCCTCATGTATCATATTATTATCAATCCCGCCTCCCGCTCCGGAAGAGGGGCAAAGATCTGGGCCGAACAGGTGGAGCCGGCTCTGAAAGCAGGCAATACCGAATATCAGACCTATTTTTCCGGGAAAGCCGGAGAAGTCCGACAGCTGGCCGCACAGATCACCGCAGAGCATGCTGCAGAGCCTGACTTAACGCTCATCGTTCTGGGGGGTGACGGCACGATAAACGAGGCCCTTCAGGGCATTGCAGATCCTTCCAAAGTCATCCTCGGCTACATTCCCACCGGCTCCAGCAATGATCTGGCCCGAGATCTGGGAATTTCCAAGGATCCAAAGGCTGCTCTCAATCTGATCCTTCATAATAATACTCCCAGAGCCATGGATCTGGGGAGACTGACCTATCTGGACGAAGACCAGCCGGAAGAATCCAGGCTTTTTGCCGTCAGCTGCGGGATCGGCTTTGATGCCGCTGTCTGTGCGGAAGCCATGAGTTCCCGGATCAAGGATACCATGAACCGGATCGGCTTAGGAAAGCTGACCTATCTGGGTATCGCCTTAAAACAGCTGATCACTGCCCGCAAGGTCTCCTGCACGCTGACACTGGAGGACAAGGTACATGACAAAAAGGAATCCGTAGAACTCCCCCGTTTTCTGTTCGTGACCTGTATGAGTCACCGTTACGAGGGCGGCGGTTTCATGTTCTGCCCTCCCGCTGTCGATCATGACGGGGTATTGGATCTCTGTTCCGTAGGCAATATTTCCAAGGGATTGGTTCTGCTGGCCCTGCCCACTGCCTTTTTCGGCAAACATTATTTTGTCAAAGGCATCAATGCCCATACCGCCACACAGATGTCCATAACAGCTTCCGCTCCTCTGTGGGTGCATACAGACGGAGAAGTGACAAGAAAGAGCCGCGGTTTCCGGGTGGAATGTCTCCCCGGTGCCATCCGGATGATCACACCTTAAACAGATTTAACACACTCTAAAGATTTTCTTAAGAATGCTTAAGTATTCCAAAAAAGCCTTGATTTTTTTGTTCCGATAGCTATACTAAAATTGATTTTGGAACATAGGTTTTTAGAGAAATGAGGTTTTTATGGAAAAATTACGGATCTTCTATTTGAAATATAAACATGCCATTCCTCTTATTATATATGGCATTATTTACATGACCTGGTTCGCCTGGCTGGAGAAAAATACTACCGGACATTACCGGATCATACATATGGCGGCGGATGATTATATTCCTTTTTGTGAAGTGTTCGTCATCCCTTACTTTTTGTGGTTTGCCTATGTATCGGCTGTGGTCATTTATTTCTTTTTCAAGAACAAAGAGGATTATTACCGCACCTGTATCTTCCTCTTCACGGGCATGACGATTTTCCTGATCGTATCCACCCTGTGGCCCAACGGACAGCACCTTCGTCCCGCTGTTATGCCGAGAGACAATATCTTCACCCGTATGGTAGCCGCTCTGTATCGAACAGACACTCCTACCAACCTGTGGCCCAGCATTCATGTATATAATTCTCTGGGTGCACACTTTGCCATTATCCGCAGCAAATGCTTTGAGAAGAAAAAAGGCATCCGCATCGGTTCCCTGATCCTGGCTGTCTCCATTATTATGGCAACCATGTTCATCAAACAGCATTCCGTATTTGATGTGCTTACTGCTTTCGTCATGGCGGCTGTGATGTACACGTTGGTATATCGTTATGATCTGCTGATCGCTGTCAGAGAGTTCCGCAATAAGAGAAAAGCAAAACCGCAGATCGGCTAAAGGTTGTTTCAAAACATGCGCCGACGGCGCAGCTATAAAAATGCAGTGACGTTACCCACGCCACTGCATTTCTTTTGCCCTCATTTATGATCTGTTACATTACAATACTTCTTCGCTCTTCTTCAATGCCGAGGCAATGACCGCATCCATATCATAGTAGCGGTATTCCGCCAGTCTTCCGCCGAAGATCACGTTCTTTTCCGTATCTGCCAGCCTTTTATACTCTGCATACAAAGCGCCGTTCTTTTCATCATTGACTGGATAATAAGGCTCATCTCCCGGCTTCCATTCGGAACTGTACTCTCTGCTGATGACCGTCTTCGGGAGATCCTGTCCCTGTTCGTCCTTGCCAAACTCGAACCATTTGTGCTCGATGATCCGGGTCCAGGGAGTCTCACGATCCGTGTAATTCACCGCAGCATTTCCCTGGAAGTTGGGAATATCCAGCACCTCTGTCTCGAACCTGACGGAACGATATTCCAGTGCTCCCAGAGAGTAGCCGAAATAGGCATCGATGGGGCCGGTATAGACAACAGTCTCTGCCAGTTTATCCAGTTCCTCTTTCTGCTCCAGATAATCTGTGTTCAGGCGTACCTCAATGCCCTCTAACAGATGTTCCACCAGCTTCGTGTAACCGCCAATGGGAATGCCCTGATACAATGCATTGAAATAGTTGTTGTCAAAAGTCAGACGCACCGGCAGACGTTTGATAATGAAGGCCGGAAGATCTTTACAGTCACGTCCCCACTGCTTCTCGGTGTAGCCCTTTACCAGTTTTTCAAAAATATCCTTACCCACCAGAGAGATGGCCTGTTCCTCCAGATTTTTCGGTTCCGTGATCCCGGCAGCTTGCCGCTGCTCTTCAATCTTGGCCGCAGCTTCTTCGGGAGTCACCACACCCCACATTTTATTAAAAGTATACATGTTAAAAGGCAGTGAGTACAACTCTCCGTGATAATTGGCCACCGGAGAATTGGTGAAACGGTTGAACTCCGCAAATCGCGTAATGTATTTCCACACCTTTGTATCATTGGTATGAAAAATATGGGCACCGTATTTGTGGACATAAATTCCTTCCACGGTTTCCGTATAAATGTTTCCCGCCACATTAGGGCGTTTATCGATGACCAGAACCTTTTTCCCTCTGTCAGCCGCTTCTTTTGCGAACACCGCTCCGTACAATCCGGAGCCGACCACCAGATAGTCGTATTTCATTTCTATATATTTCCTTTCTCACAGTTGCGTTCCTGCGCCTACGTTATTTCCGTACGACAGCCTTCTCTCCGAAGACACGTTTCAGAACCACCAGAGTAGCCAGTGTCAGCAGAATACCGATCACCAGACAGATCACCACATTCTGTACAAAACCGGCAATGGTATAAGTCACAAAAGAGATTGCCGCCACGGTCAGTACATAAGGTACCTGAGTGGATACATGGTTGATATGATTACACTGTGCTCCCGCAGAAGCCATAATAGTCGTATCGGAGATGGGGGAACAATGGTCACCCATAACAGCACCTGCCAGACATGCAGACACACCGATGATGATCAGATGCTCGGCTCCGGGTACGATAGCTCCGGTCGTGGGATCGGTAAATACGCCGGTAACGATAGGGATCAGAATACCGAAGGTTCCCCAGCTGGTACCGGAAGCAAAGGCCAGGAAACATGCTACCAGGAAAATGATGGCCGGAAGCATATTGGTAAGCCCCGTGGATGCTCCCTGCATCAGGCCTGCCACATAGACATCCGCACCTAACAGTCCGGTCATGGTCTTCAGAGTAACGGCAAAGGTCAGGATCAGCATGGCAGGAACCATGGCAATGAAGCCCTGGGTCAGACAGTTCATGGCCTCCTTGAAGGATACCAGTCTTCTGCACATATAGTATACAATGGCAAATAATAATGCGATCAAAGATCCCCAGGGCAGTCCCACGGAAGCATCCGTTGCGCTGAATGCATCGATAAAGCCCACACCTTCAAAGAAGCCGCCGACATAGATCATGCCAATGACACAGCAGACAATCAGTACGATCACCGGGATCAACAGATCGTAGACCTTGCCTCTGGTGGAACCTTTGGGTGCATTGTCTGCATTGGCCACGCGCTCTCCCTCGGTGAACAGATCACCCTTTTCTCTGGCATTGCGCTCATGCTTTGCCATGGGGCCGTAGTCGAAGCCCATCAGCGCCATACCGACGACGAATACGATGGTCAGCAGAGAATAATAGTTATAAGGAATAGCTCTTACGAACAGTTCAATACCGGAATAAACACCTTCATCCACCATACCGGATACTGCGGCCGCCCAGGAAGAGATCGGTGCGATCATACAGATGGGTGCTGCGGTGGCATCAATAATGTATGCCAGCTTTGCTCGGGAAATCTTATGTCCGTCTGTTACCGGCATCATAACAGAGCCTACAGTCAGACAGTTAAAATAGTCATCCACGAAAATCAGAACACCTAATAAAAAGGTGGAAAGCAGCGCTCCCGCTCTGGTCTTTACATGCTTTTTCGCCCATTCGCCGAAGGCTGCAGAGCCTCCTGCCTTGTTCATCAGTGCTACCATGGTACCCAACAGGATCAGGAACATGAAGATACCGATATTCCATGCATCCGCCACGGAATTGATAAATCCTTCGTTGATCACCGTATCCAGCGTTGCAATAGGAGAAAATCCGGTATAAATCAAAGCTCCCGTAACAATGCCGATAAACAGTGACGAATATACTTCTTTTGTGATCAGTGCCAATACGATTGCCACCACAGGCGGCAGCAATGCCCAAATTGTTCCATACATAATTTTGCCCTCTCTCGTACTTTTTTTGTAACATTTCAGATACATTTTTACTTTATGGCAAACCCGTATACCTGTCAATATAATTTTCCAAATTAACGCTTTAGCACAGCAATTTATCCGTTCCTTTTCTCTTTTTCGCTTTAAATCGCTAAATTTTCTTGCATCCTTGCACGATCTGGGCTATAATGAGCAATGACATTTAGCAGAAAGGACGTGCCCTGCGCACGATGGAATACCATGAGTTTCGAATTTATCAAAAAACTGCCCACTCCTGCGGAGATCCGCAAGGAACTGCCCCTTCCGGCAGAATTAGCCAGGATCAAAGAAGAAAGAGATGCTGAAATCCGTGACGTCCTCACCGGCAAAAGCAATAAGTTTCTGGTGATTATCGGACCCTGCTCCGCTGATAACGAAGATTCCGTATGTGATTACGTCAATCGTCTTGCCAAAGTGAATGAGAAAGTTAAGGACAAGCTGATCCTGGTGCCCAGAATCTACACCAACAAGCCCCGCACCACCGGCGAAGGCTACAAGGGTATCACCAGTCAGCCCGATCCCGAGAAGAAACCGGATTTCCTGGCAGGTCTGATGGCCATGCGTAAAATGCACATCCGCGCCATCAAAGAGACCGGTCTCACTGCCGCAGATGAAATGTTATACCCGGAGAACTGGGGTTATGTATCCGATATCCTCTCCTATGTGGCCATCGGTGCCCGTTCCGTAGAGGATCAGCAGCATCGTCTGACCGTCAGCGGCTTCGATGTAGCTGCCGGTATGAAGAATCCTACCAGCGGAGATTTCTCCGTAATGCTGAACTCCGTATATGCGGCACAGCACCCCCACTCCTTCATCTATACCGGATGGGAGGTGAATACCCACGGCAACGATCTGGCACACACCGTACTGCGCGGTGCTACCAACAAGCACGGTGCCAATATCCCCAACTACCATTACGAGGATCTGATCCGTCTGTGGGATATGTATGAAAAAATGGATCTGAAGAATCCTGCCTGCGTGATCGATGCGAACCACTCCAACTCCAACAAGCAGTTCAAGGAACAGATCCGTATCACCAAGGAAGTCATGCACAGCCGTAAACTCAGCCCCGATCTGCACAAGCTGGTCAAGGGCGTCATGATCGAGAGCTACATCGAGGAAGGCAACCAGAAGGTGGGTGCCGGCTGCTACGGCAAGTCCATCACCGATCCCTGTCTGGGCTGGGAAGACAGTGAGCGTCTGATCTACGATATCGCTGAGTACGAATAAAAAGAACGATTTTGCAAATGGGGTGCTGAATCGTTAAAACAGTTTCAAAAAAACTGCAGGAATCCTTTTAATAACGCAGGATTCACAAAACATTCCAATAAACATCCGAAGACCAGTGCGATCCATATGAGCGCCAGTTTTCCCAATCTGCCGGGCAGGGATTTTTTTCCCTGCCCGGTTGTGTGATGGTAAAAATAAATACTCCGGTGCATATCTTCACACCATCTGAGTAACAGGATCATAGCCGGCAGGTAACACAGATAATGGGGAAAGATGCTCACGATCCCCAGAAGGATCCCCTTGATTCCATACCTAAACACTGCCGTACTCAGAAAAAAGCCCACAGAGAATCCGTATTTTACGGTGACTCCTCCGCAGAAAATCCATCCCAGATAAGTCGTTGCCATGATAATAAGCACCAGAAAACTCCGACATCTTTTGCACAGCACGTACCAGAACAGGATACTGCTGTCCACGGTCATATATTTCATGCGATATAACGTGTCCTCATTCAGCATTCCCGCACGGTTTAACAGAATTCCCCGTCCGAAATACACCGCAAACAATCCCACCACAAATCCCGTCAAAAACAAAAAGTGCAGCGGGAGTTTTCCCGCAGGCAACATGGATCTGTTCCATTTCATATATTCTCGTCTCCCGTCAGGCGTTGTTAGTAATATATGCGGACAACATGGAAAATCATGCTTTCTTATTCGTCTTTCAGAAAAGAAAAAGCCCATCCGGACAGGTACTGCCTGTCTGGATGGGGTTCCCTAAAATCATTATGTAGCAGCCGGTCGTGACTGCTTTTGTCTGTAACGGAATTACTCACTCAGGTATTTGGATGCGTAAGTTAAAATGCCGCAGATTGTCTTGGCATCCTGGATCCTGCAGTCGTAGATCATCTGCTTTAATTCTTCTACGGAATAAGCCTCTACATTGATGAATTCATCTTCATCCAGATGCTGGTTTCCTCTGTCTTTCAGTCCTCTGGCCAGATAAATATCGATCTTCTCATTGCAGAATGCCACTGTGGTATAAATAGAGGTCAACAGTTCCACATGGTCAGTATGATACCCGGTCTCTTCCTGCAATTCCCGCATAGCTGCCTGATCCGTGGGCTCTTCTCTCCCGTTCAGTCCGCCTGCCGGGATCTCTAACGTCTCACGCTCCAGGGCATTGCGGTACTGACGCACCATCAGAAGCTTACCGTCTTCTCTCACGGCTACTACTGCAGCCGCCCCTTTATGGTCGATCAGATCCCATTTTGCTATATTACCGTTGGGAATCTGCATGGTATCCTGATAATAGTCGATAATAGCACCCTTTGCTACCAGATCACGGCTGATACGCTTGAATTCTTCCATGACTTATCATCCCTTCTCATCCAAATCGAATACTTACCTGTTTTCCAGTAATTTATCTACGCTCACCATCTTGACGCAGAGTACGAACAGATCCGTAGCCATTGCCATCTCCTCCGGTGTGGGGAAGGAAGGCGCAATACGGATATTGGAGTCCTTGGGATCCTTCTTGTAGGGGAAAGTAGCGCCTGCTCCGGTCAGAGTCACGCCTGCTTCCTTACACTTTGCCACGATAGCCTTGGCACAGCCTTCCAGGGCATCAAAGGAGATGAAATATCCACCGTTGGGCTTAGTCCAGGTACCGATGCCTAAGCCTCCCAACTCATTCTCCAGCACTTGCAGTACAGCCTCGAACTTGGGACGCATGATCGCTGCGTGCTTCTTCATATGTTCACGTACACCATTGATATCCTTGAAATAACGTACATGGCGTAACTGGTTGATCTTATCATAACCAATCGTCTGGATCGTCATGGACTTGCGCATATCATCCAGGTTTGCCTTGGAAGATGCAATAGCCGCAATGCCGGCTCCTGCGAAGGTTACCTTGGAGGTGGAGCAGAACTCGAATACCATGTCCGGATGTCCTGCCTTTTCACACTCGGAAAGGATCTCTAACAGCTGATCCTGTCTGTCATCATATAAATGATGGATTGCATAAGCATTATCCCAGAAAATACGGAAATCCGGTGCAGCAGGCTGCAATGTAGCGAAACGTCTTACAGTCTCATCGGAGTAGGAATATCCCTGAGGGTTGGAGTATTTGGGTACGCACCAGATACCCTTGATAGCGGGATCTTCAGACACCAGTTTCTCTACCAGATCCATATCCGGTCCTTCGGGTGTCATGGGCACATTGATCATTTCGATTCCGAAATGCTCCGTGATTCCAAAATGTCTGTCATATCCGGGTACGGGACACAGGAACTTTACATGATCCAGCTTGCACCAGGGGGTATTGCCCAAAAGTCCGTGAGTCATAGCCCGGGATACAGTATCATACATGATGTTCAGGCTGGCATTGCCACAAACGATCACATTTTCCGGCTTCACTTCCAGAATGTCAGCAATCAGTTTCTTTGCCTCAGGAATACCGTCCAGGCCACCATAATTTCGAACATCCATTCCATCCTCAGCCTTCATAGCGCTCTGAGAATTTACAACATCGAGATAATCCATTGTCATATCCAGCTGGTTAACTGCCGGTTTTCCTCTGGACATATCCAGTTTCAGGCCTTTGCCTTTTGCATCTTCATATGCAGCGTTCAGCTCTGCCTTCAATGTTAAAAGTTCTTCCTTGGATAATTCCTGATATGCTTTCATTTCGTACCATACCTTTCTCGTTTTTTCCCATAGGGAATACGCTTTCTTCTGTGGACGTTGGATAATCGTATACAATCATACACTTCGAATATCATACTATAAGAAAGTTCTTTGTACAATACCTTTTTTATAAAATTTTAGTAACTATTCAGAACCCCATTCGCAAAACCGCTACTTCGTAGCTTTCTTTTTGCTCATGTGGTTACTTCGCCATATAAAACTGCTTATCTGCCTGAATGCAAGCATTCGCAGAACGCAGTTTTGCATGGCTCTGAATAGTTACAAATTTTATCAAAAAAGCTGCTGTGCTTTAACAGCACAACAGCTTTTCTTACTTCGTATGAAATTGTCATTTCTGACTGGTCAGTTATTTGGCGTAATCAATTACGCGGCTCTCACGGATCACATTTACCTTGATCTGTCCTGGATATTCCAATTCAGCTTCGATCTGCTTGGAAATATCTCTTGCCAACAATACCATATCGGCATCTGAAATCTGCTCGGGCACTACCATAACACGAACTTCACGACCTGCCTGAATAGCAAAAGATTTATCTACACCTTTGAAATTGTTTGTGATATCTTCTAACTGTCTTAATCTGCTAGTATAGGTTTCCAGTGTTTCCCTTCTAGCTCCCGGTCTTGCAGCGGATATTGTATCAGCAGCTTGTACAATACATGCAATCAGGGAAGTAGGCTCTACATCGCCATGGTGAGATTCCACGGCATTGATAACCGTAGCGTTCTCTTTATATTTCCGACACAGTTCAGCACCCAGCTGAATATGGGAACCTTCCATCTCGTGGTCTACTGCCTTACCGATATCATGCAGCAGTCCCGCTCTCTTGGCAAGTCTCACATCCAGTCCCAGCTCCGCTGCCAGAAGACCTGACAACTGTGCAACCTCGATGGAATGCTTTAATGCGTTCTGACCATAGCTGGTACGGAATTTCATCTTACCGAGTAATCTTACCAGTTCGGGATGAATGCCATGTACACCAACCTCCAGAGTTGCGGCTTCTCCCTCTTCCTTGATCATTACTTCGACTTCCTTCTGCGCCTTCTCTACCATCTCTTCGATTCTGGCCGGATGGATACGTCCGTCCACGATCAGCTTCTCCAGCGCAATTCTCGCTACCTCACGACGAATCGGATCAAATCCGGACAGGATTACTGCTTCCGGTGTATCATCTATGATCAGGTCTACACCTGTCATGGTCTCAAGGGTACGGATGTTACGTCCCTCACGTCCGATGATACGTCCCTTCATTTCGTCATTCGGTAACTGTACAACGGAAATTGTAGTCTCAGAGACATGGTCTGCTGCACATCTCTGTATAGCGTTAACCACATATTCCTTTGCCTTTTTGTCTGCTTCTTCTTTGGCCCGACTCTCCATTTCCTTGATCATCACGGCCGATTCATGTTTCACTTCATCTTCAACAATTTTCAATAAGTAGTCTTTTGCTTGTTCAGAGGTTAATCCTGAAATTCGTTCCAGTTCCTGCACACGCTGCTCATTCAGTCTGGAGACTTCTTCCTTCATGCGATTGAGGGATTCTTCTCTGGATGCTAAACTTGCCTCGCGCTTCTCGATGGCATCTGCTTTCTTATCGATGTTCTCTTCCTTCTGCTGAACTCTGCGCTCATACCGCTGGGCTTCCGCTCTGCGTTCCTTGATTTCTTTGTCCAGTTCATTCTTGGTACGAATGGACTCTTCCTTGACTTCCAGGAGTGATTCGCGCTTTTTGTTCTCTGCAGTCTTCAGAGCTTCATCAATAATCTCTCTTGCCTTCTCCTCTGCGTTGCCGATGGTTCCCTCCGCGTTCTTCTTCAGACGGTTCGTGGTAACCTTTGCTGTGATCAGCACTGCAGCTATAATAATGGCAATAACAGAAGCCACTAATACTATTACAATATTAGTGTCCACTACAGGAGCACCTCCTTATGAAATTTTCATTGTACATTTTGCTCCGATAATACAAATTATCGTTCATAATAGAATGCAATTTATGTACATTCTAACAAGCAATTCACAACAGTATTAGTGTAAACTGAAATTACACCCATGTCAAGTACAAGTCGCAATTAGTCCAAAAATAGTTCCTATATCAAAACAATCTTTGTGCATTATTTCTTGCTGTTATGCATCGTCCGGTATTCTCAGAAATCATCGCTATGCATGCCACCGATGGCCTTGCGGATAGCTTCTGCGGAGAATCCCTTTCTGACCAGAAATGCGTAGATCTTCTGGCGTTCCTTCCAGTCTGTCTCTGCTTCCGGATCATAATGCTTCTTATGAAGCAGTTCACGGATCATACTCTGTTCGTCCTGCTCTCCGCCCTTCTCCTGCCAGACCTGCCAGGCCTCTTCCATGGTAGCTGCCGGGATTCCCCTGCCCTGCAGATCCTGTTCAATCCGCCGCCTGCTGCGGCTGTCCTCGTGATAAGTAATATAATCCACGGCATATCGCAGATCATCGATATAATGAAAGCCCGCCACATAAGCGATAGCCTGCTCTATAATCTCCGCTGGATAAAAGCCCTGCTGTAATTTTGTCCGCAGCTGTGCCGTGGTATATTCTCTTCCCTGCAACAGGTTCATGGCACGAAGCTTCGCCCGCTTGGGAAGTACCTCCTGCATGATAGTCCGATAGTCTTCCTCGCTTAATTGCTGTCCTTCCTTTATATGGTAAAGACGCAATTCGCCTTTGTACAATACAAAGGCGAATTCCTGATCAATATATACTTTGCTTCTCGATTTGGAAAGTTCCGTAACCTGTGTTACCAGCATGGATCTACTCTTCCTTCTCTGCTGCGGCAGTGACATCTGCCTTTAGTCCGTAATGCTCTCTGACCTTCTCGGCAATCTCATCGCAGATGGCGGGATTGTCTTTTAAATACTGCTTGGCATTCTCACGGCCTTGTCCGATCTTGTTGCCCTCGTAGGCATACCAGGCACCGGACTTTGCCACAACGTCACAGCTGGCTGCCAGATCCAGAATATCTCCTACCATGGAAATACCTTCACCGAACATGATATCGAACTCTGCTTCCTTGAAAGGAGGTGCAATCTTATTCTTAACGACTTTGACACGGGTACGGTTACCGATCACTTCACCGCCCTGCTTCAGAGCTTCGATCCTTCTGACATCCAGTCGTACAGAAGAATAGAACTTCAGCGCACGTCCGCCAGTAGTGGTCTCAGGATTACCGAACATTACACCTACCTTCTCACGCAGCTGGTTGATAAAGATAACCGTACAGTTGGACTTGCTGATCACAGCGGTCAGCTTGCGCAGCGCCTGGGACATCAGTCGTGCCTGTAAACCCACATGGCTGTCTCCCATATCACCGTCAATCTCGGCCTTGGGTACCAGTGCGGCTACGGAGTCCACTACGATAATGTCAATGGCTCCGGAGCGTACCATGGTCTCCGTGATCTCCAGTGCCTGCTCACCGTTATCCGGCTGGGAAATGTACAGGTTGTCAATATCTACGCCGATGTTCTTCGCATAGACAGGATCCAGAGCATGCTCCGCATCGATGAATCCGGCAATACCGCCTCTTTTCTGTACTTCTGCGATCATATGTAAGGTAACGGTGGTCTTACCACTGGATTCCGGTCCGTAGATCTCAATGATTCTTCCCTTGGGAATACCGCCCAGTCCTAACGCTATATCCAAACTTAAAGAACCGGTGGGGATGGTCTCCACATTCATCTGTGCCGTGGGATCTCCCAGCTTCATTACCGCGCCCTTTCCGTACTGCTTCTCGATCTGGCTCAGCGCCGCATCCAATGCTTTAAGCTTATCGTCTTTTTCCATGTCAATCTCCTTTTTGTTCAAGGAACAAATGTTCTGCTTTTTATTTAGGATAAAACATTTGTTCGTGTTTGTCAATGTCTATTTTTATTATACATATTTTGTGTACATTAAAGCTCCCTCATAAGCATTCCCCCTTATTTTTTCGTTCCGATGATCGTCTGAAATTTTGGCGAATGCCTGAACATCCTGAAATGTCTGTCGATAATCAGAGATAAAAGATACAAAAAGAATGTATCACACATCCCCGCTTCCCGCAAGGACGCATGATACATTTCCTGTGTTTTCGTCACTATCTACAATTTTTTACCCCTTCGTTTTGAGAGTATCACACAAAATATTTTTCTGTTACTTTTTACCAAAAGTAACTTTACTGAAGTATTTCAGAATACAGCTGCGCATAAGAATCAGTGCTGCAGAGGTAGTTGCCTCTCTGATCTGGCTGCGGGTTCCGGAGAAATGATACTCTTTCACCGTAACTTCTCCCTTTATGCTGCATCCGATATATACCAGTCCTACCGGCTTTTCCTCGGTTCCGCCGTCCGGTCCCGCAATTCCGGTCACTGCCACAGCCACATCCGATTTCATTAACAGTGCGGCTCCTTTTGCCATCTCTGAGGCAGTCTTGCTGCTGACGGCACCGTATTTGTCCAGCGTGCTCTTACGCACTCCCAGGAATTTCCGTTTTGCCTTATTGGAATAAGTCACCAGTCCGGCCTTGTAGCACTCCGATACCCCGGGGACATTGATGATCCTTGCCGCGATCATGCCGCCGGTACAGGATTCCGCGGTTGTCACCGTCAGATCATTGGCCATCAACAGATCTGCTACCGCCATCTCCAGGGTAGTCTCCGCCTTGGTACTGTAAATATCCGCTCCGAAACGGGATTTCAGTTCCTTCACCACAGGTTTAATGGCTTTTCCAGCTGCCTTGGTATCTTCCCCGGAAGCGGTGACACGGATATGTACTTCTCCCGTCTTGGCATAGGTAGCTATCGTAGGATTGGTCTGTCCGTCGATCAGATCCTTCAGGGTATCCTCCACCTGGCTCTCCGGCACACCACAAAGCTTTACCATCTGAGAACAGATCACCCCGGGAGTCAGTCTATCCAGATAAGGAAGCACCTGCTGTTCGAACATGGGAACCAGTTCCGCAGGGGGTCCCGGCAGCAACACAATACGGTTCTTCTCCGTCTCCAGAATAATGCCCGGCGCTGTTCCATTATCATTGTCCAGCACCTTCGCTCCCTCTGGCACCATGGCCTGTTTCCAGTTGTTCTCCGTGGGCTGAATATCTCTGACTGCGAAAAATTCGGCAATGCGCTCCATGCTGTGATCATCCACCGAGAGATTCTTTCCACAGACTTCCGCCACAGTCTCCTTGGTCAGATCATCCTCCGTGGGTCCCAGTCCACCAGATAACAGGATCACATCCGAACGCTCCATGGCACATTTCAACACACCTGCCAGTCTCTCCACATTATCTCCCACCACTGTCTGGTAGTAACAGTCCAGTCCGGCTCCCGCCAGCTTTTCCGCCAGATAAGCTGCATTCGTATTCACAATGTTCCCCAGTAATAATTCGGTACCTACACAGATGATCTCCGCTGTCATATCTTTACCGCCTTTCGCTGTCACTTGTCCTATATCTTTCCCACAGACAGTATACTACACTTCTCGGGCGGAGAAAAGGAAATATTTTACTCCAGAGAATTTTCACTTTCCACTTTTTCCTGATTCCAGAGCTGGTGTCGTATTTTTTCATCCGTTCCCTTGTGGCTCCGCTCCCGCCACTGAGTAGGGGTGCATTCATACCTTTTCTGAAAACAGCGGTGGAAGGTCCGCATATTAGGAAATCCGCATTCGTAACTGATCTCTGTCACCGTCTTTCTGCTGTCCTTCAACAGATTGCAGGCCAGGATCATCCGCTGCTGCGCTACATAGGAAGGAAAAGAGATATTTAACTGGGAGGAAAAAATATGGGACAGATAATACGGACTAATACCCAACTCTTTTGCCACCTTCTGTGCCGTCAGTTCCCCGGTGATATTATCGTTGATATATTGCAAAAGCTTCTGCGTGATATTCAGATCCGAAGGCTTGTCCTTTTTGATCACTGGAATATTTTCATACATATCCGCCAACAGTGCCATCAGAAGTCCCTTGTCCTGCCGAAATGGCCGCAGTTCCTTATGCAGACCAATATCTGCCAGAATGTCCAGTACCATCTGTCCGTAACGGCTGAGCATGCTTTTCTGAAAACAGGGAGACTCCATATCATAATAGGTAAGTTCTTCCTGAAATTCCCCGATGGAATCCATATCTGCAATGATCAGAAGCATTCCCACCTCTCCCACAGAACTGTAGGAATGGAGCTGGTTCGGGTAGATCATCAGACAGTCTCCTGTAATCAGATGATAATTCACACCAGCTACCGTGGCATCCATCTCCCCTTCCGTCACATGGACGAATTCCATATGTTTATGCAGATGAAACGGGAAGTTCGGGTGCCACCAGACATGACAGTCATAGACCTTTTTCCGGCTCTCATAAAACGGTTTTACTGTGTTCATACCAATCTCCATTCCTTTCACAGTCTGCAAACTTTGGGCCGCAGGCACAAATTTTAAAGCTCTCTGTATTCTACATACCATATTCCGTCCCGAATTTCTACCTGTTTTGTTAAAAATAGCAATTTTTGTCCCATATGTAATTTCTTTTTGTCGTGCAGTCCACACTTTTTTCACTTACAATAAGCTTAAATGAAAGCAGTTCCAATTTAAAAAACAAAAAGTGAGATATATTATGAATCGTACAGAAGCCAGAGAAAAAGCTACCGCACTGGTAGCACAAATGACAATAGAAGAAGCTGCTTCCCAGCTGTTACACTCGTCTCCCGCGATTCCCCGTCTGGGCATTCCCGCCTATGACTGGTGGAGTGAAGCCCTTCATGGTGTTGCCAGAGCCGGTACTGCCACCTGTTATCCGCAGGCGATTGGCCTGGGTGCAACTTTTGACCGTGAATTATTACAGAAAATCGCCGGTTCCATCGCTTTGGAAGCCCGGGCAAAATATAACGCTTATTCCCACCTCGGAGACCGCACCCGGTACAAAGGTGTGACCATGTGGTCTCCCAATATCAATATCTTCCGTGATCCCCGCTGGGGAAGAGGCCAGGAGACCTACGGAGAAGATCCCGTACTTACCGCTTCCCTTGGCTGTGCCTTTGTGGAAGGATTACAGACCAAAAGAGACGGTTACCTGACCACTGCCGCCTGTGCCAAACATTTTGCGGTGCATTCCGGTCCCGAGGCTCTGCGTCACAGTTTCGACGCCAAAGCTACGAAGAAGGATCTGTGGGAAACTTATCTTCCCGCTTTTGAAGCTCTGGTGACACAGGCTGATGTGGAAGCTGTCATGGGTGCGTATAACCGTACCAACGAGGAACCCTGCTGTGCTCACTCCTATCTTATGGAGGAGGTGCTTCGCGACAAATGGCATTTTGAAGGACATTACGTTTCCGACTGCTGGGCGATCCGTGATTTCCACGAGGGACATCATGTAACTGCATTTCCGGAGGATTCCGCCGCTCTTGCCCTGGAAAAGGGTTGTGATTTAAACTGCGGCTGTACCTATGAATATATTTTACAGGCATATAAACAGGGAAAGGTAACCGAAGAAGAAATCCGCCGCAGTGCAGAACGTCTTTTCACCACCAGATACCTGTTAGGACTCTTCGATCACAGTTCCCTGGACGAAATTCCCTACAATGTGGTGGGCTGTAAAGAACATCGGGAACTGGCTTATCAGGCCGCTGTGGAAAGCTGTGTTCTGTTGAAAAATGACGGTACACTGCCTCTGTCCTTGAAAAATAACAAACGCATGGCTGTCATCGGCCCCAATGCCGACAGTCATGCCGCACTGGTTGGTAACTACAACGGTACCCCGCCCCGTTCCATCACTGTAGTGGAAGGAATTACAAGAATCTGCGAGGATACCGGCTGGGATGTCAATTATGCAGAGGGATGTCTGCTCTATGATGACCCTTCCGTACGAAAGATATTCCAGAACTACCGTATCCCCGAAGCTGTGGCATTGGCAGAATCCTGTGACCTCGCCATTGTATGTGTCGGTCTCGACTCCACACTGGAAGGAGAACAGGGAGATGTGGGTAATGCATTTGCCAGTGGAGACAAGCCAGATCTGCTGCTTCCCAAGATCCAGAGGGATCTGGTAGAACAGGTCATCGCTACCGGTACTCCGGTGATTCTGATTGATCTGGCCGGAAGCCCCATCGATCTGTCCGCTTACGAAGATCAGGTGCCTGCAATACTGCATGCCTGGTATCCCGGCGGAGAAGGCGGACGGGCCATTGCAGACATCCTGTTTGGCAAAGTATCTCCCGGCGGCAAGCTGCCCCTTACCTTCTATTATAATGACGGACCGCTGCCGGACATTACCGATTATCATATGACCGGACGCACTTACCGTTATTTTGAAGGCAGACCCTGGAAGCCTTTTGGTTTCGGACTCACCTACGGAGAATTACAGATCACAGAAGCAAAAGTAACTGAAGTTGATTACACGAAGGAGATTCCTTCCGCACAAATCACAATACATTGCCAGAATCCCACGGATCGTGACTTAAGTGATGTCATACAGGTATATGCCCATGTAAACGGTTCTTCCAACGAAGTTCCCAACCACAAGCTGGCTGCGTTCGAACGGATCCGTCTGGATGCCGGAGAAAGCAAAGAATTCCGGATCACCATTCCGCCCATGGCCTTTACCACGGTAGACAATTCCGGCAACAGAGTATTTGATGGCACTTCTGCTACACTTTATCTGGGATTTTCCCAGCCGGACTTCACAGAAGAAGATCAGAAGATCTATACAGGCAACAGAGGCCAGGTATTCGCGGTCACTTTATAATGAGCATTATGGTGGTAAACCATTTGCTATAGAGAGATGTATTTTTTAAACAAGGAGGATAAATCCTCTCCTCGCCATAGGGGCTCGGATTTTCCTTCGGAAAACAAGGAGGATAAATCCTCTCCTCGCCATAGGGGCTCGGATTTTCCTTCGGAAAACAAGGAGGATAAATCCTCTCCTCGCCATAGGGGCTCGGATTTTCCTTCGGAAAACAAGGAGGATTACAATGAAAAGAAACAAGATCTTAAGCCTGTTGCTGTCAGTTTCCATGCTGACTGCACTCACCGCCTGCGGAAGCCAGGGTTCCGGCACCCCCGCAGCATCCACCACCGATAGCGGAAGCACCGCTTCTTCTGTTGCCGAGAGTACCGCTTCTTCCGATGACGGTTATGTACTGGACAAGGTCACTCTCGTCGTAGACGGTACCTTTAATGCATCTGTGGATGCTTATCAGGACAAATTCGTCGAACAATGGGACACAGCTGTCAGTGAAGCACTGGGTCATCCCATCAGTCTGAATATCCAGCAGTTAGACCATTCCAGCTATGTAGATGGCGTTGGCCGTCTGTTTGCCAGCGGTGATTACCCCGATGTCATTCTGCTGAATGCCGGTCAGTATGCAGAATATGCCAAAACCGGTCTTCTGTGGGATATGACAGATGCTTATGATAACGCAAAATTCCAGAGCCATATGGTACTGCCCGCAGTTAACCAGAGCGTTCGTATCGACGGCAGACAGTATGGTCTGTCCACCGGTCTTGGCGGCGGTTGTATCACTTATGTAAAGCAGGCATGGCTGGATGCAGTCGGCATGAAGGCTGAGGATATTACCGACTGGGATTCCTACTATGCAATGTTAAAGGCATTCACCGAGCAGGATCCCGATGGCAATGGCAAGAACGATACCTACGGCGTAGCTGCAGCAGGCTTTATCGGTTCCGAGGCTCCTTACACCAACTATCTGCCTCAGTTCTGGCAGAACGCATATCCCAGCTTCACCTATGATGAGAACGGTGTATGGTATGACGGTTTCAACACCCAGGAGACCAAAGATGCTCTGCTTCGTTTACAGCAGGCTTACGCAGACGGTGTCATCGATCCCGAATCCCTGACCATGGGTACCAAGGATGTCCGTGAAAAATGGTGGTCTTCCGATCAGTCCGGTTCCTTCGGTGCTTTCACCTACTGGTCCGGTTACTGGAACGATAACCTGGTTAACAACATGGATAAGAACGGTGTAGATTCCGGACTGGCAAGACTGGCCCCCATCGCTGAAATGGATGGCTACCTGAACAGAGAATCTCCTGTATACTGCATCATTGATGACGGTGACGGCGATGATTCCAGAGAACAGGCAATCTTCGATGCAGTCTTCGAGACCATGTTCGACGGCGGTACTGTACAGACCCTGTGGGTATACGGTGCAGAAGGCTACCATTGGTCTACTGAGGCTGAGACTATTGTTACCGGTGAAGGCACTGATAAGGAAAAGACCTATGAATACAAGGACGGTGAGTTCCATCTGCGTCTGAATCCTTCCGATCCCAGTGCATTATGGAAAAAGAATGCTATCGATCCTTCTTCCATGATCTGCTCCTTAGAGAATGGTTTTGAATCCGCTACCGATCTGACCAAGGAATGTAACGAGTTCTTCTCCGAACACAGCGTAGACGCTCCCCACTCTGCTTCCTGTGACGGTATTACCAACTACGGCGGTACGATCAATGATGCCAAGAACGTAGTCATCGCCGAGGTTGTTGTAAAGGGCGGAGATGTAGATGCCGCTATGGACAATTATGTTAAGACTACCCAGGATATGGTAGACGAGATCCTCGGACAGCTGAATGCAGACTAAATAGTAAAAAATAACCGATTAGCAACCTGCTCCGCCGGGCGCACTAAAAAAGCCGCTTCACAAAAATGTGAAACGGCTTTTTACGGTAACTGGAAAGTTAGTTTGGTGTAAATAGTCCAAAAACGATGAATTCCATACAAAAAAAGTTCCTAAATCAGGAATTTTTGTACGGAATTTCTTTATTTTGCTCATGCAGCGAAAATAGAGACTTTTTACATATCAAAATTTCATATTTTTGTATTTTT
>OOCK01000020.1_pt1 | contig 106347 bp, 143 predicted proteins | sample 1670951 | NCBI WGS metagenome assembly OOCK01 (sample SAMN06348107, study PRJEB24527) | human gut metagenome | biome: human gut; feature: ankylosing spondylitis patient; material: feces | host: Homo sapiens | place: China | collected 2015-10
ATAACTGATTATTAAGTGATTATAGATGTTAAAAATCTATTAACCACTTATGATTTGCAATCCGCAGCAAGCAAGATTGCAAATCCTTTTTTGTCATCCAGGTGAGGCGGATTGCAAATCCGCAATGCCCTAAATGGTCGAACATTTTTTATGCCGGATTGCAAATCCGGCAGGACGCCTGACGGTGGTCCAGAAAGGTGGTCCAGAAAACAAGAAGGTGGACCATAGAAAAGCAGTTGTTGCCTCTTACCGCAACAACTGCTTTTTCTTTTACAATATCACCAGCTATTCTACTACAATACTTACTGTATTATAACAAAAGCATCCTTCTCCTGCCTACACCTCCTTGATCTCCAGCGTTACTTCGTTGCCTCGCCACACCGCCTTCTTGATGCGCTCGTAGAGGGTGGTGAAGAGCGACTGGCTCTTCAATACATAGCCGGGGGCATGAACCTCGCCCACCAGGATGCTGCCCCTGCCCATCGTAAACGGACCATTGCCCGGCTGAATCATCGCACATGGCAGGGAGGTGAAGGCTGAAATATCGCCAAACTCATGAGAATGACGAGCCTTGCAGCAAAGCTCACACTGGGATGAATCCATCGGAACCAGGAACGGCATCTTGCGACGGTGATAGATGCACTTGCCAATGCACACACGATACTTTCCTGCCGGAAGACAATCTGCCTCACGCTCTACGGTGCCGCATACCTTCACCTGCTCATCAAACTCACTATCGTTCACATTCTCAGCCTTGAGCAACCCCATAATGGTACCACGCTCACGAATCATTCTTTCAACATACAAATTCAACATAGCAATATTATTTTAAATGATTATTATTAAATGTCTATTTTTAATTATTACCTATAAGACGGATATAATACTCCGAAAAGTCCTTACATCCTTTAGGCAACTGATGACGAACCAGCTGCGACAACAGATCCTTCAACTGCAGATACAGTCGCTCTCCAGGTTCATCGGCATCAGGGAAGATATGGAGATTCAAGTCCTGCAAGGGGCGAAGATCTTCTTCCTTCAGCAAGGTGGCTGATGGTATGGCTATCGCCTTATACCCGGCACTCATCATCGCCCAGCAATCCGTACAGCCTTCCGTGATGAAAAGAGGCTCGCCGGGCGACAGCCAGTTAAGTATCTGAAGATTGTAAACATGGCACTCCGAACCCTTGGGAAACTTGAACCTCGCTACCCCCTTGGCTCGTGCAGCCTGCTTGCTCCCAGCCCCATTTTCATCAGTACCCAGATAGCGGCTCTGCACGGAGAGCAACCTCCCTTCCCGGGTATAATAAGGAATGAGCAGGGAGGGCGCATCATAGAATGGCTTGCCGAATCTTCTGCACGGAGTAGGATCCGAGATACTCGAAACATGGCACCACTCGATGACCTCTCTTCTCAACCTTCGCTCGTCCAGCAGGAAGTGTTCTGCCTCGGCATTGAGCACAGGATGCGACACGTAGAGATTGAGATATTCCGTATCTACAGCAACGGGGCGAGATGGCTCTATAGGCAGCACCTTTCTGGGCTTCACATCTGCGAATCTGCCAGCAGAGTTTTCATATCTGCAGCCACGATCGCCTGTTCTTCCGTCATCCTCAATATCGAGTCCGAATGCCCGTGCAAGCCAGCAGCAGGCATCATGAAAATTGAGATTCATTCTGTGCATCACGAGGTCGATGGTGCCCCCATGCTTGCCACATACGTAGCAATGATACGTATTGTGGGAGGTTGAGAAATGAAGGCTCGGATGAGAATCGTTATGGAAGGGGCAGATGGCATTATGCCATCGCAATCCCATTCCCAACGCATCGGCAACCTGCTCTATCGGCAGGGAGCGAAGCTTTTCTATCATTACTTTATCTATCATAGTTTATCTCATTATAGTTCTTAATATTATCATATCTGCTAAAATCAGTAGTTGAAGTACAGAAACACGAGCTTCAGGAAGAAACCTACTGCTTGAGTTTGCGGAACTGATTCTTGTCAACCTTCTCTATCCATCCCAATTTCACCCAGCGTGAAATCACGTTCTTGGCAGGTGTCGTCTGCTCCAGATGCTCCAGGGTTACCTTGAGCAGATCGCGGGTAAACTCAGAAGGGAGGTTCTCGAAGAGATGGCTCGGGCGGTAATCCGTAACCACATGGTCGGCATTGATCTGCTCATACACTGTACCCCATTTTGAGATCATATTATAGAGGGTATAGTCGGCCATGGCAAGATAAATCTGCTTCACCCATTTGTGGATAGTTTTCTCGTCCTTCTTTCCCTCCAGCTGATATAGATACTGGCAGAGGCAGGCGATGCGGAAGGCTGATACGGAGCTGCGCTTGTAGAACACATCGAGTGCCTTGGAGCAGGATTTGAGCGCCTCTACACGGCGCTCGCCACACCATTTGGTGATGGCAGGTTCCAGCCATTGGGTATCGAGCATTACCTCGGGCTGCATCGTAGTTTCGTCCTGATAGGTGGCTGCCATCAGCTGCTCGATGGTATGGTCGATTACCTGCTGCTGTGCTGGCGTGATGACCTTGAGTGTAGGCGGCTCGTCGCCGATATGACTCTCCAACTGGCAGAGGATGGTGCGGGTGATGTTACCACCCTCGATGGCATTCTTGTCCATATAGCGGTCGATGGCGGCAGGCGTTCCGCAGAAGAGACAGTTGAGCAGCACATCCACCACGGTGCTGTAGGAAGTTTCGCTCAGATAATCCTGACCATAGGTAGAGCCCAAATCGTAGGCAGTCTTCATAATCTGCTTCAGGTCGGAAAAGGCTCGCTTGTTCGACTGGGTGATGGTGGAGAGTTCATCGGCAAACATGAAGAGTGTTCTGGGTGCGCCATATTTCACTACAGGTGCATCGGCACGCTTCATCAGCATGGTGATACTTACGCTAGGAGGAAGGTTTACAATATCTGTCTTCGGTTCCGGAGGCAATTGTCCATCCTTTTTTCCCTTTCTTCTTTTCATTTCGTTATACTTCTGCTCCGTTCTTCTCTGCTCGCTATCCCTGTCGATGAGTTTCTGCATGATAATCTGCTGCACGTATCTGGCAAATGATTTTCCTGAGCTCTGGTCGCCGCAGACTATCACTTGCAGGAGGCAGGTGGATGGTGTCTGGTCGTACACATACTGGAATCTCAGACGTGGAGCGTAGGTTCCGAGAGCCGGAGCACAAGCCACGAATACCAGTGTACGCAGCACCTCGGGAGCATTGCCCACCAGTTCACGGAACACGGGTGGCAAATCCTTGGGTTTAGGCAGACGATGCGCCTTGTTCTGCCAGGGCAGCATGATGAATTCATCCTCTTTTCCTTCGCCAGCCTGAGGATTGGAAAGCTGGGCGGCTGCAATCTCCTGGAGATTGTCGGGCTGCAAAGAATTCTCGTTCTTCTGCATAATTAAATTGTTTTTTCTGATGCAAAGATACAAAATCCAGGAAGGGAAATCAATAGCTGAAATGGGTTGCCGCATAATGTGCCGCATAATCCGCATAACCTGCCGCACACTTTGCCGCATAGGCACAAAAAAAGCGGGCAAGAAGCCCGCTCTATTATCCTAAAACTACAGTCTTTCTATCCGTTAATTCAGTTTTATATCTAATAATCTAATCAAAACTCTTTTTTAAACGCCTTTCATATAGATAGAAAGGAATCTCTGCGCCACATGCTGCGCCTCCAGGATATCCATCTGGTTGCCATCCTCGATTCTCCAGTCGGGGTATCTACCCGAAATGCGGGTAAGGCGCCTGCCGATGGTGTCCTCAGAAGGAAGATCCTTCACCCCCACATATTCCTTGAGATAGGTGAGGAATTCATTGGTAGTCTCCACATATGGCAGACCATACCTCTCGTCCTTCGCTCTCATCAGGGCAAGGATGAAGGCATACTGATAGCCCACTCTCCTGCCGAAATAGTTGGCTGTACGCCCCTGGCATTTCTCGGTCTTCATCTGTTCGAAGGCTATCCTTATCCTTTCCTCCTTGGATTTCTGCAGCCACGTTTCTGCAGCCGCTTCCTGATGCCGATTCCTGTCCATGTGCAGGTCTTGATGCTGGTCCTTGTACTGATTCCTGTGCTTCTGCATCGCCAGCCACTCTTCCAGCGTCATCCCCTGCTGCTCGGCCTGCCGCTCCAGCTCATCGTAGATTCGCTCACGTGCCAAGGCCTCCTCCAGCCCGCTTCTGGCTACCACCGTGGCACCAGCCTGCAGGGTATAGTTATCGCCATAGTTATGGTTGTTGTATATGTTCATCGCTTGCCTCCTTTCGCAGGTCTGCTTGATATATACACGTTGTCCGGATTGATAGGAGTCACCTGAATGTTGGGATCCAGCGAATTTGCCTGAATCTCGAGTTCGAACGGTATCTCCTTGTTTGAAAGTTCTCCGAGCCCATCTGCCATGGTCAGAACTGCCTGCAGCTTTTTAGTGGGCATGCCTTCATCAGCCACCACACTAGCCCCCGACTCCAGATTGTAGTTGGTACCATAGCTGCGCTCTATCTTGTTGCCATTGATGATGGTCACATTCTTGGCATCTGCCACACCCGCCTGCATCAGCTGCATATTCTGCTGCTGTGCGTTTTTCTCCTGTTCCTGCTCTTCCCTATGCTGTTTTCTCAGCTTGTCGCAATTTCTCAACAGCTTGCCGTATTCACTCAGGTCCTGGTCACCAAACTGTTCCAAGAACTGCTTAGAATCGAAAAAGATTTCCAGCAGTCGCTTGGCTCCCGGATAGAGTTCATCATCAATTTCTCTCGGATCAACCACCATATTGCCCAGATCACAGAAGAGACCAATCATTTTAGTACTCAAACCCAGGACAAAGCCTTCATCAATGTCCTTACCGGTGAAGGAAAAGGTGAAATCCTTCCCTACGTTTTCCTTCATGAGCTGGGCATCCTTATCCGTGAAATTGAACCGATGCAGTTTAAATTCAGAAAAGTCATTACCTGGTGGATCATCTGGGGCATATTTCTCTTTCAGGTCAGTCAAGATCTCGATCAGCTGCTTGTTCTGCTGCCTGAGCAGTTCTATCTCCTGCATAGCCACCTTGAATTTCTCCTCATAGGTATCCGCCTTGCCAGCAGAAAGCCCGGAAAATTCACCCTCCTCGATTCTTGCTTTTAAATGATAATCATCAGGATTAGTGACATGGTTGAGGACCAGGAATTCGTGGAATTTAGCCTGCGACTGAGCGTCCCTGTAAATCTTAAGCAGGGAAATGAGGTCTAGCTCGCATAGCTTCTTACGGAAAGAAATCTGGAAATCCTTCCTGGCGCAAAGCTCTTCTACAGGCATAGGTTGAGGATCGAGATTGCGATTACGGATATTCCCTTCCTTTTCGATGAATTCATCCAGCAGCTCATCAATATCCCTTGTATAATGATAAGTGCTGCAAGACTGCCAATCTACAAGATACTCCAGCAGATTATCCGCAAAATCCTTCAGATATTCAGAATTGTCTCCCTGCAACCGGATGATGGCATAGCCTAACCAGCAGATAAGTCTGCAGTCATCCGACTTATCCGGGCAACTTTCCTGTCCGAGAAGTTCAGCTACCCTAGCCCTTACAGCATTCTCCACATCTATCGGTTTAAGATAGCGGTGAGGATACTTCTGCAGCCTCATTCTTATCGCCAGTTCATAGGCACAATCGAAGTAGATGTCTGGTTCGTCAAAGCTCAAGACAGCAGAAGCTTCATTGAAGACGACACCATACAACTCATCCAACACGTGGTTGATGCCAGTAGGGTCGTCAGCCATGTACTTTTCATATCCATTTTCCCCTTTGCCCATATAAATGAGTTCTCGAGGTAGGTCTAATGATTTTATCATTTGCTTAGGAGTTTATTAGCTACAAAGGTACGGAATTTCGCCAAGACCACCAAACATTTTTCCAGTTATTTTGCATTATCAGCGATATTTTTCCATCCACTCTGTTTTTTCGCTTACTTTTTAATGCAGGAACATGAAAATTGAAAGAAAAAAGCCAGCAGAAGGAATAAAAAAAAAAGGGAAAGGATTGAGAAGATGAGATGAGACGGAAGATGAGACGGAAGATGAGATGGAAGATGAGATGGAAGATGCCGAAAAGGTCAAAAGGTCAAAAGGTCAAAAGTCACATTTGACCTTTTGCAATATGAACAGATGGAGGATGATATTCCTAAAGGCTTAATGAGTGATGCTATTATTAATAATAAACCATTATATAATGTACGCGCGCATATAATAATAATATATAGAATCTTCTATCATCATAAACTCCATTCTCTTACAGAAGACCTAGCAGACTATCTCTCTTCCAGGCTTCCACTAAAAAAAGGAAAATCCCAAAAGTCACTTTTGACCTTTTGACCTTTTGACCTTTTGACCTTTTGACCTTTTGACCTTTTGACCTTTTCTGCCAGGGGGCAGAAAAGCATCCCTCTCCCCTCCTCGCCCCTTTTCCTGCGTCGCCACGTAGCAATTCCTGCGTCGCCACGTAATATTTCCTACGTCGCGACGCAGGAAAAGGCAGCTCTATCGAAGGGGATTTCATGCCTCACTTCACAACTGCCGGGACAAGCCGATTCAAATGCCGGGACAACTATTGCATTTCGCCCAAAAATGTTGTATCTTTGCATCGTCAATGAAACTCATTGATGGGGCTCGCTGCCGGGCAGGATACCGCGGAACTGCATGGAGGGGGATGCCCGATACAGAAACTGGATTATTCACTAAAAAGGAAGGAATGAAGAAAATGAAAAAGGAAACTTGGAAGACGATTCTGCAAGTCATCGTGACTGTACTCACTGCACTCTGTACTTCACTCGGAGTTACGAGTTGCATGTAGTACACGATTATTTCATGAAATCGGGCTAGACTGAAACTGAATTAACCACTAAAATCGAGTTCATTAAATTAAATTATTCACTAAAAAACTATTTGAATTATGGGTATCAAAGTAAAAGCAATTGAGCGCAACGTCGCTTTTGAGAAGGGTAAGCAGAAGTGGGCATACGTTATGCAGGCAGACCTCTACGGTCAGCTTACCCAGAGTAAGGTTATCGAGGAAGCTGCCGTGCGCAGCGGACTCGCCAAGCAGGTGATCAACGCCGCCTGGGGTGCCATCGGAGCAGTCATCACCGCATGGGCCACCGAGGGTCACTCCGTGGCTGTACCGGGACTCGGCTCCCTCCGATTCGGTCTGAACTCTACCGCCGTGGAGGATGTCAACAAGGTGAGCAGCTCACTCATCAACCGCCGCTACATCATCTTCGTGCCTAACGCCGACATCAAGGAGGAGCTCGCCAAGACCAGCGTCAACATCACCTGCTACGACCGCAACGGCAAGATCGTGAAGCAGGTTACCTCTGCCGACAAGAACGACACCGGGGAGGGTGACAACAAAGATAACACCAACCAGGGCGGAGGTACTTCGCAGGGCGGTGGAACTTCGCAGGGCGGAGGTACCAGCCAGGGAGGTGATTCCAGCCAGGGAGGCAACACCAGCCAGGGTGGCGGTTCTACCGATGGCGATGGTAACGGCGACAACGTAGATTTCTAAAAACAACGCAGATCTCTAAAAACAACGGAGATCTCTAAAAACAACGGAGATCTCTAAAAACATCAAGGTGTGCCAGATAACAAGGAAGTGAATCTGGCGCACCTTCTTTTTTTTATCTTTTTCTCCTTAAAAGTGGTCTTTTTGGAAAAACCTCATTCGTTATTCAAGTTTTTTTCGTACCTTTGCACGCGAAATCAATAGACTAGAATATCAAATAGCCTGGAATATCAAACTGGCTAGAATATCAGATAGACTATAATGTATTTAAAATAAGGTATAAGATATGAAATCTCACATCAAAATTTATCTACTTGTCTGTATCGCCGCCCTGCTCCTTACGGGCTGCGATACCGTATTCGATGTTCACCCTTACGATGTTCGCGTAAAGGGAGAAACCAATCTGAATGCCAAGAACATACAGAAGATAGAGCAGACGGTGAAGAGCAAGGATACCATCCGGTTTGCCGTGATCAGCGACAGCCATCAGTGGTACGACGACCTGCAGAAGGCGGTTAATGACATCAACAGCCGCCAAGACAGCATCGACTTCGTGATCCACTGCGGCGACATCTCCGACTTCGGCGCTACCCGCGAAATGAAGTGGACACGAGAAAGAATGCAGAAACTCAAGATGCCTTCGGTGGTGCTGCTGGGCAACCACGACTGTCTGGGCACGGGCAACCAGACCTACGAGGCCATCTACGGCGACCCCGACTTCAGCTTCATCGCCGGAAAGGTAAAGTTCGTTTGCCTCAACACCAATGCCATCGAGTATGACTACTCCCGTCCGGTGCCTAACTTCGACTTCATGGAGGCGGAACGCTCTGCCGATTCGCTCGACTTCGACCGTACCGTGGTGTGCATGCACGCACCTCCCTACTCCGAGCAGTTTAACAATAACGTAGCGAAGGTATTCAATTATTACATCCACGAGTTCCCTCGCCTGCTGTTCTGCCTGGACGGTCACGGTCATCATACCAAGACGGAAGACCTTTACAACAACGGCACCCTGTTCTATATGGCAAGCAGCGTACACTTCCGTCAATATTACATTTTCACCATCACACCAAAGGATTATCATGTTGAAGTCATCGATTTTTAAGTTCAGTATATGGGCGCTTCTCCTGCTATCGGCAAGCACAACGGCAAACGCCGGCGAGGAGGGGTTAGGAAAGGAGAATTTAGGAGAGGAGAGTTTAGGAAAGGAGAGTTCAGAAGAAGATTCACTCACCCGATACGACAGGCGCATCCTCCGCTATCGCAAGCACTGGGATGTGCTGATGCCTACGCAGAGCGTGATACAGACCTGCGGCAACATGGGTATCATCTCGCTGGGTATCGGATGGGACTACGGCAAGCGAAGCCAGTGGGAGACGCATCTGCTCTTCGGCATCGTTCCGAAATATGATTCGGATGAAGTAAAAATGACAATCACGCTGAAGGAGAACTTCATTCCCTGGCGAAAGGACTGGGGAAAGGGATGGCAGTTTGAGCCCCTGGAGTGCACGCTGTACCTGAACACGGTGTTGGGTCACGATTTCTGGACAAAGCAGCCTACCAAGTACGAGAGCGGATATTATCCCTTCTCTACCCGAATCCGCCCAAATCTGGGATTTGGCGAACGGTTTACGTATCAGATTCCGAACAACAGGCGCAAGCGCGTAAAGAGCCTCACGCTCTTCTATGAGTTGAGTACGAATGATATCTATTTCATGCGGTTCTACCGCAACGGCAATGCCGGTTTCTGGGATGTCTTCGGACTGTCGTTTGGCGCAAAAATGCAGATACTCTAAGTTTATTTTAAAAGAAAAAAAAGATGGAAACAGAAGAGATTGTCCATAAGCTGGAGGCGAAGGGCATCAAGCCCACCTCCAACCGCATACTGGTGATGAAGACTCTGGTGAATGAGCAGAATCCGCTGAGTCTGAAGGATTTGGAGCAGAAGATGGTGTCGATGGATAAGTCGAGCATCTTCCGCACGCTGACGCTCTTTCTGGAGCATGATGCCGTTCATGCCTTCGAGGATGGAAGGGGGATATTGAACTACGAAGTGTGTGAGGAGGAAGGAGAGTGTGATCATCATGATGGTCATATTCATTTCTACTGCGAATCATGCCACCGTTCGTTCTGCATGGAGGATATCCATATTCCGAGCTTCGAATTGCCGGAAGGATTCTATCCCCACTCCGTCTCCTTCGTCATCAAGGGAGAATGCCCTGAATGCAGGAAGAGGCATCGCTGAAAGCAATGCCTATTCCAAAAGAAGAGGCATCGCTGAAAGCAATGCCTATTCCAAAAGAAGAGGCATCGCTGAAAGCAATGCCTATTCCAAAAGAAGAGGCATCGCTGAAAGCAATGCATATTGTTTTTACAACAACAAAAAAGCTCCGAAGAAAGATGAACTTCTTCGGAGCTTTTTTGTACACCCTTAGGGATTCGAACCCTAGACCCACTGATTAAGAGTCAGTTGCTCTACCAACTGAGCTAAGGGTGCAGCAAGCTTAGCATTTGAGTTATTTCTCAAAAGCGGTTGCAAAGGTACTGCTTTTTTCTGACACCACCAAATTTTTCGGCAACTTTTTTCTTTTTCATGCGCATTTTCCTGATTTTCCATACATTTTCAAGAGAAAAAGTGTATCTTTGCAGCCACTTATACATTATTATATATGTAGAGCATCAAAGAACATAAGAGAATATAAGAGAAATCTTATCAATTAAGAAATCAAAAACATAAGAGAACATGAACGGAATATACACTATCCTGCTCCTCGTGCTGAGCAACATCTTCATGACGCTCGCATGGTATGGACACCTCAAACTCCAGCAGACGGGCACCAGCAGCAACTGGCCACTCATCGGAGTCATCGCCTTCAGTTGGGCGATTGCCTTCTTCGAATACTGCTGTCAGGTACCAGCCAACCGCATCGGATTCATCGACAACGGCGGTCCATTCAATCTGGTACAGCTCAAAGTGATACAAGAGTGCGTGTCGCTCATCGTCTTCGCCATCATCGCCAACCTCCTCTTCCAGGGGCAGGGGCTGCATTGGAATCACTTTGCCGCATTCGTCTGTCTCATCGCTGCCGTGTATTTCGTCTTCATGAAATAAATGAGTTTACTTTAAAGAAGAACAATTATAACAACACAAAATAAAAGAATAACCGACAATGGAAAAGAAATTACGTGTTGCTTCCCTCTGCGTGCAGGGAGGCTATGAGCCGAAGAACGGCGAACCGATAGAGCTTCACTTTATGCGATAAGCATTCACACTGAGCATCAGTACTTTACGAGATTTAACGAGTAAAATATACAGTAAAAAACACCCGAAAAACCCCGTAAATATGATAAAAACTGATAGACTTTGCAAGTAATATGCAAGCTAATAGGAGATAGAATTATGAAGGTTTACGTTGAAGACAAAACATGCAAGGTGTATTTCTCCATCACTCACAAGTGTAAGAGATTCTATATATACACAGGATTGCAATCGACAGAGAAGTTTGATGGTATGGTATTTCCTCGTTCAGACAAGTCTGCAAAGGCAAAAACTAAGCGACTGGCAGAGCTATATTCAAGCGTGGAAGACTATATACTGATGCACAAGGGTGAGGATGTTCCGATGCTAAAAAGCCATCTGAAAGAGATTATAAAGGGTGGCAAGGTAGCTGAGAAGAATTTCCTCGACTATATGCAGATGTGTGCAGATTCCAAGAATCTGAAAGCTGGCACGAAAAGAGTGTATGATGTGACTATCATCAGAATCAGAAACTACGATGCTAAGTGTACATTTGAAACCATCACCAAAGACTGGCTCGATAAGTTTGTGAAGCATGAATACGAAAGAGGACGAATGCCTAACGGAGTTCATATTGATTTGAGAAATATCAAGGCAACATTCAATTGGGCAATTGACAACGAGATAACGACCCTATTCCCATTCCGTAAGTACGTACTTCCACATGAGGAAACAAGAAAGCGTTGCCTTTCTCTAGAACAGATGAGACAGTTGCGTGATGCAGAGTTCCACACTAACCCTCAACGTGAATCAAGGGATTTGTTCATGCTAGGTTTCTATTTGATTGGCATCAATATATCAGACCTTCTCGATTTGAAGCCAACAGACCTTCGTGGTGGCAGAATATGCTACAAGCGCAACAAGACGGGACGATTGTATGATATAAAGGTAGAACCAGAGGCGTTGGAGATTATCAAGCGATACAAAGGCAATAAATACCTTTTAAAGTATAAAGATAACATCAAGTTCAATCTCAAACACTTTGAGAGCAATCTGAACACTAGATTAAAGAGACTAGGCAGATTCAGAGAATATAGTAAAGAACCGATGTTCCCCTATCTTTCAACCTACTATAATCGCCATACGTGGGCAACGCTAGCAAGCGAGATTGATATACCGATAGAGACAATTGGCAGGGCATTAGGTCATGCGATGTGGGATAATGCGGTAACATCAACCTACATTAAGTATGATACAAAGAAGATTGATGAAGCCAACAGAAAGGTCATTGACTATCTGAATGCAGATTTAGAGTGTGATAAAGACAACAAATAAAACTCAAATGATGTTTTGAGTTTTTAAAAGGGCAAATAAAAAGGGAGGCTGTTAACCTCCCTTTCTTGCTATTGGTTCGATAGAATAGTTTCTATCTTCTTACGATAGTCAACAGAGCCGTCAATGAATGCGTGCATAAACAGACTACTATCGTTTATTGGCACGCTGATAGGCTCGTTGATGAAGTCCTTTGTGACTTCCGAGTTATTCACCAATGCAGCAACAAGACGTTTCTTCTCGTAATTGAATCCTTGCGTGAACCCTGCCGCAAATGGTGTAAGCGAGTGAAAGAACGGTGTTGGTTCTTCACTAAGATTTTGCAGTCTCTGTTTCAGAGTTATTTTCTTGGTCTTTTCCATCATTATCATTCTTTTCAATTTCTTTCTCCATTTTATGCAAACGTTCAACCTCTTGTTCATAGATGTTGTCAATCGCATCAGAATACTTTAGGTATTGTGATAGGCTCTTCTTGCGCTGCATAAACTCAGCCTTATTCTTATACTTCATACCTTGTATTGCGGTCAGTCTGTGACGCTGCATTTCAAGATGCAGTTCATCGTAAGCCCATAACGTTGTCTGCACAGCTTTTTTCTCATTACTCTGTATTTCTTTTGAGAGATTAACAAGAGCTTTGTATCTTCTGTTCTCCTCGCTTATTTTCAGTTTGAATATTCCCCAACTGAATGCGAAAGCAAACCAAACTAACGCAATACCTGAATTTCCAGTACAGACGTTGGTTATTGCAAACGTAACACCCAATAGTATTTCGGCATAGTAAACATCGAACCATCCGAAACACTTCTTAATCATTTTCTTCATATTTTTTATCCATTAATTTATTAAGACGCATATAGAAATACTCATCAGATTCTCCTTCATTTTTGAATGTTAAATGATTTTGTTCCATAAAACCAAGTATTACATCAATGCTTTTCTTTCCTAGATTTCTAAGATTCTTTAAAGAATCAACATCAAGCTTTCTTAGTAAGTCGCCAACCGTATATACATCACTATATCTAAATATGTTCATAATACGTACAGGAAAGCCGAAATTGCCGATATTCTCAGATAAAATCTTTGGAGGAATAGCAATATCACTAGTAGGTTTATCGCCCTTCTCACGTCTGTATGAATCAAAATCCATCTGCATATCCTTGATTTTTTTATTCAGTCTTGCAACCTCAGATACTAAATGTTTGTTGGTAGAAATATGCTCGATAATTGTAATTTCGTTACGTGAAAACTTATCGCATGTCTTCGCTACTATCTGACGAATCCTAGTTGGTGTAAGGTCATACTCATCGGCTAGGTCTTCAAAAGTCTTACCTTTGATAATCCCTTTTAGTATTTGGGATTCACGATAACTAATATGCGGCGCAATATCTAGATAAGAAATGGCATCTATCGCCACAAATAACATACCTATTGCATTAGCTGATAATTGCCCCTTTGCTGTAGCAGCGTTTCTCGTTTCGGCAAGTTCTATATTAATAGCATTCTTGCGCTCTTTGAGTTCTTTGAGCTTATCATCTATCATCTTTTCGTTGACTGCAAGCATTTTGTACTTCTGAGCGTACTTCTCAATATCCTCGCTATTCACATACACGATACTATGGTCTTTATAACTACCAATCAGACCCTGCTCTATGTAGTTACTAATAGTCTGCCTTGATACTCCCAGTATCTCGGCAGCCTTATTTCTTGTGATTCTAGCCATATTACTAACTATTTTGTTGTTTCAGATTTTAATCTGCCAATCTCGACTCTAGCTGCTGAATGATGTTGTCGATTGTCTTTCCTTTGTAGTCAAGTGCAATCTCCTTCAATATTGCAATCTGAGCCGTAATTCTAATTCTATCTGCTACTACCATCATAATCAATATTGTTTATTAAGATGCGGTGCTTGCAAAGTTGTAGTGTACAACATAAACATAACCGCCATACATCTTTCCGTAAGTAACCTCTATGAAGTCAAAGATAATATCTCCACAATCCTTGTATGGAATCAAAGGTTCAGTAGGGAACGCTTTGTATTTCGTATAATAACGACTTACTTCTTGTGAAAGCAACTGCTTAAAAATATCCACTTCTCCATACTTCGAGAATACACCTTTGAACTCGTTTTCATTGTCTATAGCAACAACTACTCCAAGTTCTTTCTTGATACGTACACCCTCATATTCGTTGCAAACGCCGTTAAATATTGTTGATGTAGTAAGAATCCCTTTTATCTCTTCCATACGCTTACTTCATTAAAACATCAAACAAACCTGCATTGTAAAGCAAGATAGTAAAACTTGCCCAAAACATCAGGCGAAACCAGAAGTTAACCTCCACACAACTTTTGTGTGCCACCATTGAACCGCCTAAATCAATGGCAATCAAAGCTAAAATAAGAACTAATTCTAACATATATCAATTTCTTAAAATGTGAACACTAACAGCCTTGTTTACTGCATTAGGCTGCGACTCATTAAAACTCCTGATAAAGTTACGTTCCATTACATCAGGGAACATAGCTTTTTTCGGCTTCGGCATTGATAACGTGCCTACTACTTTGTGCCCCCCCATAAGGGTGATTACACACTTTCGAGTGATTGTTTCTACTCCAAACATATTATTCTGTTTTATTTGTGTATATTACTTAACTTTCAGAACAGATGGCAAATATTTCTCTACATACTTCTTTCTCAAATATTCTATTACATGGTCGTATGAGCGAAGAAAACCATCATTAATAAGCATTGCAACTTGTCTCTCCATATTAAACAATTCGTATTGTTTTTCTTCTTCTCCTTGCTTATTTCTCATTTCATGTTCGTGCTTTCCGAACACAACATAATTTATCGCTTTTGCTACTTTACACATAGCTACTGGCATAAACTTCTTACTGACAATTTTACCAATAGATGTACCAAGTTCTTTGTACGCATCACCTGCATCATTTCTATATTTCAACATTTGGTCGTACACAAACTTTATAACTTGAACCTCAAATCGTGGATTGAGCCACATTGCAAATTTAACAAAGAGAATAGGGTGCATCCAAGTACCTCCACCTCTATCAGACCTTGCTTTCGATTTTACATACACAGAATTTTGGGTATGTAGATTTTCTTCATCCATCAAAGCATTGATGAACTCCTTGATTCCTTTGTTATTGAAGAAATCATCAAGGTCTTTCTTTACATACCCAACTTTTTGGGTATCATCATTATGCTCAACAAACTCATTCCATTGTTTGAGCAAGTTTGTAGCATTGAACATACTATCTTTTGTTCTTTGCTCGACCAAAAAATTACCCATTGGTCTCTTCATTACTTGATTTGTAATCATCTTCCCTATATTTAATGATTTATAATTAATATTGTTCCTTATAAAAAGGTTATATGAAACAGGCAATAGACCTCTGAGAGAGTGGTTCTCCCCCTTACCCCCATCATTCATTGAAACGATGAGAGCTTGGAAGGAATATTCCACTCGAAGTTACATGAACCCAGTATAATGAGCCCCTTCGGTCGGGTCAGTTGCCAAATCGTACAGCACTTAACCTAAGCAGCTTTCGGGGTACGCCCCGCCCTGCCCGCCTTCTGCCTTCAGTTCCTGCGGTGTCACCATGCACCTCTTGTGACGTGGGTTTTAAGTCTGTGTAGCCGAGTGTATTTAGCCGACAAGCCACCAAGACTACTTGCTTACTCTCGAAAAAGAATAGGGAAAGTGAAAACCCTATCCTTTGTTCGTGTTGCGCTCCGAACTCTGGATAGGGTTTCGTATAGGGAAGTGAATAATCACTCAAATATACTTAAATGTCCGCTGTTTAGTGCGCAACTACTAACAAGCACTGCAAAAGTACGCAATTCCTTGCAAACCGCCAAATGTGCCTAAAACGCTTATTAACAACACGAAAGGAAGATTAATGTGAGAAAATTATATATAATATCAATATATGATATTTAGATAGGGATACGGGGATTTTCGGGAGATAATAAAGATTTACAAATAACTAAAAATTTAGTTCTGTTTAACAAACAAAAAATGCCCCACACCACCAAAAATGATGATGCAGGGCGATATGATAGGTATAAAAGAAATGCGATAGTAAAGCCCCACCATTGAGCACCAACGGCAGGGCTGAAATAGAAATATGAATTCCAATAATTGCTTTGCAAAGATAGGCAAAATATCTGAGAACTCAAAGAGATAGTGAAGATTTCTTCTGTAAGCGGCTAAAATAGTTCGTTGGTATGATTTATCGGTGTGATAGTTTTTGCGCCTTGTATGTACAACAAATCCCCACCTACAAATAAGCAAGTGGGGAAATTGTTATCTTATAGTATCAGCAACTTGAATATTACCCATATTCAATATGTTGCCAGTTTTAATAGCATCTGTTCCAAAACTATAATCGGTACAAGCATCCACGTAGGCATTTGCAAATATTACACCAGCTTTGCTCTTATCTTTAATGAGCCTCAGAAGAGTTTTATCTTTTTGGCTAATCATAAAGTCGAATTTAAATCCATCCTTAACGCAATCTAGTACACCATTTTGGTATCTATCATTGTCACACCATTCATATAGGATGCCATCAACCTTTATGTTGAAGTATTGAAACTCGTTTCTTACATGACCGCCAAATCCGTTTTCTCCGATAGCACGGAAATTAATGACGCAAAGGCTGTCTGTTGCCCAAACCACCTTTAGGTTAGATACCTTAAAGTCTTCGGGGTTGATTGCATTATTATCAATCCAGTTTTTAAGATTCTCCTTTGTTTGCGACACAAAAGGAATTTCTTTTGGTTTTGGTTTTTCCTTTGGCTTACTGCTGCAACTAGCAACAAACACCACGGCAATCATAATTGCCATAAACATCAAAATCTTTTTCATAATTATATTTATTACAGAAAACTAATAATTTCTTTTGGGTTTTACATTGATTAATCGCAATAAAACTGCTCTGTTTCGTAAACTGGGTCTTTGAAATCAACAACGTCACCATCCTCATCTAGGATTTCCTTAACTCCATCATAGACTTCATAATGAAAGTTATTGCTGCGACCTTCCCAACAGTTATCATTGTCGCATACCTTATCATACCCTTTCGTATTGTCGGTACAATATTGCTTTGCCTCATCCAATGTATCAAACTCTGCAACATTGTTTATCTCAACAGTATTATTGTAATATATCTGATATTTCTTCATATCCGTAAGTTTAAATGTTTAGTTTATCTTTCATTACGTTTTTTGACAATATCATCGAGTCCTTCTCCCTCAAATAATCTAACTACCTCTTCCGTATCTGCGTATCCACCTTCAGTGAAGTTTTCAGCCAGTTCCAATGTAGCTGCATACACAAAAGCATCTAAACCATCATAGTTATCAATGATGGTCTGTTGCTCTTCTGAACACTCCCAGCCATCATCAAAAGGTGAGAACTCCTGGAAATTATCATCATCAACCAACTCTTCCGCAAGGGCTACACGGTCAGCAAAAGAATTGAGATACTTGAGCAATTCGATGGCTCTTTCATCAGTATTTCCATTTTCCCCTAAAATTACAAGGTTGATAATAGATTCTGCAAGTGCAGTTTTGTCTGCTGTTCGAGCGTAATCCTTGAAGTAAATAGGGCTATCTTCTTTCCATTGTGACGGAGGAAGTGCTAAGAGTTTGTTTCTTTCCTCTAAGTCCAACTCTACAAAATGTTTAGTTTGATTCTTCATAAATTTGCGCTTAACCGTGCTGCGTAGGGCTATATATTTATATTATTTTCAAAAGATAACGCAATATGCGTCATTATATTGTGTGTATGGCAGAATTTTTAATCTTTATTTCTGCCCATGGCGCAATCGAACAATGTGCCGATTAGCCAAATTGCTATTAAGAATGCCATAACTTAAACCTCCTCTGTATTATTATTGTTGTTATTCAGTTCCTTGTAATACTGCTGAATCTCCTCATCAGTCATACCCTTTTCTCGCATTACACGATAGTTTGCAGAACCACGTCTGAAATAAACCTGACTGCCATAGACTGAGCGTAGATTGTAATACGCACTTCTTACCAGTTCTTTCGTCAAAACCTTGCCAGTGGACGAATAAACGCCCATCTGCTGCAACATCATAGCTGCATCCGCAAAGTTAGGTGTAGTCAATTCAGTAAAGTCATTGGTACACTTCTTAACCACATTCCATATAGCCTTGTTGCAAGGTTTCTCGGCAGCCTCTTTCTTGCGCTTTTCCGATGCCGCCTTCTGTGCATTTGTCAAGTCGCATTTTCTAGGTCTGCCCAATTTCTTAACGACCTTACCTGACTTTGAGATAAATTCTCCGTCTTGTGCCAACTTCTGTTTGCGCACTTCCAATGCGCTCTGTGTTCGCTCTTGAATGAGTTCACGCTCCATCTGTGCCGAAAATGAGAATGCGAACAGTAGCATTTCGTCTATCGCTTTCAGATGGCTGCAATCAAGGTCAATGCCCATCTGCACAATTACCAAGCGCACACCACGTGGCTTTAATTCATCATTAACAAACTTGTTGATGTCGCTCATGGAACGACCGATACGGCTGACCTCTGACACAATAAGTATATCACCCTTATCAAGCATCGGCAACACTACCTTACCAAGGTTTCTATCCTTATAAGATACCTTACCAGATACTCCTTCCTCCTTCACTTCGTGAGTAGCTTTCAGATTGTGACAATTCAACCATTCGTTGATTGTTCTTTCCTGCTGCTCCAATGTCTGCTTCTCAGTAGAGACACGACTGTATATTATTACTTTCTGTTTTGGCTCATCATCATCGGTCATGTTTGCCTTTGCGTTGCAATTCTTATCCGAACGGCAAAGATAGTGACCTTCTGCCATCATGCAGTAAGGGCAATCCTTACAGCCAATGTTCACGATGTCGTATTTTACGGATGCGCCACCTGCATTCTTGATTTCTGTTGTCTTCATTTCTCCTATCTCCTATCCTATCTCTTATTACTTTAAACGTTACTTTCTGCTATTTATTGTCCACGATAACAGAATGATACATGAAAATCGCTACTTTTACGCTCTCGGTCATTCTCAATCACTCCAAACATATAAGTATCAATTACGTAATCTACATCATTGTTCTTGTCATGTTCAATTCTCTTCACCCATTCCTCAACAATATCAGGACACCAAGCATCGCCAAGGAATCTAACCAACAATTTGTTGTCTGTTTCTTGACGTACCAATACTGGCTCGTTTCCTACAAATCCAACCATTTCTGTATTGTCTTTGTTCCAAGCGTACTGACCATCATTGAACAAATCTTTTACTAAATCATCAAGACAAAGGTCTTTGTCGTTGATAGGGCAATGAGCTGCATTCTTAATATCCATAGTCTTATCACTTTAATTCTTGTTCTACAATATCGAAATTATCCCACGTCTCACCCTCGTTGTCTGAGATGTGATAGAATGAGTCTGAAACGCTGATTTGGAAATCGTCACAATCCAATGCTTTTTTATAGCTTTCCAATGTGTTCAGACCTTTGCCTTCCATCGCTTTTCTAGCCTTGTCTCTAGTATCGAAGACTTCTGCCTCAACCTCAACTGCCTCACCCAGTCCATGCTGGTGTGAATTGATAACTACATATACTTTCATTGCTTAACCCTCTACTTTAATAATTCCACGTCTTACCAAAGCTTTCACGAACTCCTCTAGAGTTAACTCCGACTTGTCATTGGTATATGCGCTATTGTATCTCCAATCGACTTTGAGCGGCTTATCCAAATCATATCTCCAAATTTTGTCCGTGTCACGATAATCTCCTACCAAAGCTATCTCTATCATCTGTCTGCCGTGAGTGATGTGTATTTTGGATTTATCATTGCAATTATCAAGCTCGCAGTCGTAGTTCTCTAAGAAACTCAGTTTTTCAAGTGTCTCATCATGCCACTTTTCAACCTTTTTGTCTTCCACGCTCTTTTCGATAGCCATCTTCTTTGATTCTGCTATCATTAACTTTTCCAATTCGTTCATAGCTTAACCCTTTCTACTATTTTGAAGTGATTATTCTTATAAAATCTAACAATACATCTAAGTTTGATTTGGTTAGATAGAAATATTCAAATGTACCTAAACCCCATATACTTTCAGATGTATATTCTGCATGCAAATCCATATAACAAGGTGATACATGAGGAAACTTAAAGCAAGGAACATTCAGATGCTCACAAAACTCTATTTCCTCTGTAATAACATACCCACGTAAAAATGCTATAGTACTCAGTTCATTTTTCTCGTCATCAACATAAGTTGTTCCTATATTGAAGCTAGACAAATTGCACCTACCTATATTCTGCTTAATATATTCCAGTGCCTCTTTTTTTGTTATTGTCTTTTCCATATTGATTAATGTTTAAAATTTGTTTCGATAAACATTATTTGATGAATATCCAAGATGATTGTATCTCCAAGAAATGAGTCGTTTATTATAAGTAGCTCATTCGTTCCGTCTATTCTATACTTGCAATTGTTGAAGTCAATATGAAAACGGCTATTATGGATAGCAATGTAAATTACCTTGCTTTCTGCTTTGGCTACCTTGATAGCCTTTCTTAATTGATTTACGTTCATTTTATGATGTATTATAAAAGTTTGTATATGTTATTAATTCACTCATTCCTTTGCTCCGTGGAGGTGGCAAAGGTAGCGTATGTACTACTTTGCCAACACCACATAAGCAATCGCCTACAGCTGTAGAAAACGGCTTGTCTGCTGCAATATCCAACCGCATATTGTTCGGTGGAATATCCAAGCATGAATGAACACCGATAGAGATAGCCACAACCTTTGCGGTTGATGCCGTTTCTTTTCGTTCTGAGACGTTTTCCTTTGTAGGTGGTGTAATTGTCTGCTCGGTGCATTTCTCGCTCGCTTGATGCTCATTTGGTACGCTATTCAATGTATCATCAGGTACGGATGCAATCTTTTCTTTTGATACCAATGATTTCTTTTGCGCATCCTTGAATAGCTTTTCCAATTTAACGCCATCCTTGAAGAAAAACGCACACCCACGATAGGAATTGCTTTTCGTTCGCTTATCATCAGGCATGAACTCTTTGCAGAATCCCGATAGCGTAAACAGTTCTCCACAGAATATAATCTTATTGTTTTCTGCTGCAATAACCTTTGTGCCATCTACAAACGTAAGTGTATCGCCTACATTTACACCGATAGCATCGAATCTAAACTTATTGCTAGACTTATCCAATGATACTACCTTTGCAGGTGTATCGGGTGCATCAACCTTTGTTTCTGCAACATCCTTTGCAGGTGCGCTATCCTTATAAGATGGAATGCCACAAATGATAATCTTTGATGTTATATCTCGCTTGAAATCTGTTTGCTCTGTTTTATCCTCTGTAGCGCACTCTTTTTCCTCAGTTGTAACATTATCCACCTTTGCAGGGATAACGTCTTCTGTAGGCTTATTTGTAGGCATATCAAAAGATTCTGCAAAGCCACAATAATCGTATGCACCAATGTAGCCATCAGATAGTTTGAATCCGTCATACTCATCATCAATATACATCGGCATCATCACACCAACTTCCAAACTACCTACATACACCAAAGCTTCAGTAGAATATCTTCCAAGTGCAAAATTGAAGTTTTCAAATCTCAGCAGACTATCAATCTTTAATCCAATCGCAAAATTCTTGTTTGGTACGTTTTCACACTCGCAAGAAATCTCAATACCATCATGATTATCATACATTCCGTTAATTGTGAATGTAATACGATTATCATTTTCTTTATGCTTGATTATTACGATACCGATAGAATTAAAACCTTTGTTTTTCTTTAACCATTTAGAAATGCCCTTCCAAGTCTTTTCATTTATGGTGCAAAGATTATCAGTACTAATCTTAGGCAATACAGAAGAGTAATTTACGTATCTGTTTGCCTCAGTCTTAGAGTAATATCCACAGCATTCAGATACCCAATATGTATTGCCGTTTGGTTCACGTACCAACTTGCAAGTAAGTGTACTACCAGACTTTGCCAATGAGCACATCTTTTTGAAGTCTTTTCCATTTACCAAAGGCAAATTATAATCGTATGAAAAATGCTCCGTGCTTACCACATCCAAGCCCTTAATTAGCATCGTGTGCCCATCACTAGCGGCTACTCTTCCGTTTCTAACATCCAAGCATACATTTCTCATAATAGGGCGCAAATCATCATTCGCACAATGCAAAGATAGCTTAGAATAGTATTTATTAATGAGTACCTTAACAGTGCAAAGTACTTCATTATTATCTTTCTGCTTGATAAACATTCTTTTCTTACTACCAATGCTAGCTAACTTTTCAAACTTAGCTACCAATGCAAAGATTTGAACTACACAGAAGGAACACACAAAAGATAGCACATTCACGCTCGCCATCGGTGCAATAAAGCAATCTTTCTCAACTATCTTTTGTGCGCTATAGTCATAGACTTTTTTGTTTTCTGTCTCCAAATAGCCATCCTTAAATGCGCTATCCTTCATCTTTGCCAAATCGGATGCGGTGTAATTGCCTTCTTTTACATTTACACCATCATTAAAAACCTTATCGGCTATCTCATACAACTTGTTTAAGATAGCCAAATTCATTTCTTTTTCGTTCATATTGCTAGATTTTAAATGTACTTATCCAATTCTTTTTCTAATTCTTCTTTGTTGCATTCCGGAAACCAACTGCAAAGGGTATCAATCGCCCACATATACGGATTGTTTCCATCATCAAATAATAACCAAAACATTTCAGCGTATTTGCTAAAATTACGATTCCAATTGTGCTCTTTGTACCATTTAATGGTACGTTCATATTCGGCTACCAATTCATTTTTTGTATGTCTTATCATATATCCAATTGTTAAAAGTTACACTTCGTAAAATTGCCCATAGCATTTTCCCCAAGCTACCAATGATAAACGCACACCACCATTTTTAATCGGTGATACGCTTATCTTTTCACGCTTGATACGTATCAGGCGTTTATCAAACTTGCAATAAAAGCGAATAAATCTATCTTTTAACTCGCTTTCTTTTTGCTCGCTTATATGTTCCAAGTGGAGGCTATTATATTCAGCATCCAACCAATTCTTTATTTTTTCCTTTGTTCCCATATCCAAGTTGTCTTTTTAAATTTGTGCCGTGCCAAATCTCGCTTTTGGAGGTAGTCTCTAACTACACACGGCTATAGTAACTTTTAAGCAATATCAAGCTATCTGTATGTAGGCTTATAAGTCCAATCGTATGCGGTATATTTGCCGCTTTTTATTACTACCTTAAACTCAATCACCCTTATAAAGGCTTTATTGTTCATTCTTGCATCCATATAGTCTAGTACTTTCTTTTCAATGTTATCTTTTGTACCAACTATTTTTTTAATCAGATAACGTTTGCCTGAATGAGAAGGGCGTTCCAGATATTCGCTTATTTCTGCTATCATATCTTTCTATCTTTATGTTATTAATTGAGCCGTACCAAGTCGCAAACTTGCGTACCTTACAGGTAAGTACGGCTATTTGATTAAGTCACAACTAAAAGAATCTATCAAAGGTATATTTAGGATTATTGAAAATATCTTTTAATGCTTTTTCTTCACTATCCCAGCATCCAATACCAAAATAATTATTAAGCACAAATTTGTTATCTATATTCTTGTAAAATGTGCCCAAATCATCATCAAGTGTTATTGTAACTTCATCAAAGTTATCATTATCGTAACAATACCAAATAGAGCCATCTCCACAATGATATTTTTTCCCGCTGAATGCGTAATTGTAGCCCTTATCTAGAATCTTCTTTCTTAATTCTGATAGTTGTTTCTTTGCACTACCAATTGATTTAAAAAACCTTTGATATAATTTTGTATCTTCTTTGCCCTCGCAAATGTTTTCGAGAGTTATTGTAATTACATATAACATAACTTTCTAAATTTAGCCGTTTATTTACCCTATATAGCCTTATCTTTTGTCAATTGATAAAGTGTACCAAAGGGAAAAGATAAGGGCACACACATTATTATTTAACCCTCAAATTTAGCGATAGTACTAGTTATTTCGCTAACTACCTGAATAAGACTATCCAAATATAAAGTATCATACACCAAAGTGCTTTTGAAGGTAAAATGCAACTCAAATTCATTTAAATCTTCGTGCCAAACATCAAAATGTACCATACCTTTGTTGCACTCGCAAAAGATATTATCATAATCGTGTACACCTTTATAGGTAATTTCTTCGTTTACTACATTTGCAGTAATACCCAAAGCACGAAGTATTAATGCTAACTTTTTTAATTCTTTCATATTGCTAATTATTTAATGTTACTTTGTGGTGCAAACTGAATCGAACAGTCTAGAGATACCGACTATCTTTGCACCTATCCAATATGTTTTATGATATTGTCTTTTTGCCGTAATAACGCAAATTAAGCATTTCCTTTTGGCTAGTAAGTTTGCAGTTACAACGTTTTTCATTTATGCTATAGTCTGCACCAAGCGCACGAAGACGGCTGCCTGTTGTAACAGTATTAAAACCGCCATCGGAAAAATACACATTGCCACGTACTTTTGCATATATATATGTATCATACAAGCGTACAAATACATTTGCACCCTTAACAATTACTTCTGTATTACTTTCTCTGTAGTTAACTTTATTATTTACAGCGTTAACCATTCTTTGCTCTATCTTTCTCATTTTATTTGCGTTTTAATAGGTTATTTACTCTTTTACGTACTTATTCCAATTGCGCCCTACAATAATGCCTAATACGTAAGATATAAGGGCGAAAACGAAAGGTATTGTTATATCCATAACCAATCAGTTTAAAAGAAAATCGAAGTACTTTGCAGCACGCAATTCATAGTCGTTTGCCCACATTTGACCGTAAGGCATACCAAGTAAATCTATAAATTTACGTGCTTTTGCCTTAAATACAATGTAATCGGCAAACAGGGCTTTAGCCTCCTTTGCTATTTTGTGAAAATTTGGTTTTTCGTCTTCTTGTTGTGCCGTGGCTGCTAAAACTGATACACGATTTGCAATATCGCTCAATTTGTCGGTATAGAAGTCTATCAAAATGTTTATTCTAATCTTTTTCATATCCTTATATTATTTGTACCTTTGCACCCACATAAGCGAGTGCAAAGGGTATTGTTAGTTACTTGTTTACTATCTCATTAATCTTGTTTGCCGTATCAATCAAAGAATAAGATTGCCCGACAAAACCGCCTCCGTACCAATTGGCACGATAAACGGAAAAGCCTAAATTATTTGCACGCTTTTTGGCAATTGCATACAATTGACTTTGGCTTAAATTGTCGTTTCTCATTTCCTCATCAGTAGTAAAAGCGAGAAAATGCACTACATATCGGGGATTCCCGTTTATATCATTATTCACACGACAAAAGCCAATACCATTCACAACCTTATAACTATTTCTATAGCTTTCAATTTCTTTATTTGTCATATATAGCCCTCCAATTAGTTTTAATTACTTCTTTTCTCCTAATTCTCTTTTTGCCAATTCGTTTGTAGTTGTCCATTCAACGTAATCCCAACTTGTGCCGAAATGGTCAACGCAAAGGATATACTTATCCAAAAGGTCTGAATAAGTGAAAAGCAATCCGAATGTTTGCTCTAGGTACTCTACATCGTCATCGGTGCAATCTGTAATAAACCACTGATAAATATCTCTTTGAGTTCCGTCTTCTTCATCGAACAGTTCAAAGCGCATATTATCATAAACAGAAGGGTCTATCTCTGTAATATTGTTGCAGAGGATAAGCGCATTATTACACCAATTTACAGCTACAGAATAATTTGTTTTATAAGTCTTCATACCTAAAATATTTAAAAGTTACTAATTAATTTGCTTATATCGGAAAAAACTAATAACTTTGCAACCGTCTTAAGTAAGCAAGTTATTTCGATTTTTCGATTTAATCTGATTCGCCCACTACTTTTTTAAGGTAGTGGGTTTTTTGTTTAAATACACTCTACATCTCTTTTGATACCCTCAAGTAAAGAATAAATTTCTTTTTGGGCAGCGTTTATAAACTTACTATTTTGCGTGTAAGCCTCAGGGGTGTAATTGTCGCATAATGTTACGACTTCCGCATTTTGAGTTAGTTTCAATAACTCTTGCAATCTAGCTACCTTTTGCAGTGCTAAATAAGATAATGTTTGCTTTTTGGATAACTTTTTCATATTGCTTTATTTTTTAGTTACTAATTTGTTCCCTTTGCAAGACTCGAACTTGCAGAAAAGCCGATGTTTTCGCCTGCATCTAGTATGGGTATATATTCCTTTGGTTTTCATTTATCATCTAATTTATTTCGCTACTCTAACTTTTCGCTACTCACTTTAAGATGTTTCAACGCTGAATATATAATGTACTTTGCAGCTACATTCTTTATAAAGGGATAACCGTTTTATAATTGTTGCTACTAGTTTCTTTATTGATGGCAAACTAGCAAACCGCTTAATACTACTATATCGTATTGTTACACTAACATCTGTTAGGTTTCTGATAGTGATTTATAATAGAGCCTATAAAACGTCTAATGCTATATATTGCTATAGTCACGGCAAAAGATAGTTTTCATTTCTCTATTACACTAACATGAAAGTAAATCAAAGAACGAAGCATTGTTATTATGGATTCCTATGTCTTAAGTAAGCATCCTTATTTCTTAAATGCGATGCAAAGGTACGGCTTTTTTCTGTATCTGCAAAATATTTCGGCAAAAAATTACGCTTTTTCTAGCTTTTTTCTTGAAAATAACTGCATTTTCTTAAATCATTACATAAATTGCTATCTCCGCTTTGCAAAATGATATGTTAAATCGGGGTTACCGTATGCTTTTATCTGTTTTCTCTATCTTTGCACCTTTGCAGCCTCAAAAAACCACCTTTGCAGCCGTTTTCTATATATGTATGTGTGTGCGTACCTTATATATAGGGGAAACGCCTAAAAGCGTATTATTTGCCGTTTGCAGCCGTCTTCTCGCTTGATGATATAGTTAGTACTATCTTTCGTTATTGATACGTTTACATCCCTCTATTAGATACGTTTGTATTATTTAGATTATTCTAAATAAGGTTTATGCTTGGATTTTAAAGTTTGCAGCCGTTTTATGTAGCATTTTATTATTTAGATTATTTCTAAACAGAAAACATTTTGGAAATTTCGGGTTTTTCAGCATCTTTGCAGAAACGTTCTATCTTTTTACTTTTTATCCCTTTGCCTTTTCTCTTATTTTAGATAATTTACAGAAAACAGAAACAGAAACGAAAAAACCGCGTTTTTGCCGCTTTTTGCCGCAATATGTCCCTTTTTGTCGCAAATAAAACACTGATTTTCAGTGATTTATACCTATATAGGGTAATTTACACCCCACCCCCCCCGTTTTTTGCACTCGCAGGGTGGGTCAGCTCTCGTCCGAAATTTTTTATTTTTTTATTTTTTATTTTTTTGTAAATTACTCTGATTTTATAAATTCCGCTTTTCTACCGAATTTTGAGCATTTTCCAGAATATCATATCTACTTTTGATTTTGCATAAGTTTTCGAGATATTCATTTTCGCTTATTTTCGTGCGTTATGGAACGTTTTATGCAGCTTTGCGGTAAGTTTATCGCCATCGTATTTTGAACGTCTTAGAATACAATTTTCGAGTTATTTGCGTTTATTTTCGTTTTTGCGGAAAAATAAGGTTATTCTTTGATTTAAGGTTCGTTTTTGCTATATATGGATTGCAGTATTGTGTGATATTGATATGGGGTTGATGCGAAGCCTTCTTCTTGGGGGATGAGTATATAGTTTACTATATACAGGGGGTTGACATCCCCCATTACGGCTGCGCGCGATGGTACAACTACTTATTTACGTGTTATTATTATATGGGAAAGAGTTCAAATGTTAAATTTTCAATATGAAAAATCTGATTTATGCGGATAACATATATTTAATTGGGGATATGGGGAAAATGGTACAAATTTGCAATTTGTTAAACTATGTAAAGTTCATTTTTGGCTTGATTTTTTGGCGTATATTTGCAGCATAAATGTTTGATTTACGAATTACCGACTTTGGAATATGGCAGGAAAGAAATTCTACATACAGCGTTACTTGAAGTCCGAGCAGGGTGCTTGGAAGGCAGACGGATTGCGTAAGAGTCTGGAGGATGATTTTGGCGGCGGTTCTGTCCGCTACAAGTCATTGGAAGGATTGAACTCCAAGGGTAAGCAGAAGGGTGTGTATACCGAGAGCTATCCTGAGAGTGATGCGTTAAGAGTGTTCGTTGACCCAAATGCTAGGCATGAGAGCACCAACGCCACGTTGTCAGTCTGCGTGTTCGGGTATGATGTTGACGGAACTACTGAGCTTTCCGTTACTGAGCAGATAAAAGCTGCCGAGAAAGCATGGGATAGTCTTTATGCCTACTTGGAGGGTTCGCTTATCCTGTGGTATGACGATTACAGACAGAAGAAAGCGTTGTTTTTGGTACAGGATGCTACAGAGCCATCAACGGACAACATCAAGAACATTCCGTATCTGCTCTGTTCGGTCAAGTTGGTAAACGTCTTCGGTCAGTCGTTTGATGGTGACAGCACCACGATTGAGGATTGGTTGAAGAATGGCGGAAAATAGAAACAACAGCATCCGCAAGGCGGTAGGACGTGTCTCTTAGATACAAGTCTGGGCAAACAGAAGGTTCGAGTTCCTTCTACGGTCGGTGGATGCTTTAAAATATATGCGAATTATGAACAAATACAAGACATCAATTGAGGTCAAGGGCGAAAACATCAAGGCATTGTTCGACTGCCCTATCGTTACAGACATCAAGAAAGCAACCGATGCGGTCGATGATGGTTTGGACGTTACCGATATGCTTTATAGCGTTACTGCCGTCAATATGGCAGGTGCTCACAAGCAGGTGAAACGCGGTTCTGTATTGGCGCAAGACGTTTGCGGTCATTGGGAGATTATGACTGCCGATGAATGGGAGTTGAGGAAAGACGATACCATTAGCGATGGTTCTTCCGAGGAGTTGTAATCATTTAAAAGTTGAGAATGTATGCGAATAAAGGAAGAATCACTTGACAGGGCGTTGGAAGCGGCATCGTTGCAGACGAAGGGATTGCCGAAACGCTACACGGATGGTAAAGACCCATTCTGGATAATGGCAGTTGTGCTTGTTCAGAAGCGCAATTTGGAGGAATGCTACTGCATTTATCAGCAGAATGCGGACAAATACATGAAGCTTTTGCAAGACTTCGGTACACCGAGTCCTATCATGTCTATCAAGAGCATTCATCCTTATATGTATCTTGATGAGGCTCAGTTTTTGCCGAGCGGTTGCATCGAAGCAAAGAAGAACTTTCTGAAAAACGAGATTGGCGAAGACCCTATGGCTTATGAGGTCGATGAAATGACGGAATCGGACGTTAATCACGCATTATTGGAGATTGCCATTGACAAACAGATGAGAGCTGATGAGGAAAACAAGAAAATCAACGTGCTCAATGAGGGAAGCGATTTGGATGGAACGAGATTTGAGGACATTGAACGTCAGAAGTTCGAGTTTGAGTTAGCTGAAATGAGAAAAGATGGATGCTCCAAGAAAGAAATAAAAGAGTTTATTGACGAGTATAATGCCAGTCATAAGCATAAAGTTGACGATGAGCCATACATTTCAGAGGAAGACCGCATTCATCAGGAAATGGAATCAAAGGACGTTGAGAAAACTCCCGAATGCAGTATTGAAGGTGAGTTTGATGCACCTGAGATAGACTACGATAAGCTTCATGAGGAATCAGAGGCGTTCAAGAAAGAACAGTTGAAGGTTGCCAAGCGCAAGTGGAAGCGCGCCTATGATGCCGATGCAGAGAAGCGTGACGGAAGAGAGTTCGAGAACGAATTTGGCGAAGATGAGGAATGTGAGACGTTGCAGTTGCCGAATAAAGAATCCATTCCTGTAAAGCGAAAACCAGGCAGACCAAAGAAATCGTCATTGGATTACACTGCTAGCAAGCGCGATACGACAAAGAAACGTGGTCGCAAAAAATCATCAACTAAAAAATAACAGATTATGACTAAATCAGAGCTTTTGAATAACGTGTTCTTTGAGAATGCAAAAGGTGATTTACCTATCATATATATAACATCGGATGATGATGTGGTAAAGGTTGGCGGCATTATCAATGCACCTATGGTTGGAAGAATTTATTTTAGTGAGGTTAAGAAAACCATTACGAAGGATGAATTACTTGCCAACAAAGAGTTCATTTGCGCAAGCGAAGATTCTGAGATACTTATTGATTTCGGCGGCTACAGACGCGAGACACTTGGTTGCTATATCGCGATTGATGATAGTTGCATTAATATCATTGAGCTATGAGGAATAACCATCACAATCCTAATAAAGTGCCGCCGTTCAAACCAGCCCCCGAACATTGGACTAAGAAGGTTCACTCTTGGAAGGCGAAGGTTGCATACGAGACTGAGGATGACGCTTGGGAGTTTCTGAATCAGATTCCGAGGTTGAAGGCACTCGGCTGGCATCCTTACTTATGTAAGGTTTGCTCAAAGTGGCATATTGGTAGATTACATAATAAATAGTTGAGATATGGAAATTAGAGTTAGCGTTTTAGGAAAGGTCGCATACAAAGGAAACGAAACTAGGGAGGATGCAGAAAAAGTCGAACTATATCCATTTGGAGAAGGAGTGTATGCGGTAATGGATGGAGAAAATTTCGTTGCGTTAAGAGTCGTATCTGGCAAAAAACACAGCGATGAAAAAGGTGATTATTACGCACGCGTAGATAATTACTGGGGGGATGGGAAAATCTCAAACTCTGCAACTATCATAGAGCACGAAGAAAGGTTGAAGGATTATATCGACAAGTGTTTCGGTCGTCTTGAAGCTATTGTTAAAAAAAACAACGATTGTATCAGTAGTGTAAGTGAAGAACTTGATGGCTTTATAAGTAATTCTCAGGATGATTTTTGCTCTATTGAGAAATCTCTTGAAAGAATAGAGAAAGATGGTGTTGGTAGTGGAAAAGGTATCAGTGAAAAGACATTATTGTCTGCTATCGAGATTGTATCAAAACAGAAATAGTTGAGAATATGAAGAAGAAAGGATATTACGAATACGAAAACGGAATCTACCCTTTGAAACTTTGGGTACACATCGGTAAAGACCTGAAAGAGCTGATAGATTCCTGTTTTGACAAGTGCAAGGCTCCCGATATTGATTACGGCGGCGTTTCGTATTCCGATGCAGTCAGAAAGAGCGACAGAAGGCGCGGCGTTCTTGTATCGTTTCCGTGTCAGAAGGTTATGTCGATGAACTATTGCTGCCATGAAGCTTCTCACGTCTGCGATGCCATCGAGGAATATACTGACTTGGAACACGGCGGCGAGCCTTCTGCCTACTTGATTGGTTGGATTGCCTCTTGCATCAACAAGGCTCGTTTGGGCATTGGAGATTTCGTTGAACTAAAAGATAAGGAGGAATAGCTTATGATTAAGAAAGAAGATATTAAGGTTGGGCTGCGATTTCATATCACACGTAATGATTGCTTAAAATGCAACTTTGACCCGATATGTGTTCATGATAATAGCCCTATTCTATTCATTATAGAAAGAAAGAATGGTCTTACGTGGTTATGCACATCTGTTAGTTTCGGCAATAAGCTTTTTGCTTATTTTACTACAGAAAACATAATGGAGTTTGGTTTAAAGTTCGGTATAGTAACGAAAGATGAAGGAGAAACAGCAAACAAAAAGACGGAGCAAGTGTCTCACCCATCCCATTATGCGTGGTTAAAGGATTTGCGTGGTGTCGAGCCTTTGGATATTTGCAGACACCTTGACTTCAATACAGGGAACGCTATCAAGTATCTCTTGCGCAAGGATAAGGTGGATGGTAACAAGACCAAGACCGAGAAGCGCATCGAGGACTTGCGTAGGCAGTGTTTTATATCCAAGACGAAATAAAATTATTGGAACATGGAACAGACTGATTACACTTGCAAGGATTGTGTATTGTTGAATGATGAAGATTCTGAGTTCCCATATTGCATGGGCAAAGACTTATATACATACGCAAATCCTGACGATGATGCTTGCGGAGACATTATTCCGCTGGTATATACTTGCAAAGATTGTTTCTTCTTCAAGAATGATATTTGTCATAATACCACGGAGAAGAGATACACATCGGAAGAAAATCCTTCTTGCAGGGATTTCGAGTACAAAACGATTGTTGAACAAAAATAATATATAGTTATGGCTAGAATTGCAAAAAAGAAGACTGTTGACAACAATGCAGGTTTGCTTAAAGTTGTTGTCGGAATCAACAGAAAAGATGTTGAAAGTGTTACCGACTTCGGGCATTTCTTCATCGTAATTTTGAAGGATTGTGCTATTTTCCACACACACATTGGATTTGAAGCACGTTTTAAGCGTTGGGGCGGTGTTGATATGGAAGGGCACGCGCTTACCACTACAACATTCGCGTGGCTTGAAAATCTTGTCGCGATGAAGAACGAAGCAAAGGGAAAAGAGAATGATATTTTCCCTGAGACAGATGTTACTTATCAAGATATGCTTGATAGCATGGTTATCATCACAGAAGCCAACATTACTCATCCGATTACAGCGTTCACTGATGCAGATGATGCTGCAAAGTTCGCAAAGAACAAGATGGATTACATCGGTCGTATGCAGAAAGAGTTGGAAACTGTAATGAACACTCCAGTTTCCGAAGAGACAGAGGAAGACTTGAAGAAGAACTTTGAGCACGGTCAGCAGGCAATATTGGCAGAGCAAGCAGCCGAGGCTCTTAATCAAGGAAAGGAATAGCTTATGTATAATGAATGGTATATAGAACTGAAATACGGACTATTCCGAGATTACAGGATTGTAAGGATGTGTGATGCTAACGGAGTGAAGCGAGACGGTATCTTTATACCATTCATTCAGAATGGAATCAAATGGGATGGTGTAAAGGTTAAGAATCCTGTTCAATATCTAAAACCGATTTGGGCTGCCGCCGATGGTTCTAGACTTCACAAGTTAGTTCCTATGGTTTCTGTGGATTTCAGACAGAAGATGGAAGATGCAGGTGTATTGTCACCAGATGATAAATACCCTTGTGATACGGTAGGTTACGTTTATAAAGATAAAAATAAGATATAACGGCTATGATATATTTAGGTAATGATACGATGGATAAGGTTGAGCGGATGGTTTGCGAACAAGTGAACACGGCTATGAGTACTGAGGAAAAGGAAGGAGTGAATGCAGACGATTTATATGTTGGCAATACTAACATTCCTTTTGCGAGAGCGGTAGCAAGGAACTTTGTTCTTGACGTTCTACACAATCGCTATGGTTTTTCCTATGCCGTTATCGCACAGCGCGCGGACATCAATGAGAAATCTGCTATGCGATGTGTCCGCAAGTGTCACGAGCTTATCGGGTACGACAAAACCTATGCGTATGTGAACACTTTAATTAACGATAGATTGAGAGAATGGTATGGGGAATAGCAATGAATTATTGACATTGAAGCGCAATGCCCTAAGATTGGGATTGTGCGGAGAATATAAAGGGAAATGGGATTCTGCCGCGAGTAAGCGAGAATTGGTAAATATGGCTCTTGATTCAAACGGAATTGAGTTTATGGCTGATTCTATTGCTTTCGGATGGGGATTGTCTAAAGAGTACCTTTTGAAAGAGTTTGGTGAGTTTGCCAATGGATTCTACCAATGTAACGAGCACGGATATACTAGCGAAATGTATATAGGTGCTCATGGAGTTATCAAGGCGCGCTCTACGATTATTCTAGTCGCGTACTGCAAGGATTTGGAGATTGAAGTTCCAGAGAATATGGTTACTCGCATTTACGTGTGCGGAAAGAGTGAAGTTCGCATTGAATGCAAAGGAAAATGTGACCTTATAGAGTATGGAGAGGATAACGATGTTAAAATCATTGGCTACGATGACGCAAATATGACGCTAGGAACGATTTATGTGTCAGAGTGGAATAGTTGTAAGGATGAGCAGAAATAACGTCTTACAGCTCATTTAAATAGCAAAGTTTGGTAAAAATATTTATATTATTTTCTTATTTACAGAGTGTACGGCGGTACACAGACATAAAGTGTAATTTTACTTTTTGTATTAGTTAAGGTTTAGTTAGATTTATGTTGATTAAAAAGGGCAAGTTCAGTTGTGAAACCGAGCTTGCCCTAATTTTATATATAGAACACAGAAAACTAATTCATAAATACCTTGATACCATTTCTTCCTTGCTTGTGACCGCCCTTTACGCAGCTAGCCAAGGTGTCTCGAATATCAGTAAGTATTGTTGTCTGCAATCTCAACTCAATGAGTACAGGACTGCTTGAAGTGTCTTGTGTTATCGCGTTGATACTATTTCCGAGCTTTTCTAACAGAGTGTCGCGAATGATACGGACATCTGCTTGTTGAGTAGCTACATAATATCGTAGGCTGTTGAGTATCGATTCCAACGCCTGTGCGGTTGATTCAGTAACAGACTGAATACCTTGCTGCAAAGCAGAGATATTTGAACTGCCAGTAGGTTTGACGTTGAGAACATCCATCAAGTTCTTTGCATACTCATTGAATAATGCAAGGTTCTTGTCTTTCAGTTCCTTGATACCTTCGAGTTCTTTCTTGGTAACGTCAAGACCATTGTTTCCACCTTCGCTACCCTCAGATACCGCTTTGTCGAATGCTTCAAGGATAGGCTGAATGTATTTTGAAGTAGCTCTATTCATTAACTGCTTGGTGAGCATTGTATTGAAATACTCGTCAAACTTATTATTGAGTGCTTCGAGTGCATCACTACCTTCATTGAAAGCATCTACCCACGCTTCCGAGAAAGCTTCAGCAGCAGATTTATAGTTAGACTGAGAACCGAAGCCGCCAAGTGCTTCTGTCATAGACTCACCTAATTCTTGGATTGTTGTGTTCAAATCATCAATCTGCTGTTCCCATTCTTGAATCTTACCTTCATCAGGTTTCTTGCGACCGCGCTCTGCGTTAATCATTGCTTGGTACGCCTTCTGCTGCTTTTTAAGGGCATCGACCGATTTTTGGTTGTATTCGTAGAGCTTTTGCGTATCAAAGGCATCGTCCATACTCTTTTTAAGCTTTTCGTAAGCGTGTTGCAAGGAATTTACAGCGCGTTCTTGGCGTGCAATTTCCTTATCAATCTTTCCTTCGTTGCTAAAGAGTTTAGCTACGCCCGTAAGCGCGCCCATTGCGCCCGATACGACACCTGCATAGTTTCCGCTATAGTACGAACCGACCGCCTGACCGATGTTGCTGACAATATCCAGAGTGTTCTCCAAATTTGCATCAGAACCGCTAAGTGCTTCAAACAGAGCATTAAACGAGTTAGCCATTGTGGAAACTACATCTGTAATATCCGTCACGGATTTTGAGAACTTTGACTTTGCCTGCTCTTCCTCAGTCATAATCGTTTCGAGCTTTGCAATCTGCTCATCGGTGAGGTTTAACTGAGATTTTAAAGAGTCGCGAATGCTTTTGTTGGTTGCCAACTTCAACTTTAAGGCTGAAACAACGCTTTCGTCCGCACCCTTAATCTTTGCTAGTTCATTATACTCATGTTCCAAAGACTCAACATAGGCATTTTGGTTCTGCAATTTGCTCGTCAAATCTGCTCTAAGTCCGTTAAGCTCTACATACTTTTCTACGCCGCCCGACTTTTTTAAGTCTTTACCAGCCTTAATCATTTCTTTAAGTCCGCTAGTGAAAGCCTTGAAAGGATTGCGTGAATTGCGAACTTCATTGACCTTATTAATCTGTTCCGCAATAGTCTTCAACTCTGTTGGGTCTAGGTCTCTAAGCTCTGTACGCAACTGTTGCAGTCTTTCTGCCATCGCATCAAGTGCCTTAGAAGAAACTTGGTCTAGATTATCAAACAGACGAACATACATGTCGCTATTTTTAAAATCTTTCCAAGTATTTTCGCCAGTCTTCTTTTTGTAGTCCAAGTCAATATTATCAAGTAATTTCTTCTGAGTTTCAGGGTCAGAGAAATTCTTCATTATTGCTATTCTATCCGCGATATATTTTCTATCAAGCTGCAACTGGTCTGACAGGCGTTGCTTATACTCTTTGAAGAGTTTTTGAGCAGTATCTGTCGTGTCTTGCTTGATTTTCTGATTGAGCTTTTGTGTCTGATTGAGATATTCTTTTTCGACATCACTTCCAGAAAACTTTTTTCTTATGACTTCGGCGGTATTCTCCAAATCAGAGTTGTATTGCTGAATAACCTTATCGCCCCATTTAGTGAAATCCTTACCATAATGAGTTTCGTAGTCTTTGATGATATACTTATTAAACTCATTATTTAAGTCTTCCTGTACTTCATCAAACGACTTCGTTAGGTCTCCAAACATAGACTTAATAAGTTCATCAGACATACCCTCATCTTTCAGTTTTTTGTACAAGTCCACCTGAGAGAATGCATCATTGACATTTCTAGATATATCATCCTTTAATTTGTTGTATTCCTTCTCAGAAACTTTCAAATCAATGTCTGCCGAAATTCGGAATGCGTTACCTCGCTTTGTCAATTCCTTGTACTGAGAACCAATCTCACGAATGCGTTTTGCCACAGATGCATCGTCTGGCAGAATATCAGAAGCTTTCCATCCTACATTTTGCGCTGCTTCTTTAAAATACTTACGAGTAGCAGATAATGCGGTCTCTTTTGATTCCGTCTTAATCAACTCGTTGTATTTAGAGTTCATATCCTTTAACAGGGAAATGCGCTCTTGCAAAATGTCTCTTTGTGCCTTATCTTGCTTGATTCTATTTTTTTTAGCATCACCCTCAAAAGGGTTAACACCCAAAGCTAACGCTTGCTGAGTCGCGGCTTGCTTCAATTCCCTAACCTTGGCTCTCACCTTGGCTACAGAAATTACCATTTGGTTTGCTCCAATTTCACCAGCCTTGAATATCTTTCTGATAGTATCATCAACTGTTATTGTAGGCGAGTTTTTGCCAACCGCGGCGAGTCTCTTTTCAACTTCTTTCCAAGATTTTGCAGCCTTTGCTGCTTGGTCTCCTTTCCCAAGGAAGCCTTCAAAAGCCTTATCGTCATCAATTTCTTTGACAACGAGGCTAATACCATACTTTTTCTTTGCAAAGAAATCATTGATATAATCATCAACCCAAGATACTTGCTTCTCCATATTGGCTTTATCAATATATACATTGATACCAAAGTGTCTATAAGCAAGGTCTCTCTCGTATTGATTCCAATCACGCTCTGCCGCAATTTTATCAATAAATGCTTGTATCTTTATTGGGTCGTTTTTGAACGCATCCTTCATGCCTGCAAAAACATTATCAAACTCGCTGTTCAATTCTTGCGCCTTATTTTGTACGCTGTTCATCGCACGGATAAGGTCATTGAAATCAGCTTGCGAAGTACCAATGAAAGATGGCATTTTATAGTCGCTGCCGCCTTGTGTTATGTTGATTTTCTTTATCAACTCATACATGCGTGTCATATAATCAATGTTGGATTCGTTATCCTTTTGACCTGCACGTATCTCATCAAAGTATTTCTTCGTGGTCGAAGTGGCTTGTTTATAGTTTGCGTTAATGTTTGCTACAACTCTCTCCATTTGCGAAGACTTTGCGAGAGCATCAATCACAGCATCTTTGTAATCGTCTGCATCATCATCAAGTCCATCAGTAAACCAAGTATTCTTTGCATCATTCTTTGCATAGTTTCTTCTGAGAATCTCCATGTTATCAACGAAATTTTTATACTCTTTTTCAACCTTACTGAAAGTAGTATTAAGTTGGTTTACATCGAGACTATCTACATTGATTTTGAAAGTCAGTCCGTCTTTTGATGCTGCATCAATAAGCTTTTGTAACGTTGTACGTCTATCTTCGACATTCTTTTCTAAATCCTTTCCTTCTAATTTGCCATTTGCATTTGTGGCTGCATTTGCAAGGTCGTTGTACGTTCCAGCTAAAGCACCTATTGCGCCCTTTGCCTTTATGGTTTCTTCTTCTGCCTTACGTACATTTTCGTTGTACTTGGAAATCTTATCATAAACGGTAGTTATTACTTCTGCTACAGCGTAAATAGCGAGACCTACACCTATACCTGATAATGAACTTTTAACGAGACCGCCAAAATCTTTAAGAGCTTTTTTCATTCCATCTAAGGAATTTACGAAAAGAGCCTTGTATCTCACGATACCTGTGCCAGATGCTTGCGAGAAAGCTTGTCCGAGACTAGTCTTTGCAAACATAGAGTTAGCCTTTATAGCAATAAGAATAGGTATAAGAGCTTTTCCTATCTCTGCAAGAGTCTTCCAATTATCAAGCAGAGAAGTACCCCAGCTTACCATTCCCTTCATTGTACCCTCGTTAGCCTTGCCAATATCATTGAGCATCACATCGAAAGCATCCTTCAAGTTGGAAATCTTACCTTGGAGAGTTTCAGCCTGAATCTCTTGCATATTGTAGAATGTTCCACCCTTATCGGTCATGCGTTGGAATATTGCCTCAACATCCTCAAATGTAACCTTACGCTTGGAAATCATATCAACAATCTGCGCGGTCGTGTACGCTTCTCCCTTTACTTCCTTAAAGTATTGTTGCAACTCACCATACATATTGATACCAGCCTCAGTAAACTGACGAACCTCAGAGCCGCGAAGGTATGCAGCAGCCTTGACTTGTCCGTATGCAAGGATAAGTCTTCCCATATCAACGCCAAGACCTGCTGAAACATCGGCAAGTCGCTTGGTTGTATCATAAAGTTTATCAGACTCAATTCGGTAAGCGGAAAGTTGTCGTGTGTAATCCACCAAGTCCTTGATACGGAAAGGTGATTTAACGGCAAGTTCTACTGTCTTGTTGAAAATCTCGTCTGCCTTTGGCTTGTTCTGCAAGATAGCTTCGAGTGAACGCTCTGAAAGTTCAAACTGACCTCTGACTGATGCAATCTGCTCGACAAAATTCTTGATAGAACCTACAGAAAATGCAAATGCCATACGCTGTGCCCAACGTGACATATATCCAGCCATATATGATGTTTGTTCTGTCAATGCGCGAGCATTCACGCCTGCCTCCTTCAATACGTTTGAGTGATGCTTGATAGCCTCGTTTACAGAGGCAAGGTTTTGCTTGTAGTTTTTGTCAGTTGTTATAAGTGACAATCTAGCTTGTTTTAAATCTTTTACTGCTTGCGCGTGCTCTCTCAAAGATGATGCGTTTGCGTACTGGCTAATAACACCCTTAAAATCAGAAAAGTTGGTAGTTCTGTTATTGGCGTTATTTGCACTTTGTTGCGCTTTAGCTATTAACTCTTTTGCCCTTGCTTCTTTTGCGATAGCTTGCGCGTTAGAAAGATGGGCTTGCGCTTCTGCTTTCTTTGTGCGCGCCTCCTCTACAGAGAGTCTTGCTTGTGCTGTTTGCTTTTTTGCGGTCTCTGTCTGAACTTTGACTTCCTCTGTAAGTGCTTTGATTTTCTCTTTTGTTGCCTTTGTCTCAGCTATAGTAGCGCGAGTTTCCTCTGCTGACTTATTTATACCAGCAGTCTTAGCTTTGATTTCTTCTTGTTCTGCTTTTGCTGATTCAGCTTGCGCTCTAGCTTTTTCTTGCTGGTATCTGCTTGCTTGCTGCTGAATCTTCTGCTTTTGAGATTCAGAAGCAACTATTGTAGCAGCAGCCTTTTCTTCAGCGATTGCGGTCTTTGTGATTTCCTCTTGCGTTTTCAGTTTAGCCTGTTGTACTTTCTCTTCCGCTTGCTTACGTTTTTCCGCATAGATTTCTGCATACTTAGCCGCAAGTTGTTCCATAGAATTAACGCTCATTTGAGAGTTAATCAATCTGTCTATATTTTGTGCGGCTTGAATAATTGCACCGCCCATTTTATTTATTTGCTTCGCTGCACTCTCTGCCCCAAGATTAGAAAAACTACCAGACATCTTTTTAGACTCTGAATTGATTGCATCTAATCTAATAATAATATCTTCAAGAGATTTTGAAAATATTTTTGCATCAGCAGTCATAGATGTAAACGCATTATTTACAGCTTGCCCCATTTGTTGAGAATGGTTTTGTATAGACTGAATGCGCTCGTCAGCCATTTTGATTGCGTCCAATGCACTCTTAGGGATAGCGAGAGCACTTCCTAATGCTGAATCTGCCATAATTCAAAAGTTTAAGAGTTTATAAAATAGGTATTCCAAGGTCATTGAGATTTCGTAAATCCTCTGCACCATTGATTACCTTTGCATTCTTTAATTTGTCGTTCTTCTGATTATTGCCTTTATCTGACGATATGTACTCTATATGAGTAAAATCCATAGACGCAAGGCGAATCTGCGGAACGGTCATTCTCCACTTATATTCTTCTTGCGAGCACCATGTGTTGGCACGTAAGAAATCTATCATTTGTCCGTATTCTGTTCGTGATGGGATAATTCGGCTGCTTGCTTCTTCCTCATCAGAGCTTGATTGCGGACGGTCTGAATCACATTGGTACTCGCGAAGAAAAAATCCACATCTAGCAAATTGAGAATCTCAACGAGTAATGTTGCCCAATCCTTGATGTCATAGTCTCCCCAAAGCAACTGGTCGTAAACTTGTTGGTATTCATCGGAATCAATGCGCTTTTTGTCATTTAGCAAGGATAGTGTGATTACTCTTGCCACCGATGGAATATTGATAGCAAATTCCTTGATAACGTCACCCATTGATAAGTTTTCGCCCTTGACTATCTTACAAGCCTCCTCTGCAATCATCCATTGAGTGCCTGGCTTCAATGCTCTTATCTCCCACTCTGTGCCTTGTAGTTTTACAATTGTAGGAGAATCATTCATAATTTGCGCCAGACGTTCCATTGCCGCATCAGACAAGGGAGAACTAGGTAACACCTTATTCTCGTCTTCTACAGCTTGTTTCTTAGCTTTATTCGGGTCTTTTTGTGCTCTATATACTTTTCCCATATATATGAATTACTTTCTAATCACACTTACTGTTCCATTATACTTCTTGGATAGGTTTTGTAGCTTTTGAAACGACATAGAAATGACTCTATAAGATTGTTTCAGATTACCACCGCCATCTTCCAATATCTTAGCGTATGGCATAGTCGCAACAACAGCCAAATCAATTACTCCACTAGGGGAATAATCGTTTTTGAGATATTCGTTTATCGCTTCACGACCTTTAATCTCTTCTCCATACCAATTCTTGCCTTTGGATGCTTTTGGAGAGGATGATAAGTAACCTATCTTTTCAAGCTTGCCTTCGACATAAATGCCATATCCGTAAGAATCGTAGAGGTTGTGCGTTTGATGTGTGTATGTAATTTCTTGAATACATTCTCTTAACACATTCTTTGCATCCTTGTCTAATTCCTTCGTAATAAGCTTTAATGCTTTTTTGTATAATGTTTCAGCCATAAATGATAAAACTTAAAAAGGAGCGGACAGCATAAAAGCCGCCGCCCCTTGTATATAGTCGAGAATTGTTGAAGAATCTACATTACTCACTAGCAGTTGGCAATGAATAGTTGTGGTCAACATAGAATGGTGTGCGAACAGTCTTAGCGCCAACGGTAAGCGCAATATCCTTGGCAGTACCAGCCAATGCAATACGAGCCAAGTTTGAATTGAGAGACTCAATAGTCAACTTAGAATTGAGCTGAACCTTTGGAAGAACGTAAGCCTCCATTGTGGTTCCATTAGGTTGAACCTGTACAACATCAATCTTTGCATACTTTGCTTTGTAAGTAGAAGGTGCAAGAGTCTTCTTTCCTGTTGCATCGTCTGTAAAGTCACACAATGCAGCCAAAAGCTCCTTCTGCGTATCACCAATCTCAGCCGCAAACTGCCATTTACCAAGTTTAACAATGGAAATGATAGGAGAGTCAGAGGTCTCGCACTCAATATCGGTGGTGTCGTTATCATCTTGTGAAATAGATGTAGTGTCCTCAATAACATCCTCAAGAATGTAAGAATCACCCTTTGGAGCAGATTCATCGGTCTCTGTGCCATCGAACAATGTGGCAACAATATAATCTGGCTTGATGAACTTGACAGCTCCCGCACCAGTATTTATAACCTTTTTCGCCATAATATAATGAGTTTTAAATGTTACATTTAATAGATTTTACATATTTATCTTGCGATAACTGAAACAGAAATCATCTGAAAATGGAACTGACGATTTGAATCATATCCGCTATCACGGTAAAGAACTTGAATTGTATAGTCCTTATTATTAGATTGTTTAATCACATCGTCAAGGATTCCTTCCATCTTGTCAAGTAGTTTAACGTTCTTTCTAAGTGGAGTTCCCTTTGGTCTTGCATAGAGATAAATGTTAGCATAGCCAGAGGAGTAACCGCCATGTTCTCTTTGCTGACCTACGTCAACATTCACAAAATCATCCCAGTCTTTGCTAGTTGTAGGAGGTAACTCTCCGACAAATATGTTGTCTGAGATTTTTCCTTTAGTAAGAAGCATCGAAAAGAAATTTTCAATGCGAGACAATCTGCGATTAATCCTCTGTGCCATACCTTGTTATCCTAAATACATTTTACCTTATGATAAAAAAACTAAATGTCAGTACCCTTGATGTAAGCTACACATCCATGCATTTGTGTCGGATAAACGCCAATAACCATTCCGTCAACGTCCATTCCGTACATTTTTCCACGGAAACGAATGCCAGCATTCAAACCTTCAGGAATATATTCTTCATCTTTTCCGTCTTCTCCTTCTTTCGTTGGCATCGGAAAATAGATTGTATATCCTAACGTAACTACGCCCGAATTAAACAGCTTATTGGTTTCCTGAATATCGCAATCAGTTTCAAAAATGATAGTTTCTACATTTTCTGTTTCTGACTCACCTGCACTAGTATCAGTATCGCCTAACATATCCCCATCGCTTCCGATAAGGTCACCATCTTCTTTCGGTTTTTGTTCCGAGCGGTAGAACACGCCATGATAGGCATATTCATCCAAAGAATTTCTGTCAGTGTACATAGCTTACCAATCTGTTTCTTTAATCCATTTAACCTCTCCATCGGTTTCATTGAGAGCTTCAAGTTTTTCATCCTCTCCATACTTCTTGTAAAGTCTTTTGAGTTCTGATTTGATACTCAGCAATGCAGCCGATGTAATGGTCTGAGCACCTACCGTAAGAGTATATGCGCCATGTTGGTTTGTGGTCGATGCTGTCTGATAGACACCGAATACAATCTTTTCCAAGAGTGCAATCTTACATCTGTCTTTCTGTTCTTCTGTCAAGTCCAAATAAGACTCGACATCAGAAACGCCGCAATCCAAAGCGACATTGTTTAATGCCGACTTGTCAAAGACAAAGTTAGTCATGCCGCTAAGATAGTCCAATATGTCAAACTTCGATGCTGCCATTGAGAGATAAATGAATTAAATGTTATCGTATATTGTGAGTGAACCACCATTAATTACCTGCTACTGAGGTATCAATGATTACGTGGTTCATAAAGTCGAGAAGTGCAGGGCAAGCAGACATCATGACCTTAGTCTGCCACTCGCGGAACTGACCGTTATCCATTGCGTAGTTTCCTACGGTAACGAGTCCGTCAGCGATTGAAGCCCAAGAAACATCAATGTTCTTTGCGCCATACTTCTGTTGAAGTGTCTGGTCGTAGATAGGAGTCCACTTGAACTCAACGCTATCACCAGTAGGGCAAAGTACAACAATCTTATCATCCCAACCTTGCACGAATGTGTCAGTTGTAACAGTCTTGTTGCGCTCCTTCTCAACGACAATCTCGATAGGCGAAAGACCTGTCATGTCGGAAAGTGATTTCTTGAAGTCCTCGTCCAAAATCTGCATATTTGCAGTATATGCGCGGTCGTGAGCCTTGCACCAGTTGATGTACCATTCCTTAACCTCTTTGTTCTGCAAGAATACATCGCGGTACATCTTGCGAGTCATCTTCCATACGAGAGAAATCTCAGTACCGCCACGCTCATCGCGATAATCGTCCTCAATCTTTCTCATCTGTGAGATAAGGTTGCAGTCTTGGTCAGTCCAAGCCTTCGCACCAGCCTTCTTGCGGTTCTCTGTTGGGAATGGTTCAACCTTCTGCAAGAACTGCTGCAAGCCTTCACCCTTGCCCTTCCAACTCATCTTTGCAGTTGTCATAATCTGCGCTGTCAAGTTAGAGAGTGTTGCCTCTGCTGAGTTCTTACCTACTTGAACAACATCGCGCACCCAAGCAGCCATAAGGTCTGCATCGTTGCCGAACTGTTCAAAAAGTTTCTCTTTGTACTCGCGTTGTCTTGCGTTTTCAGACCACTTGTAGCCAATGAAGTCTGGAATTGTACCTGTGTACATCTTCAAACCCTCGTTGTCCATTTCTGGAGCATCGCCAAGTGGAGCGCGAAGGTGCATCAAAGGAGCTGCCTCTGCTTTTCGAGACTTGATGCTGAATGAAGCCACGCCATCGTAGTCTGTAGGTGTAGGCATAGAAGCTCTACGACCTTGTGTGAGATACCAGCCATAGTTGGTATAGAGCAACCCCTTGGTGTTCAAGAAGGTTCTCAGAAAGTTGATGTTATCCTTAGAAGAGAACAACCTGGCGTATCTCGAATTGTTAAAATCAAATTGTTGCATATCCTGAATACTTAAATTAATGATATGTTATCCTATTGTTATCCTATTGAATTGGAGCGGTTAGAATCCGAACCATCCGTTCTCTGTTCTTGTGTTCATCGCAAGTACGGCTGGTGGAAGCTTGTTGCACTTTGCCAAGTTCAAGATTACTCTTGAATCCTTAATCAATGCTGGTGTGTAAGAGTACTGAGCACCCTCGCCATCCTCAACATTGGTTGACAAGTTAGGGTCATAGAAGAAGTCGTTATCGCGGTCGAAGTAAGCGTTAGGATTTGTAACCATTGCGGTTGTCCTAGCACCTGCCTTTGCTGCTTCAACGAGAATATCACCCTTCTTTGCGGTTACGCCAAAAGCTACACCAATAGTTACGATAAATACGTTCGCACCACCTTCTGTGCCTTTGGTTACGCCTGTAACTGTAAGACCAGTGCCAGTACCTGTAAGAGTTGATGGAGCGACCATGATATTATCACCGATAAAAGGAACGTGATGATAGCCATCATCAACAAGATTGATTGTCAAGTCTTCTGCTGTGACATCCTTTGCCAACTCGTAATACTTCAAAATCTTAACGGTCTGACCGCCATTCTTGCCGTAAGTGTCTGGGTCATATTCACACAAATCACCTGCATAAGTCTTAGCGCGCCCCTTGAACGGATTTGTGATAACACCACCAAAAGGAGGGTAAACGAATGCATCCTTGTTGCCGCTTACGAGGTTAATGAAAACGCTTCTATGACCTCCAATCTTACCATGCGCTTGGATAAGTGTACGACCGCCAAAGTGACCGCCATATCCATGCTTCAAATAGAAATCATCTGCTGCTGCCATAATTTGTAAATTTGTTTAATAGTGAATGAATAATGTTATTCGCCTGCGTCAGGGTTCACGATACCCACAACATCAGAGAAATCGTCAGCCTTGTCATTGTCACCACCGCCAGCACTACCTGGAGTGTTGTTGTTTGGCTTCGAATGAGAGAGATTGTAGAACTCCTCTGCATCCGTAAATTCCTGTTCGATGTCAGAATCCTTGGTGAGGTTCAACTTGCTCATGTACTTGTCAATCCACTTACTATCGTTGATACCTTTCTCCTTGAACTTGGCGAGAAGTTCACTACGTTTCTGTGATACGAGCTTAGATGCTTCGTATTCGGCATCCTTCTTCTCTAGAGCTTCCAAGCGTTCCAAAAGCTTCTTTTCAACAGCCGAAGGCTCTTTGCCATCGTCATTTGGGTTTGGTTTGGTGTCAGGATGCTCATCGTTCCATTTCTTGATGAAGTCGGCATTATCCTTCTCGTAGTTGCCGTTAAGGGAAACATACTGCGGCAAAATCTTCTTCACCAAATCATCTAACTCTGTATCTTCACCAACTAAGAGGTCAAAGTGGGAATCACTCAAACTCTTGATTGTCTTTTCACTGATGGAAAGGTGTTTTCCGTTTGCAGTGAGTTTTGCTTTTAGGGTGTCTAAAAGTTGTTGCTTTGTAAACTTCATATTACTAATTTTTAAAATTCTGCTGCAAAGATAATTAAATAATGTGTTGATTTATTTGTTTTTAGAAACTCTATTTGTTACGTAACCAATATAGAATTATTTTCACGCTATTATATATTATAAATTAGGTATCTTTGCAGCATGAACACGAATAAAGATATTGAAATCAGACCACAAGAGGGATTCCAAATGTCCTTTGCAAGTAGCAACGTTGACGTTGTTTTTGGTGGCGGAAATCTCGGAGGAGGCAAATCGTATGGTCTTGTACTTGCGATGGCAGAGCCGTTAATGACCGACCCAGATTTTCGTGCAATGATTTCACGCCGTTCACTTGGTAATCAAAAAGCAGGTGGAGGATTCGTAGAGAAGTTTAAACAGATATTCGGAGCTGATTTTGTAAAAGTCAGAGAGAGCGAGAATCCACGCGTTACATTTCCGAATGGAACGTTTGTCGATTTGACGTATCTTGACGATTCCAATATGGATAAGTTGAGAGAGCGCGCGAAAGGATGGGAGTACGATTTGATTGCGATTGACGAGTTGACGGAGATGACTTGGGAAGTTTTCTCATACGTTATGACTCGAAACAGAGGTCAGAGCAAGACGTTTACAGGTAAGTTCTTTGCAACACTTAACCCGAAGCGTAGCCACTGGACAAGAATATTCCTTGATTGGTATATTGGTCCAGATGGTTTTATCATCCCAGAGCGTGATGGTGTAGTCAGATATTTCTATTGTGCAGGACCGACTGTTAAGGATGTTGTTTGGGGGATGTCTAAGCGAGAAGTCTATGAGAAATGTAAAATAGATATAGACAGAAAGCTTAAAACCATTGGCGGCAACTTTGGATATGAAGTAATGATTAAGAGCTTTGTTTTCTATCAAGGTAAACTTGGTTCAAACAAGAAGATGCTTGAAAACAACTCTGGCTATTTAGGTTCTGTAGCTGCATCGGGCGGCAGAATGGCACAAGCTCTTATGGAGGGTAACTTCAATGTTGACCCAGAAGAGGATGAGGATATACCGATTCCTAGCCAAGCGGCACGAGATTGCTTCGTAAAAGACCCAGCCGTAAATGGTGACAAATGGATAACAATCGACTTGGCAGATTACGGAAAGGATAATACTCTGATGTTGTCGTGGAATGGATTCCACGTTGTCAATTACGAAATCGTTATGCACTCGACACCGCGAATTAATGCGGAAAGAGCTAGATTATTCGCGGCAAGTGATGGAGTAGCAGAAAGCCATATTATCTATGATGCCACGGCAGGTAGGTATTTCAATGACTATATACCCGATGCTATCCCTTATATATCAGCAGCAAAGGCAATGGGAATTTATTATTTGTCTGCTATGACAATAAAAGACCTATGTTACTTGCGGCTGAGCTACATGATTAAGCGAGGGCAGCTTACTTTCTCTGATAAGGTTGCAAATGCGGTTTATACGCATCAAAACCTCAAATACAGAGTTTCCATACAGAATGAGTTCATGGAAGAATGCGCGGTAGTTCGCTTTGATAAGATGCAGAGTGGAAAGAAGAAGTTGCAGAGCAAGAAGGAAATGAACCGAAATCTTGGAAAAGACCGTTCTATGGACTTGCTCGACCCTTGCGCAATGAGAATGTACCCATGTTTGAATATGGAGTATGGTAGCGAGCTACAGGAGGGATTCAGACTTGCAGCACAAGATGTTGAAGAAAAGAATCCTAATGTTCAGAGTATTTATGATGATACGTTGTACTATTAATTTTAGAATATATGCTGAAAAAGGAAAATATAAAAATGATTCTTGAATCCGTGCGGATTGACTGGGATAAATGCGATGAGAAAGATATTGCGTTTGCTATCCTATGTGACGCATTGGAAGATAAGACTTTAGCGTATCGTCTTGCTTATCGTAAGAGTGAAAAGGATGCAGCGAAATTCTACGAAACTCCACGATTCAAGAAACTGCTAGATGTTCTAGAACCTTTCGGTATCGGAAATGTTAATAACAACGCTATCACCAAGGAAGAGAACAAAAACGAGCTTCTTAAAATGCTCGACAAGATAGACCAAGCTCTTAGTGATGGAAATCTTGAACCGAAGGACGCATTGAAGATGCAGACTGATATACGTGTAAAGCTGAATGATAAATTCGAAATGGAAGAGTCACAGAAGCAGAAGCGAATCATCGTAGTACCAAGCAAGCATGATATTGTTTGCCCTACTACCAATAGAGAATGTAACTACTGGCCTTCAAGAAAGGCTTGTTGCAGACACTTCGGTTTGATTGACCCACAAGAGAATAACGATTCACAAAATAACAACGATGTTGAACCATCATTAAACGACAATAACGATGAGTAGAAAGAGACAAGACATAATCAATGATTTTTTGGAGAATCCTCAAAAATTGCTTCTGAAAAAGCCGTTTTTGAGGGGTTCGCGCTCTATTACCATCAATGACTCTTCTGATGGTTCGGATATTAAGACAAACTTCCGTAAAGAGGCACAGCTTCCGAATATTAGCAAGATAGTTGTTAGTCAAGAGCGTTTTGCGAAGGAGTTAGACCCTTATTCTCACAGGGTATTGTTTGATACGAACTTACCTTCTATATGCTGCAAGCTTGATGATGGCAGTTATTGCGAGATTGAGTTTAAGAAGTTTGGCATTCCTATGCAACGGCGCATTGTTGATAAGAAAGCTCTCTGTTTAGGTGGTAACAAGCGCAATCACATACTACATGACAGCAATCCGACTGATAAACTCAAAAAGAACTTTGCCGATTTCAAATGGCATTGGGATGAAACGAATCAGGATGGTATCGAAATGCAAGCTATACGTATTCAGCAGAGTTATGGTGATGTTGGCTTACTCGTTTACATGAATGAGGATAACGAAGTAAAAAGTAGGCTATTCTCGTATGAAGATGGCTATCAGATTATTACCCATAAAGACGATAACGGAGAACCGCTTCTTGATTGCGTGTATTATCGCACAGAGGATAATGTAAGACACATTGATGCATACGATAAGACATATCATTATCATTTCACAGATGTATTCGTTCAGAACGTTGATACAAACGAAGTACTGAAAGGCTGGTGCTTGGAAAGCAAGGAAGAACACGGATTCTCGGAGAGTCCACTTGTTACAAAGCGTGGTGATGTTGCTTGGAATAACGGTCAAGACCTTATCGAGCTATTCGAGATTATCTATAATCTGTTTGCGGTCATCCAAAAACGTCACGGATGGGGAATCCTTTATATCAAGGGTAAGCTCAATGAAACCGCAAAGAAGATTGCTGGTTCTATCATCTTGAATGATACAAGCATTGAAGGAAATGGAAGCGCAGAGTTTAAAACTCCACCTTCTCCACAGAACATGATTGAGTTCATGCAATCAATTCTCGACCAGTTGCAGATTGCTACAGGATGTACATTTATCTTGCCAAAGGATATTAAGTCTAGTGGCGATATAAGCGGTTTGGCAATTCAGATGACACGTTCTTTGGATATTGAGGAGGCTAACAATGCAGCTATTGAATGGCAGAATTTCGTCAGCAAACATTCAAGATTGTTCAAGGAAGGATTGGCAAAGCAGTTGGTTGCAAGCGGCGAGAATCCTACTGCTATCACTGAGTTTAAGCAGATGAGAATCAGTACATCATTTAAGCCTTGGCAGCCATTCGATGAAAGTGCATGGAATCAGATGCTTTGTACATTGAGCGGTGCAGGTTTGATTTCTACTAAGACTGGTGTTGAAAAGAATACTGTTTCTGCACCTGACGAGGAAGTAAGATTGCAGACTCAGCAAGAAGAGGCAGATGAACGTGCCGAAAAACAAGCTGAGATTACCGCAATGACAAAGAATACAAACAATAATAAAGAATAAACATGAAGGCAGAATCATTATACATACAGAAGTTGACTTACGATGAGAACACTGGTAATGAAATTATCGGTTTGTTCCCATCGGAAGCTAACCCTGCTATTGTATCATCATATACCTACGATGCAAAACGTATGGGTGGTGCTCCTACCCTTACTGCTACAATATATTCATCTGAGCCTTTGCAATGGAAGAAGGAAGAGTTCGTGGAGTACAATGGCGATAGATTCTTTGCGTCCTATACACCAAACTCTACAAAGGATAATTCGTCTAGAATGTGGAAGAGCGAAATCACTTTCACATCCAGAAGAGAATTGCTTGATAACACTCTGTTCTTTGATGTTGTCGTTGATGATGTTGATACACAGAACAAAGATAGATACCGCTCAAATCAGACAAAGTTCACGTTTGGTGGAACTATCAATGAGTTTGTTGCTCGCGTCAATAGCTCAATGGCATATTGCGGATTGTATCGCCCTACAGATAAATACAAGGGATATTACGTTGTTGTTGATGAAGGGTATGGAACAGATGAAGTTAAGGAAGTGTCATTTGAAGACCAATATTTAACTGATGTTTTACAACTTGTCAACACAACTTTTGAACTTGATTACTACTGGGATGGCAACGTTTGCCATGTCGGCAAGGTACAGCACGACTTAACCGATACACCTATTAAATATGGTAGTAGTGATGCTCTTATCTCTGTATCTAAGGAGAATGCGAACTATAAGATAGTTGATATGATAACAGGTTACGGTTCATCTGATAACCTGCCATATTATTATCCTAATGATGATGAGTTTGGCGAGGCAGTGTTCAATACAGAGAATATCAGCAAGGATAAAGTTAGTGTAGAATTATCAAAGTTCCTTAAAGATTCAAGATATAATGATACTCTCATCCTTTATAAAAGCAAGGATGGGAAGAATTATAACGGAAGTGTAGATGTAAGTTCAAAGACATTTGATAGATTTACTACCCCATCAAACTTGACGCAGGCTGATAGTCAATCTAACCCAACAGTTACTTGTATCTTTTCGTTTGATATTTTAATCAGCGCGATAAAAGGTCAGACGATAGATTTGACGAGTTTAGGGTTTGACTTTGAACTTAATAGCTCTGTTTCTAGAAAAGACTATATAACGAAGGTCGGAAATGCCGTCAAGAGCATATACTTATTCAAGGGAAAAGAATTATATAAGACTATCTCTAAAAGAATGAGTATTGGTAGTACTAGCACGTACACATTTGAAGAGGATGGAGATTTTACATTATCTATAGAATCTGAGTTTTCTTACAAATGCAAGGTGTACAAAAATAGTGCTGGCATTAATGACTTTTATGGCGCGGATAGTTGGAATGCAGCTTTTAGTGGAAGTGTTGAGTTCTTATACGAGTCAAAATCGGAATATGAATGGAAGAATGGAGACAAGTACATTCCTTACAGTGATGCTGGTATTAATGTAAGTGTAATCAGCGAGGCAAATTGCATTGAATACGACTATCAATTTGTAAAAGAAGGTGACAGATACGGATTCAATAAGGTTTATACTGGAACTGATGATAATGCAACAAAGGTAGTTGTTACTGATAGAGTATGGATAGCCCCATCATCGGTACTTATGCCTTCTATATATCGCAACACGAAAGGTGCAGAGCGTTTCTATTATGCTTTGAATAACACCCACAAGTTGCCAAGCGGTAGTGGATATTACGAGTTTGTAAACTTGTACAAGAAAGGAAATCCTCATCAAGGAACTGTTACTTTTGATGGTATAAAACCAACTATCAAGGGAATTGTAAATGCGGAAGGACAGTTATTCGGAGAGATTGCAGATGTTGCTTTCGATAAAGAAGATAGCGATGTAAAGGATAGTAACGGAAAATATATTCATAACTATTTCTATATAAAGCTACATAAGTTTAATGGAGATTTTGGCTTTGACTTGTTTGCACATGCTTTGGCTAGTGAACCTGCAAAGATAAATCTAATTAAGAGTAACGGATGCCCTGCTTGTTCGTTTACAATTGACTGCTATTGGAATAGCACAAAAAATAAGTGCTATAACAATGTACTTACTGACGGAAATGGAAATTTGAAGTCAGATAATGGAAAAATGAATAGCAAAGGTGATTATATTCTTAACGACACATACGTTGAGGATAACAAATCAAACCAAGATTCAACGAAAGAAGAGTTATGGATTGCGGTTCAGAAAGACACATCAACATTAGGTATCGTAATGCCAAACGCGAGTGCTGGCTTTAAACCGCAAAAGGGAGATTTGTTTGTCATCACAGGCATCAAACCACCAAAGGTTCTTGTAACGGCAGCAGAAAAAAGACTAGATGATGCTCTTGTCAAGCACATGAGCGAAAACAATACAGACCAATTTAACTACTCTGTTAAGTTTTCTCGCATATTCTTGCAAGAGAATCCTGACTTTGCAAGCAAGCTAAACGAGAATGCAAAACTGTCAATTCAGATACAAGGTGATTATGATAACGATGGAAATCTTATTAGTCACAAAGTTTTCGTCAGCAACTATTCAGTAAAGGTTGATAACGATGAGCTGGCAGAAGTTGAAATTGAGCTTGTAAATTCGTTGGAAGTTACAAAGAGTGATACAAAGCAGATTATTGATGCAGTAAAAGGAGAAACTGTTAAGTCTCTATCTAGTATTGTTGGTAGTAGTAATGCTAATAGCTTTAATGCTGGTATAGCAGATAAGATGTACCTCTCTAAATTAAACGATGACACCGCTAAAGGTACTATCACTTGGGAGAAGATTCAGAAGCTTTTAAGTGGTTTTCTTGTCGGTAACTTCAATTCCGAGAACGGAGGCTCGTGGACTCCCGATACAGAAGGTCGCTCGCATCTCATCACAGATTACCTGGAGGTGAGAATGAAGGCTATCTTCGAGGAGTTGGTAATCAAGAAAACCTCCACCATCGGTGGTAAGGAGATTCTGTCTCCTGCTGGAGGCGTGGTGGCTCATAAGGTAGAAGAGGTTACTGTGACATATAATAATGTATCACAGAAGGCTTATCGTTGCTATTTCTTAGCAGAGCAGGAAGGTGATTCCGTAGATAATGATTTCGCTATTGGCGACCAGGTGCGTTCTGAGTCATTCAACGTTCGCAAGGGCACTTACCATAAGGTGGGTAATCACTTTTACTGGCGTTTGATAATCGGTCGTGATGAGGAACCTGTGGAGTTGGAAGGAAAGAAGTATCATTATATCGACATCTCGGATACCGATTGCGCTACGGCAAGCGATATTCCTGCAAATGGTGATGTGCTCAACCAGTGTGGTAACAGAACCGATGTTGACCGTCAGAACTGTCTTATCTTCTCTGCGGTAGATACCTATTCTCCATCCGTCAGCCTCTATCACGGCATCAATAGCTACTCTTTTGCCAACAAAGAATACGTAGAGTATGGTGTAAACAAGAAGACCAACAAGGCTTTCTTTAACGTCTATGGCGATATGTATGTGGGCGACCGACCTACTAAGGAGAATGGCTATGAGGGTAGTAGCTACATCAAGTATGACAGCGCAGCCAAGCAGGTATCTGTTAAAGGCAAGATTTCCGCCAAATCTACCGTGGATGGTAAAGAATTGTCTCAATACATTAAAGAGAACTCAGCAAAGGGCTTGACCGAGGAGCAGGTGAACAATCTCATAAAGAACTCGCAGGTGATAGCCGACCTTCAGAATCAGGTTGATGGTGCTATCGAGACGTGGTTCTACGAGGGCGTTCCTACCTTGAAGAATGCGCCAGCCAGCAGTTGGACTACCGACAAGGAAAAAGATACCCATTTGGGCGACCTTTATTACGACAATAAGACGGGCAAGGCATACCGCTTTGCCAAGGATGGTAGTACCTATAAGTGGACAGTCATCACGGACACCGATATTGCCAAGGCTCTCTCAGATGCTGCTAAGGCGCAGGAGACCGCAGACGGCAAGATGAAGGTATTCAGCACACAACCTATTCCGCCTTATCAGTTGGGCGATATTTGGGTAAACGCTACCTATCCTACAGATGGTAGCATCTACAAGAATGAAATCCTGCGCTGCCAGACTGCCAAGGCAAAAGGTTCGTCATTTGCTATCGCTGACTGGACTAAGGCTTCCAAGTACACCGATGATTCTGCCCTCAATACCTTCAAGGAAGAGTACAAAAACGATATGGCTAGCTACAAGGAGCAGCTTGATGAAAAAGTGGAGACATGGTTCTACAACTATGCTCCTACTACTCAGAATAAGCCTGCTTCTGACTGGACTACCGATACATTGAAGTCGCAGCACGCTGGCGACCTGTTCTACAATACGTCAAAAGGTTACACATACCGATGGACGGGTACGGCATGGGCGAGAATCAAGGATAACGACATCAACACTGCTATGACCGCAGCAAGCAAGGCGCAGGACACGGCAGATGGAAAGCGTACCGTTTTCACCTCTCAGCCTACTGTTCCTTATGACGAGGGCGACCTGTGGGCTAGCGGCGGAGATGATGGCAAGACTTTGATGGTGTGCATAAAGGGCAGAACTACTGGCAGCTTTACATCATCGGAATGGGTGAAGGCTAACGATTCCGACCTCAACGCATTCGCCAAGACCATAGAGGAAAGCTTGAATGGAATACGAGACCAGCTCGACAAGAAGGCTGAGACTTGGTATCAGCCTTCTGACCCGAGCGCATCCTGGACTACCGATGATGCGAAGAAGGAGCACAAGGGAGACTTGTGGTATAACACAAGCAACAACCAGACTTTCTTCTGGAATGGTACGAAATGGGATAAGCAGGACGTACCTACTGAGGTTTTTGACAAGATAGATGGTAAATCCAGTATCTATGTAAGCAAGCCTGCATCCTATGCGGAACGTGACCTTTGGATTTTGGAGGCGGCATATACTCTCAGTGGTGTTGCATATTCCAAGGGCGAGCTTGTCGTGGCAACCAAGACCAATGCTTCATTTAGCGCAGACGATTGGACAAAGAAGGTTAAGTACACCGATGATACTGTTGCCAACGCAGCCAAGACGGCAGCAGAGAAGGCTCAGAAGGCGGCAGAAAAGGCGCAGGGTGACATCAGCAAATTAGGAACTACCGTAACTGACAACAAAAAGGCATTCGATAACTACGTAACAGATGGCTATCTAGAGCCTTCTGAGATTGCGGCTATGGCGCAGGATTCCAAGCGACTTGAAGATGCTTTCGCAGCTGCCGAGAAATCGTACAATGAAGTGAAGGGAGCAGAGGTATTGAAGAGCACCAAGGAACTCACCAACCTTAATACTGCTTTCACTACCCTCACGACTGCCAAGACGGAACTCGTCACGTATCTCTCCGATATTTCGGCAAGATATAATGCGGCTAATACTGAGGGCAAGGCTACCATCGTATCTGCTGTCGGAACGAAGTTCACCAACTTCCAGTCAGCATACAGCGCATTTTACGACAAGCTGGGTTTGGCGAACGCCTATATTACCAGCAAGATTTATGGTGACTTGAAGCAGAATATTACCGACCTTGCAGGCTACAAGTATATCAAGGATGCGCTCGGTCAGACTACAGACATTGATGGCGGTCTTGTGATGACAACACTCCTCGCTTTGAGAGACGCAGAGGGAAACGTTCAGAGCGGTATCAATGGAGCTATAGACCCGAATAGAGGAAAGAAGAGTATCGCAACGTGGTGGGGCGGTCGTATGGTGGATAAGGACTATAATAGCGGAAATCTTACCCCTGCAACCTCCCTCGTCCGCTTCGATGGCTCTGGCTACCTTGCCAACGGGGCTATCTGGTGGGACGTGGACGGAAAGGTTCACGCAGACCCTACATCTTTCATCATCAGTGAGAAGAATCTTGGCGCATACCTCACCTTCTTCGAGCCGACTTGGAAGGCAGGAAGTGCAGGAACGAGCGTTGCTGACCTTGTGTCGCTGAAGCCAAACGCACCATTTTCCAAACTTGGTGTATCGGGCGATGCTACATTCGAGGGTGCTATCTCCTTTCACGGAATCAAGCTCACGTATGATGCGACCAACAAGGCTATCAAGATAGATGGTAATCTCTATGCCACAGGCGGCATCACAGCATACGGAGCAGCAAGTAGTGTTTCAGGCGGTGGCGGCTTGAATGCAAGCGTAATCAGCTATGCGAGAATCATAGAGGGAAACTATACGGATGCGGACTTGACTAGCATTCCGAATGCCTATGCTATCAAGGCTCTCAGCAGCCGAATTGACAACATAGCCACAGAACTTGGCGGTCTGAATCTCTCTTGGAATAACATTACTGGCAAACCATCTACGTTTGCACCTAGTGCGCACACTCATAAGTGGGCTGAAATCACCGACCGCATCACGAAGGTAAGCCAACTTACTAACGATAGCGGTTATACAAAGAATACTGGTACTGTTACATCTGTTAGTCTTACTCTTCCTGCTGGTTTGACTTGTGCAACAAAGACCATCACAACAAGTGGTACGTTTGCCATCAGTCTTGCTTCTGGTTACTCTATTCCTACTACTGCAAAACAGACAGCTTGGGATAGTGCCTACGACTGGTATGCTCTTATGACTACTGACGAGGAGACTGCGGACGGCATTATCAATAAGTGGAACGAGGTAGTGAGCTTCCTCGCAAATATTGCACAGACTGACACTTTGAGCGGTATTGTTGACGGAATCAACAAGTCTATATCTGACGAGGTAGCAAGAGCGAAAAAGGCAGAAGGGGTAAATGCTTCGGGCATATCCGCCAATAAGACGAGTATCACCACCTTGCAGGGCTACTTCACCAACGGCTCAGCGAAGAAGGCTCTCCAGCTCACGAATGCTCGCAAATTGTGGGGAAATTCGTTCAATGGCACTGCTGACATCAATGGAAGCATCATCGTGCCTAGTGGAAAGTATATCTCCATTGGTAACATCAAGATGGAGTATGATGCAGCTAATAAGGCGCTGAAGATTACGAATACTACGACCGAAGAGGTGGCTAACCTCTACACAAGTGGTGGTGTGTCCGCTTATGGTGTTGGAGCATCATCATCAAGCGGTGGTGGTCTCAATGGCTCTGTCAAGGCTTATGCTGATGCTATCAGGCTTACTACGGAAAACCTTTCAGAGATTGCTTCTGCATACTCAGTAGCAAAGCTCTATTCGGAGATTCAGAATGTAGCAAGTGCTGTTCCTAGTATCAGCGTGTCTGTGCCAACTGGCGGAAATGCCCTCACAGGCGCAACATATGATGCAAGTACTGGTACGATTACCTTCACAAAAGGTACATTCTTAACTGCTCATCAGTCCCTTGATAGTTATGTTAATGAGATAGCTGTAAGCGGAACTGGAAACGCTATTACTGCTGTGTCTAAAAGTGGTAAAAAAGTTACATTTACTAAAGGTGCTACTTATCTCACAACACATCAAAGTCTCGCAGCTTATGCAACTCAGAATTGGGTTAAAAATGAAGCTACTGCTCATAACGCAGATATGGTAGATAATTATCACGCTAGTGGTTTGTTTACTGGTTTCAGTATTTCTGATGTTGCAAACAAGGTTACTATTAGTATTGGTGGAACTTCTAAAGCACTGAATTTAGTAAGAGCTTTTCCTAGTGGTGTTGGAAACAATTTTAACGATATTGCAACACACGGGAATAGTATGGGTATGTCTTATATTGCAGCACCTTATGCTAGTTCTACTGCTAACTATCAAACGTTGAATGGTTATGTTAATCCTAATGGACAAGCTGGTTGGCATCATTATATTAATCTGTCTTATACTGATAGTAATAATACGGCAACTTCTCCTAATATGTGGCAAACTCAGTTTGCTATAAAAGCTGGCACTACTGAAGTTTATGTCCGTTCTAGAGCTGGAGGCAAGATAAGTAATGATGCAGCTTGGGCTGCTCCTTGGGTAAGACTTGCTAGAGTTACTGACAATGTAGCATCTGCATCAAAAGTTGCTAATGCTCTTTCTTGGAGCGGTTATAGTAGTGGTTCTTATAATGGTTCTGCTGTAAAGTCTATTAGTATTCCAAATAATACTAATCAGCTTACTAATGGAGCAGGGTTCATTACATCTTCTGCTTCAATTACTGGTAATGCTGGAAGTGCTACTAAATTACAGAATGCTAGAACTATAAACGGAACATCGTTTAATGGTACTGCCAACATAGTAACTTCTTATTGGGGAACAACAAGAAAGCTTTGGGGCAATAGCGTGAATGGTAATGCTGATGTAAATGGCAGTATAACTATTGCTAATACTGATGGTGTTTATGTGCAAATTGGTGATGTCAGATTAGTTTATGATAAAGCTAATACTGCCATTAAAGTAGTTAAGTCTGATGGTACAACCGCAGCTAACTTCTATGCTACTGGTGGCATTACCGCCTATGGTGAAGGTAGTGGCTCGTCAGGTGGTGGTGGGTTGAATGGTAGTGTAAAGAGCTATGCAGATGCCTTGAAGCTTACATCAGAATCGCTGAGTGAGATTGCCTCTGCCTACTCCATCAAGGCTCTTGATTCTCGTATCTCCAGCTTGGAGGGTGGTAGCGCAACAAGCATTGAAACCACAGGCTCAGGCAATGCCGTAACTAGCGTGTCGAAGAGTGGAACAAAGATAACCTTCACAAAAGGCTCTACATTCTCGCTCAATGGGCATACGCACGACTTCATTACCGTGGGGGCGAATCAAACTATCACGGCTACACAATACACAAATAGCCGTCTGAGCGTGCGCCCTTACTACAACAGCGGTGGTCCGACTACATACGGAAACATCTTGGAGGTTGTCAGCAGAATACACGGCGGTGGTCAGCTTGGTATGGAATGGTCGGGAAGCCAAACCAAGACGGACGGAACGGACACCAACGTAGGCAAGTTGTATTATCGTAGCAAGCGAGACAATATAGCAGGCTGGACGGTTTGGAAGAGACTTGCCTTCGCCGAGGAGCTTGCTTGGGGCAACATCAGCGGAAAGCCTACAAGTCTCAGTGGATATGGTATCACGGACGGTGTGAACGCCGTTAGCGTAACAGGCTCGGGCAATGCGGTTACGGCTGCATCTGTAAGTGGGCATACCTTGACCTTGGCAAAGGGAAGCACATTCAGCTTGTCTAACCATACTCATTATGTGGGAACGACACGGGTGCAGGGCAGCAGTGCCGAGCAAGCCTTGACAGGAATCACCAAGATAGACAACATCTTGAAGTTGTCAAAGGCTACCGTCACCGTCAACACAAGCTACAAGGCTGAGCAGAATCGCTTGGTGATTTATGGATATACCTATGGCAACGATGCAAACTACATCAAGTCGGCTGGAAAGCTGTCCTATGGCGATGGCGGTCCGCAATTGGTTTTCTCAACTAGCGAGAACCCTGATGCAAGTGGCGTTCAATCGGCTGCATTGGTTTATACTGACCATGACACTATAGGAGTAGGAGCAAGCCTTTCGTTCGTGACGAACCAAGGCGATGCCTACTTTATTGCTCCACACATCAAGGCTCTCACGGCGTTCCAAGGAAACCTTGCGTGGAGCTATATCACCAACAAGCCAACCACTTTGTCGGGATTTGGCATTACGGATGGCTTGCGCTCGGTTACTCAGCCAAGTGGAAGCAATGTGTTCGTGACTGGCATATCCACCAGTGGAACAGCCATCACCTACACCAAGAGCTACACGAAGAAGAGCCTTTCTGTGGTGGGCACTTCGGGATGGACTAACGCATCTATCGATGGCAACATCATTCCTGACATGAGCTTCATAGCTCACTGGAACGGAGCATATAGTGGCACAAGTTCAAACCTCGCCTATTGCAACAAGGGTGCTTTCGGCTCGTTTGCAATCAAGAACAGCCTTGCCTTCTCAGAACTCACAAGCAAGCCGACAACGATAAGTGGGTATGGCATTACTGATGCTTATACGAAGTCACAGGTGGATGCCATCGCCGCAAAGTACTTGCCTTTGACAGGTGGAACGCTCACAGGTCAGCTTAGGATTGCGGCAAGCGCATTGAATGGTGCTTACAATGGATTGCTCATTGGCGATGATTGCTACATTGGTGATTGTAACAGTGGCAACACTATCGGCTTGATGGGCGTTGGCAACAACAACGCAGGAATGGTGAAGTTCGGCAAGGGAGGTATGCTATTCGGTTACAACGGCTCGAATCACATAGCTTCGAATACCGCACAATGGACAAACCTCAATGCGGATTTGCTCGATGGTTGGCACAAAGGCAACATCGTATGGTCGGGAGCGGTAAACAGCAACACCGCAAGCCTTTCCCACTATTGGGCGAAGTTGTTTGACATTACCGTCACAGGCAACCAATATGATGATAGAAGTTTCACGTTCCTCTTCTCCAACGGATATAACGATACCTATTCGATTGTCGTGTTGAAAATCCGTCAGAATGGAGCGAAGGACTCTGGGGCATACCGCTTTAGCATATCCTTGCGTGAGTTGGTTGGAAACATGTCTTCAAGGTTGCGTGTGTACTACAACAATGCAACTGGCAATGTTCAACTTTGGGGAAATTGCCAAGGTCAATATGGATGTCTGTCTTACACAATCATCAAGAAGACAGGACGCACGTCTGCCGATTTCGCAAGCCAAGGAACTTTGGTGACAAATACATCGTTCTCTGCGGCTCAAAGCTTGCCAGCAACCACAGGGAATAGCCCTTACACCTTGCTTGATGGTGCTACGAGAATTGGCATCGTGAAGCAAGCAGACCAACTTGTAACGGCACGCTCGCTATGGGGGCAGTCATTTAACGGTACGGCTAACGTGAGCGGAAGCATTACAGGTGTGGATAACATCACGATGAGCAACAACTCATACCTCTATGGAAAAAATACTGGTGGTACGGCAATCCAGTTGATAGCAATGGCTAGCTGGAATAGCGTAGATATTGGTAGAGGTGCGCTTGTCTATGGATATACCACGCAGGTGATGGGTAAGACTGTAGCCCTTACCGCCTCTGACGATAGCGGAAAGAATACAAAATCGGTGGAACTCTCAACCGCCAAGTTTTATTCTAATGTAAATATCGAAACAGAAGGGGGGCTTCTTGCTCATGGAGGTGTCACTGCCTACTCATCCTCAGATATACGTCTGAAGCAGGATTTGCGCAAGCTGGACTACTTCGGTATCATCAAGGCAATGGGTGGCACGTTCGGCTTTGCCTGGAAGAAGGACAACACAAGGTCTATCGGTTGGATTGCTCAGCACGTCTTGTGCAACCCTCACTTAAAGGACATCGTGGAGACTGACGAGAAGGGCTACTACAAAATCAACTATTGGTCTCCGAAGCTGATTGCAACGGCATTCGGTGCTATCGAGCAGGTGGGCGATGAGGTCAGCAGTTTGAAGGCTCGGGTGGTCTTCCTCGAATCAGAGGTTCAGCGATTGAGCGGAAAGCAGGGCAGCAGTAACAAGAAGAGATTAGATAACAAGAATATTAATTTATTAAATTAGATTAGAAAATGGAGAATTTAAAAATTAACAAGAAGAGTGAACAGACAACCGCCACTTACACCAAGGGCGGCTATCGAGTAGAAATCACCTACAATGTTGACAAGACGGGTGGCAACATCGACAGCATCGATATGAGTATCTATGGTGATGCAAATGGTAACTATCTCGGCAACGCGAACGCTAGCTCCAACGGCAGCGAGCTGATCTACAACATCAGCGGCATCCCTCAGAGCAAGCTCAGTGAGGTATCAGTATTGATAGCGGAGGTTGATTCCGCTATCGCTACCAATATGGCTAGCGAGGCAGCAGAGTAAGTATCGTGAGTATTAACGCAGGGTGGCTCTTATAGAGCTGCCTTGCCTAGTGTTTTAAGTTTTAAAGATTAAGCGTATGGCATTAGCAAACGGAAAAATAACGGCTCCCGTCAGTATCGACGACCTGAAGAACCTCTTCGGAGAAGGCAGCGGCGACCTTGCCACGCTGTGTACGTCACCGAAGATAAATGTTTGGGCGAAGTATAAGCCTACCGTATTTCCATCACCCTTTCCTGAAGATTGGTATAAGGCGAAGGATGGCAACTACGGCATCAATATCACGATAGAAAACGGCAAGAACAACTGGAAAGACCTTGTAGCGGAATATTCAAAGGCTAATAATGGATATGGCACTTTATATGACAAGCCAACTGGCGGTGCGTCTTCTCCATTCCGCCTTGGAGATTTCAGAGGCTACTTCCATAATGCCAATCCCGAGGTGAAGGACTATCTATCCACCAACGTGTTCATCCGTGAGAGTGATACCAATCAGATACTCACCCTGTTCAATCCTGTATCGGCAGATGGCTCACAGATAAGCTATTTCGATTTCGCCGCATTCAAGGATAAGTACTTCGGCTACATCATCACCGACAAGAGCAAGTCCACCCTCATGTTCATCACCACCGCATCCAGTGTGGGAACATTCACAGTGCCGCTGCCCAAGAATGCCCTTCAGGTAGGCGATTACCTTGCCTTCCCGATGTTCTGCTCATTCAACTATTCCAGCGTCCACACCCTTCACCAGATGACTTGCTACGCCATCCCAAATCTGGCAGGAGGCAAGCAGCTCTCCATCATCAGCCAGTCACAAGCTGTTGCAAGCAACTTCGCACAGATTACGGCAAGAGAGCAGCTTGGCAGAATTATCGTGACGCTGAAGTTGAAGGACAATGCCAGTCAGGTAAACAACGTAACCGTATATTGCGTATATCAGACCGACCCGTCAGCTGGTCAATCTATGGTGACAGGAGAATACTACAATACCATAGGAACGATGAAGGCAGGCGAAACGAAAACGGCAACATTCAGAAATCTTACCAGCGGCAAGTCATATAAGATATACGTGATAGCCAACGGTGTATGGGTTACAAAGGGTCTTATCCCATTTAGTAGTGGTATTATGCCCGATATGTAGTAGATATAAAAAGTATAACGATAAAAAAGAAAGAAATATGAGTGTAAATAACGGAAAAATCACCCCCCCCATATCCATCGATGATGTTAAGTCGGTGCTGGGAGAACCGAGTAATGATATTGCCACATTGTGCAAGTCCGCCAATATCAATAAATGGGCAAAATACAAGCCAATGAGCATAGCCAAGCCGTTTAATATTACAGAACGAGACAGAGCCAACTGCCGTTATGGTCTGGATTTCACCACCAATTCATTACTTACCAATGAGTTTCGGAGAGGTTCATCTTTTAGCCTGAGTACATATTCCTTGACAAATGTACTGGATGCTGCCAGTGAATGGACATATTCCAGACCTAGAGGAGGTAGCAGTTCGCCCTATCGTTTAGGCGATTTCGTTAACAATGAAACATTAACAGATGGGTATAGTGCAAAGACCTCTGCCCCTTTAGGAGGATTCTACAATGGTGTAATCGGATTGGATAGCTACAAGACTAGAACCATCAGCACGTCACCAGGTAAGACAGATTCCTCTGCCCTCAATGTAAGCCTTGAAGGTACAAGTCTCTTATATACCAGCTTCAAGTGTAGATGGGCTGGCTCAGATTTATATAGCCAGTCGTGGCAAGCACTCGGAATGGTAGGTTCAGATGTAATACCTATTAATAATATCCTCGATATTAATAATGGATATTATCGTTTGGGACTTGTTGTAAGGGGAGTAAGTAATTGGTATCTCTGTGTATCCAGTTCCACATTCAAAGAGGTAAATGCCAATACAGAAAGGCAGACTTCAGCACCGAGATGGATATGCCCGAATCTGATGAGCAATACAAGACTTATTGATGAAGTTTTAGAGCACATGAATAGCCACGAAGAGTATTATGCTACAGCAGTACCTTGTATAGTCAAGAATGCTATTATATCTGTAAGTGGCTTGATTTGTACCACTAAGCTTCAGAGTGATGGAGAGATATATTGCGTGCCGGAGGGTAAGGTGTTTTTTGCGTTGCAAATCAAGAAGACGGCAGCTTACACCGTTCACTTCACTGTAGCAGTCTATGTAACCAAACAAATGATAAACGTGGGAAATGGAGAAAGCTGGAACAATTATCCTGTAGAAGGATTTGATATTGTTTTTGATGGAAATGGAGTTCTTACTCAAGATTATACCATAGAAGCTTTCATCTCCTTTACATATCAGTCGGGCGTGAAGGAAAGAAAACAGGTAAGTAATTATAAAGTTACTGGTTCTATGAAGAAAGGTAGTGCCGCAGGAACGAGAGTACATTCAGACAATCCACCTAGCTACCCAGCAGTAGGTAGTATTGTTGTTCAAAGAATAACATGGAAATAAAATATAAGTAATTTAAGTATTATAATAATTCCTTTTATATCCTTGCATATACAGAATATTTTTCGTATCTTTGCAAAAAAGAATAGAATATTATTTTAAAAATAAAGAATTGAACAAAATGAAGAAGATTAAGACAATCGAGGCTGTTGCAGCCTACAGAACATTGAAGGCATTGAAGACATCATCAATGAGCGATGATGCCGCTATGCGAGTTTGGAAGAATATGAAGGCTCTGCGCCACGTAGCCGACACCTATGACAAGGATGTTGAGGAAGCGCAGGAGAGCTTGAAGGATGATAAGTTCGATGAGATGCAGCGCAAGCTCCAGGAGTGCCAGCAGTTGGAACAGAAGCACGCCGATGAGGGCTACGAATACACCAAGGACGATTCAGCCAAGTTCGCTGAGGTCAATGAGTACTTCTTTAATCAGAAGCAGAAGACCGAGAAGTATTTCAAGGAACTTGCCGACAAGGAGGTAGAGGTAGCCATCGAGGCAGTTGACGAGAAGGAGCTTTTCAAGGCAGCTAAGGATTGCGGCTTGAAGTTCGCCGATATGGAGAGCCTTGAAGTGGTGATAGGATAATTCCAATAGTAGATACAATAATAGCGTTAGAATGGCATTCTTGTTCGTTCTAACGCTATTTTGTTACCATTTTATGTTATTTTGGTAACAGAGAAGCGGTAACGGAACTTACGAATTGTTACTTTTTACAAAGTTTGACACAAAAATTAATCAAAAACCGATTGCTTTTATTAGAGAATACGTACTTTTGCGGCATCAATCTTTTAAATCAACTAAAATATAATAGCTTATGACTAAAGAAGAAGAAGATGAAGTCCATCGGTTAGTTCAATCAGTCGGTGTTGTACAGTTGTCAAGAGTAATGTTTAAGGACATGGACGTTAGCGAAATGATAAACGTCATTATCCTTGCAGGTAGAGGCTACAGCATAAAGCTACTCACTTGGTTTAAGTATTATTGTGAAGTGATGCCTCTGTTTATCATGCTTTTTCATATTGCATGCATGGTAACATTTGCGTCTCATGAAAAAGAAATGTGCGTATGGTTTAAGGAGAATTGGGTATCGGCAGCATTTATCTATTTTTCCGTTTACATCCATCCGCTTGTACTTATAATTGCGAGCAGATTCTTTTGGCTCTGCTACAGATGGCGTATTCCGATGATCATCTACCTATTTGGGATAAATGCTATTCATATCGTATACTGGAATGTTTTTACCACCAACGAAATGGTGGAAGCTAATGCTGTAATACTTGTAATGACCATTATATTTTATGTATATGGTTTTGCCGATAAGTATTTCTCAGGCAAGGGCTGTCAAAGTTTAATCTCTAGATTATAATGATATGGGAAAGTTATTTGGTTATCACACCTTGGGAGTGTTATTAAAATCGTTATCGGATTCTTGTTTTCGAGCAGACGAGCAAGAGAAGAGAGGGGAGAAGGTAACTGCTTGCGGAATGAGTAGCGATGAGATAGAAGACCTTTGTGAGAACTATCTGCCGTATGCTCTCAACCCGATGCTATCTACCGAGGAAGTCAAGGAGAAATTGCACGTTTCTGATGCTACACTTAACAGGATGGTGGCGAGGGGCGAAATCCCGAATGGCGAGTGCAAGAAGCGTGGGCACACCCGATATTGGAAGAAGTGGGATATTCTTCACTTCATTAAGAGTAAGAGAAAATCATAACGTATCAGCCCTATCGCAGCACGGATAAGCGAGCATATATGAGTATGGATTATATGTTTTGTACTTTGATTATAGTAGCGATGCTAGTAATCATCAACAGCACATTCATTGCTTATCTATACCTTTCTTATGAATATAAAAAGGTAAATAAGTACTTCTTAGCTTGGGTAACGGTGTCAACTATGATGTTGACAATGTGGTTCGGAGTAGGATTGTATCTGTACTTTGAACATTTCTTATAAGTTAAAGAGAGGTAAGTGATTACTTCTCTTTTTTTTGTTTCAGTTTGCGTGAGTGACTGTTGCAATTTTTGCAACAGTCACTCTGACTTCCCCGATTTCGTGGGTTTAAAAGTACAATATTTCGGAGAAATTATATACAATATTTCTTCAAAAATATATATTGGTTTAAAATGATATTACCCACTATCACCTTAAATCTCTGATAATCAGCCACTAAAAGAAAGTGTGATAGAGTTATATTTGCTCTCCCCTATTCTTTGTACCTTTGCATCCGTAACGTTACAATAGTGTTAGTTAATATTAAGGATTTCAAAAGATTGTATTATGGAAATGACAGATGCAAAGGTCGTAGAGAAGAAAATCTACGAAGAGGGAAAGAAGCACGATGATTATGCTTCTAAGGCAACAGGCAATGCTGGTCTTACCCTTGGTATCATCGGTACAGCACTCGGTGCTGGTGCTTGGTTGCTTGGCGGTAACAACCGCAGTGTGTTTGGTTCACTCGGTGGCAGCAATATGCCTGAGAACGTGAACATCAACGCCTATGGAGCTAACGCAAGTTCCAATCAGCCAACCGCCTTGCAGGTAATGGAGAAGGAATGCGCTGATGAGGTGAAGCTGCTTACCGATATGTTCGGTTTGAAGCTCGACACCGCTAACAAATTCTACGCTATGCGCGAGACAGACATCGCTGAGAAGTTCTCTATGTATAAGGGTGCTAACGATGCTATCAACGCTGAGAACCGCCGTGCAATGCAGGCTGAGTTCGGTCTGTACAAGTCTCAGATTGATGCGGACTTCGGTCTGTACAAGAATCAGAGAGACCAGTACGATGCGTTGCAAGCGAAGTATAGTGACCTCGACAAGAAGGTAGCCGTTATGGAAGCCCTCACTCCTTACAAGGAGAAGCTTATGATGGCTTACGTGAACGAGAAGACTTGCAATTGCTTGCGTGGCCAGTTGGTACTCCCATCTACGCCAGTAATTTCGGGCTACGGCAGCTATTGCTGTAACAGCACTGCTCCTTCCACGCCCACTACAGGAGCGTAACAGAGCAAGAAAGTCCGTAAAAAAGACTAAGAAAAAATGAGTTGGTGAGGGGTGTTTGCCCTCGTTGGTGGATGTCCTCTCACCTCTCTATAATATATCACCAACTTTAAAGATATTGATTATGATGAATTTCGGGAACAGCCCATTATTGGATATGGGTACAAGTCAGCAACAGCCGCCAACGATGGATGCCGAGCTACAGAAGATGTATGAGGCAATACAGCAGAAGCGAGCATCTATCAATATGCAAGCACAGCAATCCGCCACCCCTTTATGGGATGAGATTGATAAGATTGAGGACAATCTTACAGGCGCACAACGTCAGTACTTGATGCAGAATCAAGAATATGTCAATAGCTTGCAATATGTGTCTAAGCTGGTTCAAGATGAGGAATTGCGTATCATACGCCCTCGTATTGAGAGCACTCAGCAAGGACAGGAAGCATTGAAGAAACATCTGTCTTTAATGCAACGGCTGAGAAAGGAGGTGGCACAGGCAGAGGAACAAAAATCTGCTATGCTCAACGATTATATGACTAACCACAGCGACAAGACTTGGCAAGAGTATCTCGCTTGGTACACTAAAACACATAAAGGAGAAACTAAGAAATGAATGTAACTGAACTGAAAGAGAAACTGCTTACATCGCTTGATTTGTGGGCAGACGCAAGAATTAGCGATATGGTGAAGGAGAACCCAGCACTGGCTATTCCTTCCGTGTATATGAAGCGAGCTTCACACAACATCATCGCAAAGCACAAGGATAGTTGGGGCAAGAGCATTGACAACGCTACCCTATTCATCGCCGATGAAGACGGAAACATTGATGCCGATACCATATTCTCAGACCTCATGCAGATGCTAGAGAATATAAGCAACTATGAGTTTGACCTTGGTTTTATCAAAGGTCGCATTGATGGCGGTACTTTGTCTATTGATTTGCCTGATAATATTATAACGACAATATTGTTCGGCAGCAAGAAGAGTATCAGCTTTACAAAAACTGACTTTGAGGAGTTGAAAAGTCTGATAACAGCAGAATAATCACATATATAAATACAAGACAATATGGAAGCAAAAGAGATTATGAGTAAGTTCGATGAGCTGTATGGAATGATGGCATCATCAGCAAACGTGAAGTATATGCACGTATTCGGCAACACAATGCGTTGCATGATGAAGGATATGGCAGCAAAGCACCCAGAGTTGGCGCAAGAGTATCTTGATAAGCTTTGCGCAATAAAGTGGAAGAACTATCTCACTAAGAAGGAGGCTTCAGAGATTGTGAACGGAATGAATCCGCCTGCAACCTGGGATATGCAGACGTGGCTTAATGCAATGACTGGTCTAGGACTTGCGACAGAGGAGAAGCCTTACTACAACGATTATGCTTTGTACGTTGCAATGAATCAGGTCGTAAGTGACCACGGATGTACCATCGCAAAGATACTCGGAAAGGATGACGTAAAGGATATTGGCACTGAGCATCTGGTTAAGTATGCCAACCACCTCGCACTCGACTTGTTAAAAGACAAGGATGGTGTGTACGACATCAGAGAGTATTTCTTGAAGTAACACTAAAAATATACGGTTATGAAAAAGGTATTTGAAAACATATTGGCAAGCAACGATATACAGGCTATTAAGAATTGTGTTGCGACAATGGCTGATTGTTGCGAAGTTGGAATGAATGACGGTGTAATGCTTGATATGATGAAGCAAGTTCAATGTGAGATTGGTGAGTGCCATTTTGATGAAGAAATGGCAGATATACATCTTTGTCTCATTAACCAGCTACACACAAAGGATGTTGCTAAAGATTATTGGCATGAAGTCAAAAACGACAACATCACAATTAATGATTGGTGCGTTCTTTGGGGCGAAATGGTTAAACGCAATGACGGAAAAATAAAGAAATGGTTTCCTAAAATCAATGCGCTCGATTATGAACGTAAGATTTTCGATGAGTGCATTTCTTTCTTGGACAACGGAGGATTGCCGTATCATGATTTAAAAGTCTAATTTTTTTCGTTATTCTGAATGAAGTTTCGGTTTTTTTTGCTATCTTTGCAAACGGAGACCGAAACTTTATATTTATGTATTATTCAGGATAACAGATTATGACAGATTTATTAGATTCTTCACAGATTCGGCAGATAGGTGTTACTATATTTTCAGCTATACTTGCCTTTGCAACGCCAACGGAAGGATTCGTTTTGGCGTTGGTTATCGCCTTTGGCTTCAATATCTTCTGCGGTATGCGAGCTGACGGCGTGAGTGTTGTACGATGCAAGAACTTTTCTGCATCAAAGTTCAAGAACGCACTTTTAGAGATGCTCTTGTATATTGTTATTGTGTATGTCATGTATGGAATCATGGTAAGTTGCAACGACAATACAGAAGCATTATTTGTGATTAAGATGCTTACGTATATATTCTGCTATGTGTATATATGCAATTCGTTTAAAAATCTCATTAAGGCGTACCCTAAGAATGTTGCATTCAGAGTTATTTATTACATTCTGAGGTTTGAGTTTGCGAAGGCATTGCCGAGTTATTGGAAACCGATATTGGAGAGATTGAATCAGGAGTTTGATAAAAAAGAGGAGGAAAACAAAAATGGAAGTACTAATTGATAGGGCTTGGAAAAAGGATGGCTATACTATTAGCCGTCTGTACGTGAATGGCAAATTGTTCGGATGCAATACTCTTGAAGATACAGACAGAGGATTGAACCAAAGTATGGAGTTGAACGAAATCAAGAAAAAAAAGGTGTATGGGCAGACTGCAATTCCAAGCGGCAGTTATGAATGCGTATATACCTACTCCAACAGATTCAAGAAGATGTTGCCATTACTTCTGAATGTCAAAGGATTTGAAGGAATACGCATACATAGCGGTAACTCTGCAAAAGATACTGAGGGGTGTATTCTTATCGGTAAAAACGATAAGAAAGGATGGGTTAGCGATTCTCGATTTTGGACAAACAAGCTCATTCAGACCATGAAGACAGCTTGGGATAAAAAGGAAAAAGTAACGATTGTAATTCAGTAAGCTTATGAAACTGATTGATAAGATAACAAGAGTTGTAATTGCTATTGCAGTAGCAATGCTGATTCTATCAATGTTCTGTAGATGCACTACTACTAAGTATGTTCCTGTTACAGAATACAAAGATAGGGTCGTAGTAAAGACGGATTCTTTGTTGAAGACTGATTCCGTCTATGTGCATGATAGCGTATCTGTTTATATTAGAGGTGATACAGTCTTCAAGGACAAGCACCATCTTCAATATAAAGACAGATATATTGTAAGAAACAAATCAGATACCTTGATTGTACGAGATTCGATTCCATATAAAGTTGAGGTTGGCAAGCAACTATCAAAGACTGACAGAGCTTTCTTGAATATAGGTAAGATAGCATCAGTTTGTCTTTTTATAGGCATTCTCGCATTTTTAGGTTGGATATATTGGAAGTTAAAACTACATAAACGTTCTTAGTTTTTTCTTATGTTTTTATTTGGTTATTGATTTATAAACAAAAGGGGGTGACCGCACGCGATGTGTAGCCACCCCTAAACATATAATGCACAGAAGTTATTCGTCAGCCTGAATAAAAGAGATTCCATACTTTTCAGTATAGTAATTCTCGTTTTTCACACGTATTGTTTGTGAATCGTAATATAATACAGTTTTGTCAACAGTTTCATAGAAATAACCATACTTTTGCCTAAGATGATACATTGCATTTTGTATGCGTTTTGGAGTGATACGAACTTTATACTTTGTATTTTGTTCTAGACCGCTTCTTACACGCCACGATTCCATCTTTCTTGTATGAGTAATCTTCTTACTCAGTTTAGAATAATCGTATGATTTTCTACCAGAAGACCTCCGCTGTCTTACATATTCATCTATTCTTTTCTGTGTTTCTTCTGTGTGCTTTAGATTGTTCTTTGCAGCACACCGAATTATAGTAGTCTTGGCAAATCCTGTAATATCTGCTATTTCCCTTGAAGACATCGTTGGATATAACTCAATTACTTTCTCTGTAAGACCTTTTACTTTAGAGTACCATACCATAAACTAACGGTTATCACCGCTACCATGCAACTTTCCTCTTAATTGGCGAGAGTGAAGTTTGTCATAGTTCATTTTTCCTATATCACTAAGTTTGAATCCAATATCATGAGAAAGGGTTGCGCAAAACCATAGTACATCACCAATCTCTTTGGCAATTTCCAACTTCTTTTCATCTGTAAAAACAGAATCGTTATCACGCAATACTTTCTTAACCTTATCGGAAACTTCACCAGCTTCACCTGTTAATCCCAATGTAGGATAAATGATAGGGTTAGGATAAGTAGCAGTCTCTAGAGCTAACTGCTGATACTCGTCTAATGTTAAATTGTTATTTTCCATTTAAATATTTAAAGTTTAAAATTCATGTTTCTTGCAAACCTTATCACAAGATGTTTCGCAATCTTTTTTGTAGCACCATCCATTGCCTAAGATGTCTTCGCGTCCCATCCAAAGACAGTTACCACAACATTTTTCTTCTTTTTCCATATTACTGATGTTTTATCACTTCCAAATACTTCAACTTTGCGAATCGGTATGAGTAATATATGTCACAAAGATTTTTCACTTTTGAAGTGAAGCACAGAATGCAGCCTGTATAATCATCAAATCCTAAGATAATATACTTTTCCTCTACATAACCTGCTACGTATGCCCCGATGTCCTTACCTTTATAAAGAACTCGCTCACCCATATGAGCATTGAAAAATTCCTCGTTTGTCATACGCTACTTGAATTTAATGATAAAAAACTCGGTATCAAGCCACTTGTCGGGGCATAAGCCTTTTTTAGGCTTACCGATGGTGATACCCTCAATCTCCTTCTCAATTCGTGGACTATCCTTGCGATAGCCATTAATGAAGAGGACGTTGGTGTATGGCGCAGTCTTGTAGTATGGGCTATTAAAGCAATACTTAGCCATTTCTATGCTAATACTATCCCAATTTTCAGCACATTCTTTACCCATCTTCTCAAACGGCTCTTCAAGTTCTGAGCGAACTAAAAGAAGTCGTTTTGCCCAATACCCTTTAATCACCCTATACTCTTCCTTTTTTTTGCCCGATACTACCATATCGAACCACTCCTTGCTGACAGTGAGGGTCAATACTTTCTTTTCCATCATTCCACCTCCTCCCAATCGGTTGAAAAAATAGTCTTTGGAAGTAACCATAAAACTGGTGTAGCTCTTCCTATGATATTATACATTAATGCCTCTGAACCGAGATAGTTCTTATCAATGTATGCGTATGTGCCGTCCGCAAAAATCTTACGTCTCACTTTCTTCCCTTCCTTCATTCTTCTCAGAGCCTCCGAGAAGTCAAATGTTTGCTTGCTCATTATGATTTTGCTTTAAAGTTGTAAATTGGCTTAATGACATCAATGACATCAACCGTAGGTTTGATTAACTCAACAATCTCTTCGGTTGGCTTGTATGCCATAGGTGCTTCATCAATGGTTTCTTCACAAACTGATGTGGAATAAATACCATTCATTTCATTCTTGTAAGAATCCATAGATAACTCTTTCTTTGCCTGTGTACGAGACATTAATCTACCTGCGCCATGTGGGGCTGAGTATAACCATTCCTTGTTTCCTTTACCTTTACAGATAAGAGAACCGTCACGCATATTCATAGGAATAATGACAATCTCGTCTTTCTTTGCACTGATAGCTCCTTTTCGCAATATGCCCTTGTCTGTATCTATATAGTTGTGAATAGTTGTAAAAGAATGCTTGTCTGAATTTGGGTCAATATCCACACCTAGAGCATTGACGAGTCTGTTAGCTATAATTCTTCTATTATGCTCGGCATACTTCTGAACTATACGCATATCATTTAAGTAATCATCAAGCAAATCGCCCTCCAAGTAAGAAAGTTCCTTGCTAATGTCTCTAGTACCTAACAACTTTATAGCACTCTGTATTTCCTTTTCTCTTCCTTCGCTTTTCAACTTGGCAATAACCTCAGACTTATCTGCTATTTTCTTACGACAATACTCGTAGGCAAGTTTTTGGTAATAGTTGCATACCCTAACACCAAGGTTTCTACTTCCTGTATGTATCACAAGAAACTTTTCTCCTTCTTCATTTGCATCTAACTCAATAAAGTGATTGCCACCGCCAAGAGAGCCAACAGAACGATATACTATATCCATTCCGTTAAGACAATCCCAAGCACGGAATTTGCCAAACATACAGCCATCAACCAATCCGTTTATGTAGGCTGATACTTCTCCCTCGTTGACATTAAAACCAGACGGAATCAACTTATTGACTGCTTCATCAAATTTCTGCAAGTCAATATCAACTTTACCAAGTCTAACGACTTTCATTCCGCAGCCTATATCTACTCCTACGGTGTTAGGAACTACTCTTTTGTCCAGCTCTATCACCGTGCCAATAGTACAGCCTTTACCTGCGTGACAATCTGGCATTATTCTTATTTCACAACCAGAGTAAGCATCGCTATTGGATAGAACTTCTATCTGCTTGATAGCTTCATCTTCTATTGTCTTTGCAAAGACCTTTGTAAACTCATTCATATCTCATTTCTTTTTACTTGTTAAACTTATCGCCTTAGTGATGCGGTGGTCTTTCTTACCAACAAAACCATAGCATATTTTGTACTCAAAATCTCTTAATCTTCTGTACCAATAATCACTTGCCGTACTTAGATGACGAGCTTGCTTCATTATCTTCTTTGCTAGTCTAATCTTCATATTCTTTCTCCTTCTTTAAAGTTGCAAGAATCATTATAGTTCCAAAGCAAGGCGTTGTCAATGAAGTCATCAGCATAGTTGTAGGAATCAAGTCCCATTGCACCAACTGCCAACCACAACCACTTTCCTCATTGAGGACTTCTGTTAGCTTAGATGCCATATCCTCATCAGGATTGATAGTGATAGCTCTTACTCTGTATTCACACTTCTTCATAGTTCTTCTTTTTTTTTAGTCTTCATACGCTACTTCTTTTTATCTAACCATTCCATTACGTGACGATAGGCATCATTTTCGTAACTTCTCATAAAATACTCAAAATTGTTTCTATCTTTGAGATAGTCAGATAAATCACCTCGCCAATAACCATACAGATTACCGAGGAACACACTTGACATTTCATTAATACAACGCTTGATGAGCTTCTGTTGCTCAACATTCTTGTTGTAGTGAAAGAGTGAATACGATGCTCTTTTGAGCCATTTCCACCACTTTGATGTGAACTTCTTTACTTCTATCTTTTCGGGAAGTTCCTCTCTTTTCGTGTGCATATCAACGAGCCTGTTATACTCTTCTATGCTAATTGTTATTTGTCTTTCCATACGCTACTTCGAATTTATTGCCAACAACTTTGAATTTGAATACTGATAATATAGAGCCTAAGAAATTCAATAAGTGCCCACCACCTACTGAATCTTTAATAACAAAACCTCCATCTTCATACCAAACAACCTCATAGATTGTTTTTGTTTCTTGGCTTTGCAGAAGGTCGTGTTCCCAAATTTCATTACCCTTGCAGTCTTTCAGACCTGTAAACTGACAGATGGTAGAGGGGTCAATTGGTGATGTCAGCCGTTTCTCAAAGTCTGTCATCCAGACGTTATCTGAATCTTTGTGATGAACCAAGTCACCTTTTATCCATTTCCCATCCAATGTCTTCTTTGCCTTGAATTTTATGTTTTCTATTTTCATAAGCTATTTCTTTTAATCGAATTTATTGCCAATAACGACCATATCTTCAGAAGAGTAATGAACTAAGAGACCTTGCCCAAAGCAGAAAGCTTTACTATCCCAATTAATATTGCCTATTCTTTCCGCATTGTTATCTTTGTACATAACTATATCCCCCTCATAGATAGGTGTTCCATTCTTGTCTGTCAGTCCTGTGAACATACAGACTGTTGAAGGGTTAACCTGATGTGCCTCGTTTCTATTAAGCATTGATTCACTCTGCCTATCCTCGATGATGTAAGTGTTACCACATTCGGCATAAAAGTAACCTTCTACCCATCCTTTACCATCAAGACGTTTAGCCTTGAACTTTATATTTTCTGCTTTCATAATCAACTATAAATTTATATATTATTTTAGAGTAGTCTAAATTAGAACATATTTAAAACACATTAACATTGTTATTGTTTATATAATCATATAAATGATTACCTTTGCACTCGGATTCTAGGACATCATAGTCCCCCATCGGCGACACTACACGCCGTTCTTCCTCTGTTCAAGGAGATTACAAAGCCCCTTAGTTGCCGCTTAGGGGCTTTTTTCTTGTACTGCTTTGTAGTGGGCAGTATTCCCCCAGATAGAGAAGTCTGGATAAACGATGGAGGGACTTTTGATGGAAAAGAATCCAAATGACAACAAGGTTCGTGTTTTCTGCAAGTACATCATTAGGAACGGAAAGCGCATCTATCCCAAAAATGGGACTTGCTTTTCTTTCTTAGTATAAGCAGAATGAATCTTTTTCGGGGTAGCGGCAACTACCCCTTTTTACTTTGGTTCATACAACTCACAAGACTTGCGATTTATTCCTCCAACTTTTCAATAGGTTTCCAATGAGTGATAGAAGCCATTCTTCCTTTCCATAAGATAATGAAGCCATTACTATCTTTTGGGACAGTTGCGCATTCCACTCTTCTGTTTTTGAAAACATTATCAGGAGCCATCTTGCTTGTTACAAAGACTTCTTCTCCGTAAGGAGGCAACCCATCCTCAACAGATACCCAGTCTGACTTGGATAGCTCCTTGATAGCTTCTCTACAGATGTTGCCTAACTTAACAAACTCCTCAAATGACTTTGGTTGCCAATTAGGGCTATAAGCTTGGTCGCAATACTTCTGTATCTGCTCAATCAGCTCTTCAACTTTCTTCTTATCCATAGTTGTCACAAATTAAAATATTCACGTATCTGCTCACCTGTCATGCGATATACCTCAGATATTCGGCAGTCTCTAATTGGGCTATCCCATGCACCTGTATGTTCATCATTACAACTACCATCGGCAACACGCTCTACGGCTTCTTCTGGTCCTGTTGCAAAGTCAACGCTTAGAAGTTCCTTTTCCTCGTTACTAAACCCTTTTCCTTCCAAAGCAATATTTAGAGCGGTTTGCAACTCGTAATGAGCCTTATCTGAATAGCCTATAGCCTTATCAATATGACTATTGATTGATTTCTCTTTCTTATCCATAGTTCTAAATTGTTTCTTGTTTAATTACTTCATCCAACCTTGCCTCCATCTGCTGAATGATGTTGTCGATTGTCTTGCCTTGATAGTCATTGGCTATCTCTTGGAGGATGGCTAACTGTGATGTAAGTCTGAATCTGTCTGTCATATTCTTCTTTTAAATTATTGGATACAAAAAGCGGCAACCCAACTTGTGGATTACCGCTTATAAAGTGGTCGTTAGACCTATGTTTTAAAATTTGCTGATATAGCCTACTCTAATAAAGGAGAGTCACCTCCTGGAGATAGTTTTCTAAAACGTTGCTCTGCATTATGCTTGTCTAGAGATTTTAATTGCTCCTTTGCCATTTTATGTAAAGCAAGGAATCTCTCTCGTCTAGGCTTTCCATCCTTTATGAGAACAGAGTTATACGATTCCATTGCTGATAGTACAATAAGCTGATTAATTGTAGCCGTGTCACGCATATTCAACCCCTTCTTAGCTAATACTGGGTTAGCTTTTTCCCAGTCTTTCGCTGTATAACCAAATAATGCAAGGTTAAGCATATCAGCCTCGCCTGCATAAATACTGCTTGTGATATTACGTTTAGTCTCTTCTATTGTCAACTGTGGTATGATACATTCTTTAATAGCATCAGTATGTACAGCATAATTCACCTTAGAAAGCAATCTTTTTACATCCCAATGCAGTAATAGAGGATTGCTTTGAGATTCTTTCAATCTTTGAAATTCTTTTATAACTAAAAGATTGAACTCAGGACTAAGCCACATTCCGAAATGATAAGCTATGTCCTTATGCGCAAATGTACCACCATATCTACCAGCCTTTGCAAATATTCCTATTGCATTGGTCTTTTTAACGTATTCAGAGATGGAAATGTAAAAGCTGTTACTTCCCGTCTCTTTTCTAATTCCCCCGAATTCGGGGGAATTAAAATTAGGGTTGTTCATACTCTCCCAAACTCCAAGGAAATCAATAGTAGATTTGTTACTCAACCATTTCTCGATTAATTTACTTCCACCATCAAATCCTTTTGTCATATCCGTTAAACAGATATAGTCATTCTCATCTCCCTTTAATAATACAGAGATTTCAACATCTTTAACTGTAATTTTCTTAGTCTTTGCCATATCATTTATATTTTAAAACGCTGCAAAGATACAGAAAATATTTGTAATCTCCAAATTTATTTGCGGTAATCCACTAAGTCAAAGAACACTTTTCTCTTCTTATTCCCCCTCTCCCTGTTGCCAAGGAGAGGGTGGTTAGTTACTAGAGCTTATCAAACTCTTTCTGTAACCTCTGTTTTGTTTCATTAACAAGTTGCATGAATTTGGTACCAAACTCTTTATCCTCTTTCATTAATACATTAAGATATTCTCCAACTCTTTCATCAGTTAATCTATGCATACTTAAAAGATTATCTGCTTTAGGAATCAAATTCTTAGTTAAAATATTGGCTCTTTCTAATTTGTCTATATTCATATTACTATTTATTTATGCCCGAAGGCGTTATAAACTTATTCAAAATAGTTTTCAGAATCTCCGTCACAACTTTCATGCTCACATACCTTCCGTTTCCAAATCTCACAATAAAGTAAATCTGTTACAGTTGGTTTTGCATGCTTGCAGTATTTACAAACTTGATACATTGCATCCATACCTACACCTCCGTTTCTGAGTTGATATTCAAGCCAAAGAGAAGGTGCTGCAACTGATGAACAAAGTTAACACTAGCAAGATTATGTCTGTCTAGACCTACACACACCAAGAACTCACCCAAAGTTGTTATATCTTTTGTTATATACAGATAAGCTCTTTTTGTTGGCAATCTATACCAATCATAGCCATCATTCTTCCATCCATTCTTCTCTAGAATCTCTGGAGTGAGAGGAATCGGACGAACAGCATTATTACTAATAGAGTATGTTGTACTACTATCATTTAACATGACTACCTTAACAAAGCCACCACTCAATGAAGATATTACTTTAAATATTTTATCTTTAGCAAATCGAAGTGCTGACTCCTTTACCATCACCAAATCTCCTGGAATATATAACTTATCCATACGCTTTACTTTTCACATAACACAAACTTCCCATCCTTAATACCGATTGATTCAATACCTTTCGTACAATAATCAGTATCTCCGTGAGGGTTAATAACATATTCTCTTTTTATGCAAACATCGCTTTCTGGCTTTGTTAGCAATATTTCTGCTAAATCTTTTGCTTTCATACGCTTTACTCCTTAACTTCTTTAAATATTATACTCTTGCCATCTGAACGGTCTTCAGGCTGACACTGAAATCCATCTGCCCAATCATTTCTAGTCGGGTTATAACACGTACCATCAATACTAAAGAAACAACCATCACATTCTTTATGTTCAACCACTTCAAGAGTAATGGTTACTCTTTCTCCAACTTTAAGCTCTTTCATTGCTCACCTCCTTTTTTTGGCAGTAAATCATCAATATAAAGCCATTGAGTAATTTGAAGACATCTGGCTATAGCTTTCCAACTACAATCTATGTATTCTGTTCCGAATCCATTATTGTTAGTGGTTTTAAACATGATGTAACTATGACGCTTTGGCTCTTCAATAGCAGGATGCCACAAGTCCTTCAAGAACTCATTGATAGCCCAATTTGCACCATGTCTAAACCCCTCTGCTATAAACGGAGCATCCTGTGAAGCAGGATATCTATTGTTGCAATAATATCTTGCAGCTTCTTTTATTTTCTTGTCATCTATCATAACTTACTTCTCCTTTAAACGTTCTATTAATTTATCTGCGATTTTGATAGCCGAATTAACGATACTGTCATACATAGAGCCAGAACGTTGTGCAAGACTTGCAGCAACATCTTTTGCTATCTCGTATCTTCTTTGTTCCCAATCTACCTGTGTTGGAAGAGCTTTTTTGTCTGCTTCATAAAAAGAGCAAGTATCTGCGCCATCTGTCTCAAAAGATGGATGACAGCCAAATCTACTTACACACGTTTTACAGATATTCATGCCTCACCTCCTTTCCACTCATCAGTTGTACCAAGAAGGTGCTTGGTCTGCTCATTGTAAGGGATGCACTCTTCAAAGCGCATACCTCCTACAGCTTCATACTTTCCACTTTCAAGTTGATATGCAAACTGGCATAGACTCCAAGCAAAACATTCTTCTCCACGAATATCTCTCATCAAGCACCAATCCATAGGCTTGAACTCACACTTCTTTGGCAAATCGATAATCTGTTTCTTATCACTATTCCAAACCTTGCCTTCTTTGGCTAGAGCATCAAAGAGCTGCTGCTTCTCTTCTTCTTTTGCAAACCTACATTCGTCTGGTGAAACATTTGGATTATCGTTAAACAATAATCTAGATGTTTCATCTATAGAAACATAAGGAAAAAGGGTATGCTTACAAATCTTTCGGCATATTGCAACTGATTTTCCATATACCACTATATCTCCATCCTTGAACTCAGGCTGCTTCTCAATCTCCAATGTGGTGAGGTTTAGCTTACCTCCTTTGAACTCCTCAATATTGGAGATATATTGCTTGATGACTGCCTCGTTTGTCTCCTTAGACCATTTCTCCGTTTTGAAGGTATTACCACTATAATTAGGAGTTACAAACTTTGCATAAAACTCAGTGTACTCTTCATTTGCCCACTTCTCGAAGATACAGAGGTTGTCAACTCCGCAAGACAATACATCTCCTTTCTTCCAAGCAAACTTAGACCAGTCACGCATTTCTTTTGAAGGAAGGAGAATCTGTAAGCCATCAAGTCCTCCTCTTACAGTACCAAATTCGGAATAACCACGATGGCAAGTAGTATTATTATCAGTCTCATTCGTACACCAAACTACAGTTTCTGTATCAGTAGTACTGATGGTATCTAACTCTACATCTATATTATATAATAAGTCATATAACTTAGTTCCTTGCGGCTTATCCTTTAGGATAGCCGCTACATTTATCTTTGTCTCCATATTACTTTACTCTTTTGAATTGAATATTCTTTCCGTCTTTTCGCTCATTTGATGCGCACTTGATTCGATTGCATATATCTATATTAATAATGCTTGAAATCTCGTCAAAGAAACAACCAGTACAATCAATTTCCTTGGTCTCAATCACCTTCAAGACGATTTCTGAGCCTATAGGTAAATCTTCCATAGTTACACCTCCTCGTTGTATTTATAAACAAGCCCGACAACCAAATTGACAAGTTCGTGATTTGTCATAACTCTAGTGTTTGTATTACCAAGTCTCAGCTCATTAATGATACGTTCTGCAACCTTCTTGATGTGCCCCATCTTAGACAGAGGGAAACGCTCGATGTCGGCAGCCTTATCAAGATGGAAGCTCTCACGAAGATAAGTGCCACGGATATGCTCTATTGTCGAACTTTCGCGAGTGACTACCCATACGCCCTCTTCTAGAGGACTATACGAGAGCATACTAACAGGCTCATACTTCCCATTTATCTTTCTATAGAAAGTCTTCGATATATCGATGTCAGGAATCTTGTATTCCTGATAGCGACCTTTACTGTTCTTTGTGTACAGCTGTGGAATCTTTTTCATTTTTGCTTCTTCTTTAAGTTGTTAGTTTCAATCTCGTTGAGCGTTTTCTCAATCTCATCGCCACCAGAAAGCATACTGGCTTTAGTTTCCTCGTCCAATGTATCGAACGCAGACTTGGCGGCATTCTTCTGCATCTTTTGGTCGATGAAGATACGCTCGATGTTGGCGAACATCTCAGTTACCTCTTTCTTTTCGTTGAACTTCAAGACGAACTCCTCGGAGAGACCTCTTGACACCATAAACTTCTTTGCTTTCTCGGAAGCGAGTTCTGGGCAGAGATAATGAAACAGTTCTGTGAAGTCGAAATCGTAGTCAGTCTTTGCTCCACTCATTATTGCATTGTAGTTCACGAATCCCTCGCAAAGCATTTGGAAGCAGATGTAAGACAATGCAGGTATACTGACGTTCTTGTGCCCAAGATTAGCGAGCTTGACCTCTATGAACTTCTGAAACTTCTCCATATCTGGAGATACGGCATCAATGTAAGACAGAGAAAGCTCGTCGAAGTAGTCGGCATTACAGAAGTCGAACTCGAACCAGTTGATGATTTTCCGCACTATCGACTTGATTTCCTCAAGGTTTCTCTTCGCCTCGAAGCGATAGAGTTTCTTGTGTTCCATCACCCCCTGAAGCTTGGCTAAGTACCAATCGGAGATGACGCAAGGGATATATACATACGTTGCTAGGAACGTCTTGACCTTGCGAAGGATTGCATTGACCTCTACTGTAGAGTATTTGTACTTGCAAGGTATCTTGTACGTCTTGTACTGCGACTTATCATCGAAAGTGTACATCCTCGGAATAAGCCACTTGACACCTGCCATAGGGGTTGGTTTCCAAATCTCCATATCCTACACCTCCCTCTCTACTGCCAATGCGCAACTGATACAGAACACCATCAGAAGCGAAAGGAAAACGTGTTCAACCATAAAACAGATGAAACCGTAACCTGCGATGAGTGCTGCTATTACAAGCAGAATCATTATTATTGTATGTTTGTATCTCTTCATAATTACTTTGATTTAATGTTTCCGTATGCAGCCATATAGCTATCAAGCTGCTGTGTTGCGTGTACCAGTTTCTGATTGTAGCTACCTCGCTCTGCTCTAGCCTTAGAAATAAAGACGAAGCTAACGATGATTGATATTACTACCGTTATCACGATGAACAACCAAGGCAGCTTGTAAACCGCCTTATTGATTGCTCTTCCTAGGTTTCTCACAATAACCCAGGAGTATATCCAGATGAACACTACCGCTTGCTTTGTGGTAGCGTTCTCAATACGTTCTTTCTGCGTCATTTTGAAATATTTTTTGTTAATTATTATATGTGGCAATCATACATCGTTAGAAGAGTGTCAGGAGAAAGTGATGCAAGAAGTTGTTTCACTTCTTCAATCCACACATCTTTATCTTTTTCGTCTGATACCACGGCAAACCAACCCATTTTTCCACGCTCATACCATTTTCCGTCCTTAACAACTGCGAATGCTGATATTTCTTCTACATTGGATATATCTTTAATGCGTGCTTGGTCGCAACGACCTTCTGCCTTTAGTTTCTTGAAGTAATTAAGGTCTTCTCTTGAATAGAACGTTGGAAAATTCGGATAGTATAATGGAGCTTTCTTCGATATATCCTTTAATTGAAGTCTTCCAGCATATCTGCCTCCCATTTGATACCAATCCCATTTGGCATCATTATTATAGGTGCGCCAAACGCTGCCGTCCTCATGTATCTCAATATTCTCGCTTCCATCATCTATATCCATACGGTAATATTTCACGGCATCCTCGTACATCTGTTCGTCCGTCCAGTTAAGATGCTTTGGAAATTCGTTCTCGATATAATCTGCATGTTTCTTGCAACAGTTGGCAAGATATGCATCTTTATCTTGTAGGAACACATCATAGTAATTCTTTTTGTATTCCTCAATCTCCTTACGTTTCTCGCTAATAAGCTGCTCTTTTGTCATATATAAATGCATAGGCAGCTCTAGATTTTCATCATACTTGGCGAGTTGTTTCTCTGGCTCATCGCCAATTACCAATGTTAAAAAATGACTCATATTTATCTATATATTAATTCGTTTTCAATTTTAGAATTTACTTGGTTCGGTTGCACCAGTTATCGGTATATTTCCAATAACCAGCTAACCATATTTCTTTCTTTGTCGCATCAGAGTTGCTCACTGAGCCATTCCTCTGCCATTTTACTTACGTCTGCCATTTTGGTCTCGTTTTGATTCTTTTTCAAGCTTTTGCTTTAGCTTTTCAAGAGGCGATTTTTCAATATCAACATCCTTTAAGCGGCAATGTTCTTCGTAGGATATTGCTTTTCTTCTAGATTCCTCATCTTCTTTCTTTTGTTTCTCAGCTAACTTTTGAGAATCAATTTCAGCTCTCTTTTCATAGAGCTTACACATGTATTTTTCGAGAGCAATAAAAAGTTTTTGAGGATTTACTGTCTTTCCTACATAGATTTCGCCATACTCACCCATAGAAAACTCGTAGAAGAATCTAGTAAGCTCACTAGGCGTAAGGTGATAGTATTCTTGTCTGATACGCTGTGCCATAGCCTTGAACTGATAAGGAGTAGTCGAATCGATAGCTCCAATAACCATAAACAAGTCTATAAGCATTATCTTAATCCAAAACTCGCTTGCGCCATCTTTGAAGTACTTATCAATACTAACAAACGACATACCGCCTCTAGCTACAGAATCATATACAGATGTAATTGCATCTGTCCGATTTTGCAGAGTAGGATATTTATCCAAGAATAGCGCATATTGTTTGCCGTATTTTGCTACAGCTTGGCTACATTCAGTCGGCAAGGATTGAACTAATTTTGTTGAAAGTTCGTTGCTGTTGTTCATAACTATTTGCGTAATTAATTTTAGGACTGAACAACCCAGTATAGTTGTTGCCCATAGAATACTCAACGATTTCCTTTGCGTATTCGGGATTTCCATTTGACAACTGTAGAAGTTTCTTTTTAAGAGCTTCTAACCCACGTGGCTTGTAAGTCTGACGTTTTTCTTTCTTGTATGCAAGCCACATTTCAAGAGCTTCTTTGCAAGGATAATATTCTTCCTGTTTTTGCTCTGTAACAATCTCGAAATCCGACAAATCGTTTCCTAACGAAAATGCAGCACCCATAAGAAATATTCTCTGTTTCTCTGCGTCATTAGGGAACAATTCGCTAGACTTCTGACGTATGTTAGTTGGTAACATCATAAGCTATTGTATGTAATTTTGTTGTCTTTCTATATCATGCTGAATATGCAGTAGTGCGATATATTCATCAGAATCAGGAAAATCAAATCCAGCTTCTTCTTTTGCCCACGATTTAAAATCAGAAATTGATTTGCTCATTTCGTCTTTTGTGAGGTCGGCAGAAGAACGAAGATATTTATAGCATTCTCCTGTGAATTTATCAACCCCCTCTCTGAGGAATATATCTTTGTTCACTACTAGCTTATAGAAATGTGTTTTGACTTCATCTAGAGTGTAGCCGTATTGAAGAGCAAAGGCAGATAGAAGTAAATGAAGGTATGCATTCTGATTTAAGGAACGACCACGTTTCTCTTTCAGTTCTACCATAGCACCTTTGTTCTCCAATTCGGTTACTTTTTCTCTAAACTTTTCCAGTTCAAACACATTTTTCAGATTGAACCACATAAGCGTTGAATGCTCGTTTGATTAATTCTACGCTAGAAGGGCAAGTCATCAGAAGACTGCGTATCAGAAGATGGAGCAGCAGATTGCGGTTGCTGTGGCTGTGCAGGTGGAAACAGACTTTGCTGATTCGTCGGGTTTGCCACGCCAGCAGCATTAGCAGAACTTGCCATAGCTTGTTGCGCTGCTTGTGCGCTAGACTGGGCATTACCACTAAAGCCACCACCTTGTGCAGCAGTTTGTTGTGACACCTTAGTAACATTCCAAGCACGAATCTGATTAAAATATCTGCCTTGATATTCATGTGCATCAATATCAAAGCTAACGTTAATAACCTCACCAGAATGAATACCAAAACTAGCAATTCTATCCGCTCCAAAAACATCAAAAGCCATCTTTTTTGGATATTGCTCTTGTGTTTCTATTACATAAGTCTGAGACTTCCACTCACCTCTTGCAGATACGCCGCTTCTTTCAGGTAAAACGGCAATAACTTTTCCTTGAATTTCCATTATTTTTTATTTAAAGAATTTTGTAAAACCAAATCAGCCAACTCATCAAAGTAGGCAACATCCTTAATAGCGGAATCTTGCTCACCAGTAACCTTTGATGCTATAGAACCTTTCTTCATAATCAAACTATAAAGATAACTGTCAATAGTATTAATTCCCATCAGAATCCACGATGTAACAGCATTCTTCTGTCCGTTACGGTAAGCACGGCATTCACACTGAGATAAGTCTGCCATCGTCCAAGGTAGCTCCGTGAATACGACATTCGATGAAGCCGTAAGAGTTAATCCTACACCAGCAGCCTTAATGGAACAGATGATTATTCTCTTTTTCTTAGCTTGGAAGGAGTCAATAGCCCATTGCTTCTGCTGCTGATTATCAGAGCCAGTAACGGAACATACCTCATTTGGAAACTCCTTTTTGATTGCATCAACAACATCACGATGTTCTGCGAACACAATTATCTGTTCTTCCGTATCATGTAGAAACTCGATTGTTGCCTTCATCTTTCCCTTTCCAGATATAGAACGAAGATTCATAAATTTAACTAATGCCTTCATTCGTAGCTTTTTTCTAGCTTCATCCTCAGAACAATTCTTATATTCAAGAAGGAATGTAAGCAGGTCTTTCTGACAAGTATCATACTCTTCTTGTGTTTCAGAATCAAGAGTAACACTAATTGTTGTTCTTGTTAGTTCAGGCAAATCTTTGAGCACATCTTTCTTTTCCCTACGGAAGTAACATGTTTCGTGAATCTTTTGATTAAGTTCTTCGAGATTCTCGTTTTCTCCATATCTATTACAGAACTCGCCATATCCGCCAAATTCATCAATTCTACCAAGAATAGCCAACTGACAAGCCATATCAGTAGCATGGTTAACCACAGGCGTACCAGTCAGCTCGTAGATATATTCCTTGCCTTGGCAAATACCCATTATTATTTTTGACTGCCTTGTCGTTGGGTCTTTAACTCTTGCAGACTCGTCAATAATGACCGATTTCAGAATATCGACCTCATTCCTAAAAATGAAATTTTTAAGCTTTAACGGCTTTTCTCCGAGTGATACAACGAAATATTTAGCAAGAGACTCGTAATTGCATATAACCACATCATACAAATCCATCTTAGTAAGATGATAGCCGTATGTTGCGTTTACAGAATCCGTAAGGATAAGCGGACGAAGATTTGTGAATTTCTTGATTTCACGTTCCCAATTGACTTTGAGGGCAGCAGGGCAAATAACCAAACAAGGAGTCGCTTTTGCACGTTCAATTGCAACGATGGATTGAACCGTCTTGCCAGTTCCCATATCGTCACCATTTATGCAACGCTTCATAGCAAGTTCCATGCGTACACCCTCTTCTTGATAATCGTATAATTTTGGTTTATCTGACATAATGATAATTATAATAAACACCACATTCTGAAAGCCCATTCAAGAGCCTTCTCTCTACCACGCAAATACAACTCGTCACCACGTTCAATCTTTTTGTAGAATACTTTCTTCTTAGTCTTTGAGACTGCAAAGATAAAGTCTTGATTTCCGTATCTAGGGTCAATGCTGTGCGTCAAGTCCATATACCATGCACGGCTTCTATCCCAGTCCACGAAATCAATTTGAGCTTCAAATTGTTCTTGTGACGTAGCTGCGGTAGTTTTCAAGTCTCCGCCAAACTCGCCAAGCCACCAGTCGAACTTACATCGTACAGGCAGTTCAAACTCGAAACCTTGGTATTCCATCTTCATGCGCGGGTTGATGAATGTTTTCTGACCGACCGCATTTTTCAGAACAAAATCAAGAAATCTATCCTTTGTTGCTTGTTTCTTTAATACCGCAAGTCTGTCTAATCCCCATTTCCAATCCTTCTCTGTATATTTCTCATCATCAACCGTCATAGCGTAATGATTACACTTTTCTGGTTCAGTAACGAGAGCATCAACGAGAGTACCAAGATGGAATGCCTTTTTCTTGTCTGATTCCTTAACGAAGTTAAGTTGTGGGTTAAGAGCGAACTTCAATGCGGTGAGGTCTGAGTTGGAAACCTCACCACGTGAATAATAATGGTCAAACGGTTGCTCTGCCATATTACTTAGCTGTTACTTCATCCTCATATTTAATATAAGGGGAAACGATATACTCCTCCTCATTGTTAGCATGTTTCTCGCAAGCTTTGCGCATAAACTCCAACTTAGATGCAAGTTTGTCAGGTGACATAGAAGAGCCTTCAATCGTCCACCACTGCTGAATAATATCGAGCCAAGCGTTTTTGTCAGTAACGACAAGACGTTTTGTGACCTTTATTTTCTGCTTACTTGTGTTGCCAACAGAAGTCTGAGCGAAGAGCGATTGAGCTTGTGCAGTAGCATGTTGTGCTGCGTTTTCAGCATCACGTTTCTCTTGCTCTGCTGCAAGCTTGCGTTGCTGCTCTTCCTTGGCTGCTTCATCAGCCTTACGGATAGCCTCTTCTTTAGCCTTACGTTCAGCCTCGGCAGCGGCAGCTTCAGCCTCCTTGCGCTTGCGTTCTTCTTCGGCAGCTTTCAGTTCTGCCTCCTTGCGCTTGCGTTCTTCTTCGGCAGCTTTCAGCTCTGCCTCCTTGCGCTTGCGTTCCTCCTCATCTTTGATGCGTTGGATTTCTTCTTGCTTTTTACGCTCTTCCTCGGCAGCCTTACGTGCTTCCTCTTCCTTGCGTTTGCGTTCCTCGGCAGCCTTACGTGCTTCCTCTTCCTTGCGTTTGCGTTCCTCCTCTGCCTTCTTGATTTCAAGAAGTTCAGCAATCTTAGAGTCAAACTTCATAAGGAGTTCGTCACGTGTAGCAGTGACTGTCTGCTTATAAGACGCAAGCAATGATGCGGAAATTTCCTTGTACGCGCCGTTCATAATATCCTTTGCGTCATTCTCTTCAATTTCAGAAGAGTATGAAGGCTTGTTATTAACGAACAGATGTCCGAGGTCAAGAACATCAGAATACTCTGTAATACGTTTCTTAACTTCATCCTTGTTATCAAGGGTAAGAAGAGAGAACGTATTATTAAGTGAGTTGATAGCAGCAGAAGAATGCTCAGTAAGAAGATTGTTGAGCGTATCAATAGTATCAGTCTTCAACTTAATCTTAGCCTCTTTGATACGCTCCTGGCGCAGGCGTTCCTGCTCAGCCTTACGCTGCTGTTCTAGCTTGTAGGCAGCATACTCATTGCGCTTTTCCTGAATCTTATAGACAACAGAATCTGTATTCTTGGCAGAGATAAGGCTCTCCATCATCGTAAATCCTTTACGGACAATATCGAACACTTGGGTAACACCCTTACGTTTCTCCGTCATTGCTTTCTCTGTCAGTTTAGCCTTCTTGATAAATTCAGCAGCTTTCTCGTCAAGAGCATCATTCATACCAGAAGCACTAATATCAGACAGAAGAGATTCACCTGCCTGAACACATGCCTCATAAGACTTTCTGTTAGCTTGCACCGCATTTTCTGTATCGGATTTGAGCGTTGCAATCTGTCTTGTAATATTGTTGGCTTGTTGTTGTACCAACTGCAATTCTGTATTTTCAGCCATACTTTATAAATTAAAATGGAGAATCATCGTCAACCTTTGCCTTAACACCATTTTTCTGTGTCTCAGTTTGCGAAGCACCAAAAGCTTCTTGTTGTTGCTGTTGTTGAGGTTGGCTGTCAACATCAGCTTGTAACATACCGCCAAGACCGACAGGTAACTTAGGATAAGTCTTAAAAGCATGCTTACAAGTCTTAGAGATAAGGAATCCTGTATCAATATCCTTGAAGTACGTTCTGCCATCATTACCAACATAATTACCGCCATAAAGAGCGTTAGCCTTATGGTCTTGACCGCCAAATTTAGCAGAATATTCACGCAATCTGTCGATACCTTCGCGGTCAAGAACGAAGTAATCGTATGAATTGTTTGGAAGGATAATCTTTACGTAACAAGCAACGATATATGAATTTGCTGGTCGTGGATAAGTCTTCACATAATCAACAAATTTATGACCGTCACGCTCACCGAAGCGGAAATCATCGCAATCATATACCACTACAGGGTTGTCACAACGAAGAATCTGTCCAGCTCTTTGACGAAGAAGAATCTCACCATATCCTGTATATGTAATCTTAGCCGTATAAGTTGATTGTCTGGTATTCTTGTCGTAGTTGCTATAACCCATAAGGTAACAGAGTGTTGTAGTTCCCTTTTCTAGCGACAATCCATTAATCGCTAAATTCATAAAGGCATCGTGAATATTCAACGATGTAGCTTTTTCAAGATAACCCTTAAATGAGCCGTTGAGAAGCTCATTATTAAACAGAGACTTCTGTTCTTCAAAGAACACTTCTCCACCCTCTCCGAACTTCTGATTGTACACCTCAATAAACTTATCTCTTGCCAAGTCGCAAATCTGATTATGAGGCGTTTTATTTAACTGTTCTATATCCATTTGTATAGATTTTAAAATTAGTGAACTCTATCAATATAACTAAAGTACGTTTCCACCATTACCGAACCAGTAGTTGTAGGTCTTTCGTAATAATGTGGAATCGTACCTAACTTTCTGCCATCACCATCTTGGTAATTCAGAAAAATAGCTCTAGCCGCCACTTCTCTTGACTTGTTTGCAGTAAGTTCCATCAAACAAGCATGTAACTTGCGTTGATGGATTACTGCATTAGCCATTTTTGACGGCATAGATGCTATAAGTTTGTCGATTTTACTCATTCTTTTCCTCTTTGTTTTCGGAAGATGGAGCGTGATGTTCGAATACATCGAAGACCTTTGTTTCGTTGAGACCTACGATGTCGTAATCAATCATTGTTTTCCCCATTACCTCATCAATATATCGAAGAGCACGTGCCAACGACTTAGCCTGAACCAGATAAGTTACGTTAGAACGCTTCTCTTTTTGGGATTTCTCATCAATAGTGATAAACTGGAGTTTTGCCTTGTACCACTTATCATCATCATCCAAGTCAGAGAAGAAAATATCGCCATATTTGGTTTTCTTTGCGCTTGTAACGGCAGAATCGCCACTAATATAGCAACTCATTTCTTCAATGACAGATGTTTCTGCCCCGGTGCAAGAAAGTGCATCAACAACATAAAGTTCGTTGACTACTTTTTCCGAGCCATCCTCCATCGTCTTTTGGTACTTGATTCTAGTCTCATACCAAGATGCTGTTCTTGCTCTCATTACTCACCATCCTTTCCATTATCAGCCAAAGAAGCAATCTTATCAAAGAGTTCTTTGGCAACGTTGCCTTTGATTTCGATGCACTTTACGTTGCTGTCACCATCACCGTCACCTTCGCCATTGTGAAGTGTTTCATTCTCGCTCTCCAGGCGTTTGCGAAGAGCCAAATTCTCGTTGTTGTGCAACAACTGTGCGAGAATCAGTACACAGTTTATCTTCTCAATTTCTTTGTCATTGCGAACAACCTCATCAGTACCATTGATGATTTTCACCAATTCATCGTACTCTTCCTTTGTCTCACAGTTATGTGCGACACAACCGATAACCTTAAAACGGTCAATCTCGAAAACCAACTTAATTTTGTCTTTTGCCATAATAGCTACATATTTAATTAATTAAACAATAATAATATTTCTCTTTCTACTCTTTTCTTTTTGCATCGCTTTACGCTAGCCTTGCAAAGTTCAGTATTATTTCTGTAATAATCTCTTTGCTTTTGCAGTCTTTCTTCACGATTTCTCATATATCTTTCGTGGTCGAGCTGGCTACGCCTTGATTCGCTTCTCATTTTGCTAATCTTCTTTATCCCAACCTAGCATCATCGCTATTGCGCCAGCAACTGCGAACATAAGAGCGGTTGCAGCAAGCGCAAATAAAATTATACTCATAAATCAAAACATTTGATAACTTTCTTGCCGCATACAGTCTTGCTTGCGAAGTTGATTATCTCAGCAGCGACTACAAGAACAAGCATGGCAACAAGATAGCATATATAATACATACCTTTCATTACTTAGCTTTTTCAATAATTTGGTTTATAAATTTGCAATAACAAGCTGTATAGCCAGCTATATATACAGAAAACAAACTTTTAACCTTGAGATTAAAATAATCATCATCACAAAAACTCAATATCTTACAAACAAACTCCCAAGGTTTATTTTCTGGTACACCCATTTTGTTCATAAGCTCAAAATCACCCTTTATCAATGGGTCTTTTCGTAATTCTTCAAGCGTTATTCTCGCCATTATACACCTCCATACTTTGTAAAAAAGAGCCTCGGCAGTTGGTAAAATTTAAGTGATGAATCCTACAAGAATTGTATTGACTATTTCCCGATGGTCGGTCGGAACTGCCTTGGCTCGTTAAACATTGACCTATTCTAAAGAAGTGGAGATTTGAGGAATCGAACCTCATCGGTTGGCAACATCCCATTGGATTTCGGTCAGCAGTCATAATAAGAGTTTTTTTATTTTTGTGGGTTCTGCCTCCTAATTTCTTGTATGTTCCGTACTTTGCCATACGCTACGGTCACAATCTCCAGTTACCGATGATAGCTACCAGATTTCAATAGTACCACTATTTCTAGCAGTACACCATTATCGTTCTTGCCCAAGGAACACTATCATCGGTGTGGGCTACACGGTTATGAAAGAAAAAATCCAAAGAATAATCGGTGCAGTGCTCAGACTATTACATAGTGAACATCACGCAAGTTCCACCACACCGATTCACGTGAATTGCATATATATAAGGGCAAATGAAAAGTTATATACCCACTAATCAAAACAGGCTCGGCTGCGCCATTTCAAGCTGAATGCGCTTGCAAGCCTTGTCGTAATATTCTTTGTTCAGTTCAAAGCCGATGAAGTTCCGCTTCTCCCTGATACAGGCAATAGCAGTAGTGCCACTGCCCATACAGTTATCAAGAACGCACCCCCCCACATTGGTATAAGTCCTAACGAGATAACGAATTAAATCCACTGGCTTCTGTGTAGGGTGAATCTTCTCTTTATCTCGTTTGAAAAATATAATATCGTTTGGAAAACGTTCTCCATTGTTGATGGTTGTAATTGGCTTGGAATGTTTGTAGTCGTAATTTGTGGATGATATTCCAGTCTTATTACTTATATAAGGCTTGCAACCATGTATCATCTGAGGATTGTATATCATCGCCAAATTCTTATCTTTTACAAAACAAGCACTAGATTTAGAAAATACCAAAATATTTTCATGAATCTTCATAGGAGCAAAATTACTATTTAAGAATCCAGTAGCATTGTCTTTTTGCCATACAATTTCGTACTTAAAATCATTCAAGTTGCTACAGGCGAGGACGGCAGCAAAAGGCATTTGAGAAAACAAAATTATCGCACCGTTTTCTTTGATTATTCTGTTATAATGAGTCCAAAGGTCATTAAGAGGGATAACGCTATCCCATGCATTCTTGGTCGTGCCATACGGCAAATCACAGATAATACAATCTATGCTTGCATCTGGAATCTTCGCCATTCCAACCAGACAATCCTCGTTGTATATTCTATTTAACTCTATCATGTATGTGCAAAATTAGAATAAACTTGCTTGTGTGTATTGCTTTCGCTTTTCAAGCTGCGGAGATACCTCAAACATATCATTGCTTATGTATCTCTTTACATTATCTACACCTTGTGAATAGATTTGTTTCTTGATTTCAAAGCCATAAGCCTTTCTCTGCATTGATGCTGCTGCAACGATACTACTGCAACTACCTGCTGTAGGGTCAATAACAACATCATCAGGGTCAGTAAATAACCCTATCAGCTTTTTCAGAAGTGGAATAGGTTTCTGTGTCGGGTGACTACGTGGCATACCTAAATCTCTCGGAAATTCCATGCAGTTCATAACCATTTCTCCGTGATTATTAAACTTAGGCAGCTTGTCACGATAGAGTATCAGACCATATTCACAGTTGCCAACAACCTTCATATTGGCTTTCAAGACCTGTGCAGAATAATTCTTTCTGAACACCAAAGGGATGCAACCCTTGAAGCCGTACCTCTCACCTAATTCCTTGTAATAAAACTGTTGTTCCCATCCGCAAAAGATAATCATGCAGGGTGCTTTGCCCTTCTCTTTCGGTTCTGGTCGTAACATCTGCGAGCAGAAGTGCATGAACTCGGCAGGACGGAAATCTTTGTCAGTATCGAAAAATTCTTCTCCTGCAAGTTCGCTCTCACCATTTTTGTTATCTCCGTCTTTATACCAAGATGGATTGCTTGCGTAAGCATTAACACCGAGATTATAAGGTGGGTCAGCCAAAATTAGTTGAGCTTTCGGTATATTATAATGCCCAAAATTCTGAAAATGTGTATTAAATACACCTACTCTATTATGAAGCATTCTGAACTCAGGTTCTATCTTTAATTCAATATCATCAACTGTATGTTTCATATTAAACTGTTTTTAAAAGGATGCTTCGTTTCCGAGGTTTCAAAAGGCACACCATCTGCCAAACTTACGAGAGGTTTTATTTCCTCTTATGGTGCGTTCCCAATCCATGCTCTTGCCCAAAGAGCAACTCCACATCCTAGACTACGACAACCGAAGTCAGCGAAGGGGCGGTTTTACACAACTAACTAAAACAATAACTATTTCCGTCAGGTGGATAGTCGATTATCTTCCATTCATTTTTCTTGATATGGATAGCTTCACGAAAAACCACAAACGGCTCACCATTATGACGTTTCTTGTTGTGTGCAACAATCTTACTGATACACCCCTTGGCAGTTATTCTGAACTCCCTGAGAGAATGAGTGTACTTTGATTTTACATCACAAACAATCAATTTTCCGTCTTCCCAAAATATGAAGTCTGGTTTATAGCTATGACCGCTAACCATCAGTCTTTTATCGTACCGAACCTTTGTTTTGAGTTGTTTCGGCACAAGCATATAAAGGGATTTGAATATGTTGAGTTTCACTTGCCTATGAATACAGGAAACTCGTTTATCAGCAAGAAGAATTTGGTGATACAGATATTCTTCTCTACTATCGTACTCAGTACCATCTTTCGATGTGTACTTGTGTTGAACAACTCTAACAGCAGACATGGCTAATATTCTTTAGATATTTTACTCGGATTCCAAACTAGTTGTTGGTAAGCAGCATCGCCAAACTTCTGCCATTCTCCAGTCGCAAACTCAACAAGCCAATCATTTGTATGAGCAATCAGACAACCTCTAGTCTTGTTGTCTTTGAACTGACAAGTGATTGATTTGCCATCTTTACCGACATCAACAGACTGCAAGCATTTCAAACCTTGCAGCGTTTTTAGGTTGTCACGGTGAACCTTTATACTATATATTACTTTCATCTTTCTTTTTTTTGTTAAAACCTTGGCGGCAGACTAACTTAATAATCTGACCGCCAAGGGAAAACAGCTTAATTTTAAAATTTAATCATTTCTATATGACAAAGTAAAAATGCGCCCTTAGATGGTATCGAGCCATCTTCTCTACATACTTGTCGGAGCATTAAATCTGCGTATGTAGCGCATTACCTAATTGCTTTAAGGGCATATAACTCAACGACTTATCACAAGCAGTTGAGAAATAAGATATTAAAATAATAAATAAAAAACACCTAAAAAGTGTCTATAACAAATAAAGCACTACTACTTTCACAAGCAGAAGTACATAGATAAAAAAATCGCAGTAGTTCTAGACTGACTCGAACAATCTCTAAGAGAACCAAAATCTCTTGTGCTACCGTTACACCATAGAACCATTTTAAAAGGCATGCTATTCTCACGAACAATATGCCTTTCGATAATAACTAAAAACTAATAAACCTTACTTTTGTATCACCTAAAAATATAATGGTGCAGAGTGCCAGACTCGAACTGGCGACCTCTAGGATATGAACCTAGCGAGCTACCAACAGCTCCAACCTGCGATGTGCAGCCTATCTTCACAGACGAGCTGCATTTATTTATGTTAAAATCGATTTTCAGTTTCGCTGAGTTCTTGCAATCTCACCAAAACAATTCAGAAACTTATTGGAGATACTATCGGATTCGAACCAATATTTCCATACGATAAGAACGGTATCTTCTAGTTATATGACGTGCTTCCGATTGCACCAAATATCTCTTTGTTATTATTTAATTAAAGTATTGAGCAAGAATACCACTTACACCATACCTTGTGTTTTATGTATCTAAAACCATGGAACTTTCTGTCGTTTGTGAATGCCACGATATTAATCGTTTCCGTATTCCCGATACAGCTAGCATTGACGTTCCGTTGACACTCCATACATATTATAAATATCTTACACGTAAGATGGCAATAATACATACTTCGACTAGAATACTACATAGCAAACGATACAGACCTATATTATGCCCTTTGCTTGTGCTGATGTTTCAACATAGTTCATCGGTATAGTCTATGTAATATCTGTTACTGACTAGTTTTTCGTATGTCGTGCGTCCTTTTCGCCAGGTCACGGCATCCATCGATGCTCTCCGGCTACTTCTTTTCCACGCATACTATTCTGTGCGTCAATATATCAAAGAACTCTTCTCTAGCTTTCAGTTTCATCACTTCTAGTGATAATCTGATTCTAAAAGAATTGCGGTAACGGCAGGACTCGAACCTGCGACCTATCGGTTAACAGCCGACCGCTCTGACCAACTGAGCTACGAAACCATATTGGGCGAGCACAAACGAATCAGCATTTACTCGCCCATATACCACGCTTGGTAAGTATGAAACAAAACTTCATTAATACACACGATGGCTTTCAAGCAGATTATCTATATCGCTTGCGAGGAAGAATGCAGAGTGACCTATCATGCAGTGTGGTAGCTTTCCGCTCTTTCTCAACTCAACGATGAATGACTTTCCCATACCTATGTATGATGCAGCTTCATCAGTCGATAGCCATTTCTTAGCAATCTTTTCGACCACTACTTTCTTCTTCGGTGTTGCCATTTTATTATTCTCCTATTACTTTTCAAGCATTCTTTGCAGAAATGCTTTTTCGTTTTCTAGGCATTGTACTCGTTCTTCGAGTCTCGCCTTTTCAATTCGCAAAAGAGTCACATCGTCAAGATTTGCATCGCATTGAATCTGGCTTTCACCTTTTCCGTAAGCGAGCCACTGTAGGTTTACACCCGTAGCCTCACATATAACCATCATTGTGGCTTTCGTGAAGTTCTGCTGACCTTTCAGCATCTTATACAGATTAGAGCAGTCAATACCAACAGAAGTAGCAAACTCCCTTGTTGTCTTGTATTTCCCTGCGTCAATAATCTCCATAACTCTCCGACGAACATCTTCCTGATTATATTCTATCTTCATTACTTTTCCTCAGATAACTATATTTAACCAAAAAAGTTTGGTGGAATGAAGTAAAACCATTATCTTTGCAGTGGATTTAATAGCTTGGACTGGGTTTACACTCCGTCCCACCTTTTATTCGTCTTTCGGATTGTTCCGATTAACGATTGCAAAGGTACACATTTTACCTCAAACCACCAAACTTTTCCTCAAAAAAGTTGTGGTTATATGTGGTATTTTAACCTTTCTTTGCAATAAGTGAGGTTTACTTATATGTTTTATTACAAAAATTAAGAATTATGAGCGACATCACTACAAATTTAAAGAAACTGTACGATATTAGTCGATGTAAGTCTATGAGGCAGTTTGCCAAACTAGTCAATATAGACCAGTCAAACCTCCAAAAGAAAATGGCAAGCAACAATTACACAAAGACTGACGTACAAAAGATATGTTTTCATCTTGGCGTAAGGAAGGAATGGCTAGAAAACTCGAATGGCGAAATGTTCGATGAGAAATCAGCAGTATGCCCTAATGATTGGGTATTCGGTAAACGTGAGCCTAATGTAAATATGGTAAACGAAGAGAACGCCCACCATAACAAACAGATAGTTGGAGACTTCTCAGAGAGCGAAATCTATCTGCTGCGTGAACAAGTGGCAGACCTGCGTAAGCAAGTAGAGAGAAAGGATGCTCAAATCAAGCAGCTAATGGATTTGCTTGCAAAAAAGCAAGAATGCAAGTAATATGCAAGTAAGGTATAAATTTAACATAATATGAAAACAAAGAAACTATCAGTAAACACTATATGTGTGAGGGGTGGCTATACCCCCAAAAATGGCGAGCCGATAGAAGTGCCTATCTATCAGAGTACTACATTCAAATACGACAACTCTGAGGAGATGGCGATGCTCTTCGACCTGAAGAAGGAGGGCTACTTCTATACCCGACTCCAGAACCCTACCAATGATGCTGTGGCAAAGAAAATCGCTCAGCTCGAAGGTGGCGTGGGCGCCGTATTGACCTCAAGCGGTCAGGCTGCCAACTTCTATGCCGTATTCAACATCTGCGAGGCTGGCGACCACATCGTTACCTCTAACGAAATCTACGGCGGCACCTTCAATCTCTTCGGCGTTACCCTGAAGAAGCTCGGCATCGAGTGCACCTTCGTAAACCCTAACGCCAGCGAGGAGGAAATCCAGAAGGCTTTCCGCCCTAACACCAAGGTAGTGTTCGGCGAAACCATCAGCAACCCTGGCTGTGCCGTACTCGACATCGAGAAGTTCGCCCGCATCGCTCACAAGAACGGCGTGCCTCTCATCGTAGATAACACCTTCGCCACACCTATCAACTGTCGCCCATTCGAGTGGGGTGCCGACATCGTTACCCACTCTACCACCAAGTATATGGACGGTACTGCATCGCAGGTAGGCGGCGTAGTAGTGGATAGCGGCAACTTCGACTGGATGGCGAATGCCGAAAAATTCCCTGGCCTCTGCACACCGGATGAAAGCTACCACGGCTTGACCTACGTGAAGGCTTTCGGCAAGATGGGATACACCACCAAGCTCGTGGCACAGTTGATGCGCGACCTGGGTTCCATCCCTGCGCCGATGAACTCATTCATCCTGAACCTGGGCCTGCAGAGCCTGCACCTGCGCATGCGCCAGCATTGCGAGAATGCACAGAAGGTGGCTGAGTTCCTGCAGAATGATGAGCGTGTGGCTTGGGTTCACTATAGCGGACTGAAGGGCGACGAGTATTACGACCTTGCCCAGAAGTACATGCCAAACGGCACCTGCGGCGTCATCGCCTTCGGATTGAAGGGCGACCGTGAGACAGCCATCAAGTTCATGGATTCTCTGGATATGATCAACATCGTGACTCATGTGGCAGATGCCCGCACCTGCGTGCTCCACCCTGCGAGCCATACCCATCGCCAGCTTTCAGACGAGCAGTTGAAGGAGGCAGGCGTTGCCCCAGACTTGATCCGCCTCTCGGTAGGTATCGAAGATGTAGAGGATATCCTGGATGATATCAAGCAGGCATTGAACAAGATCTAGAAAAATCTAGAAAGAATAAAAAAAGAATCGCCCTGTAAGCGCAAAAGCTTTCAATTTCAAAGCTTTTGCCCTTACAGGGCGTCTTTGTAAATGACCATAAACCCCAGGGTGTTACCCTGGGCTAGGAGCTTCTGCCCTTTCAGGGCGTGCCGGGAATACGACGAATATTGGTTTAGGGCGTGTTTACACCAATTTAAAAATCTCGCTAGGTGTCTTCCGCTTCAGCACTTCCAGCTCGAAATCCTTTCCGGCAACGATGCCCTTGCTCCTGAGAATCTGCTCCACGGTCTTTCTCGCCAGTTCAGGATGATTATTCTCCTCACTGAGATGGCAAAGCCATACGTGGCGGAGGCTCGGAGTGGCGAAGTCGGCAAGCGCATGGGCACACTCATCATTGCTGAGATGACCGTTCGGTCCCAGGATTCTGTCCTTCAGATACTGAGGATATTTTCCTGCCTGAAGCATCTCCACACTATAGTTCGATTCGAGCACCAGATAGTTCGCCTTGCCGATGAACTCCTGAATCTCCTCCGTGATGTGTCCCACATCCGTAATCAGACAGAATGTGACGCCCTCGTGCTCCACGAAATAGCCCACATTATCCGTACTGTCGTGAGGCACCCCAAACGGAGTAACCCTGAACTCGCCCACCTGGAACGGCACACCTTTCTCTATGATGTGCGCATGATTGGGCACGATTTTCTTTCGGACGCAATAGTTGCGCTCGATACCTGCATGAACTTTACGGGTTGCATATACTGGTAGATGATAGTCAGTACTCAAGCTCCCCACCGACTTTACATGGTCGGCGTGGTCATGGGTAACGAGGATATGATGCACATCCTCGAAGCGCAATCCATAGTTATGGAAGTGCTTCTTCAGAGTTCTGATACCTACTCCTACGTCTATCAATAGCGAATCCGTCTCAGTGTAAAGATAGTAGCTGTTGCCACTGCTTCCACTGCCAAAGGATATGAATTTTAGCATTTTAATTGTTATTTTCCCTGCAAAGTTAGCAAAAAAGATTCTTATTACAAAGTTTTTTACTATCTTTGTGCCCAAAATAAGCAAATAAATAGAAATTTTAAGAATTCGAAAACATGATTAGGAAAACAATATCCTGTATGGCAATCGCCGTAGCAGCCATACTGACAAGCGTTTACACCCTTACGGGATGCCAATCTCATCAGGGTGACGAAAATCAGCTGGAGAATGACATCGACTCATTCGCCACCTACTACTTCAACTGGCAGTTCCCCAAGACTCTGAAATACTGCACCCAGAGTTCGGAATCCTGGCTCCGCTATGCTGCCAGCAACGTGCATCAGGCGGATGTTGATCTGCTGCGCACCAAGGCTGAGGATGCCACGATAGAGATCAACAACATCGACTTCAGCGATGACGGAGCGAACGCCACCGTCAGCATCACCGTATATAATTTTCTGCAGATGGACACCATCGGGCAGGAAGCCCACCTCGTAGAAGAGGCCGACTTCCACCTGCCGATGCGTATCGAGAACGGGGTATGGAAGATTAGAATGGTAAACCTACCGCGAAGTGAAAGGCGAAATCGCGACTGAGCTTTGGGTGAATAATCGCCCAATGCTCATCCCCACTCTCGTAGGCAGGATTGATTGCCTTCATACCCATATCGAACCGGAGGATGAAATAATCGAAGTTCAACCTCAGACCCATACCATACGCCACAGCAATCTGCTTGTAGAACTTATCTAACTTAAACTGTCCGTTAGGCTGCTCATCATATTTTCTGAGCGTCCAGATATTACCTGCATCCACAAACAGGGCACCTTCGAATTTCCAGAACAAAGGGGTGCGGTACTCGGCATTCAGGTCGAGCTTCATATCACCCGTCTGGTTGATGAAGTCAATGCGTCCGTCATTGCCCTTGTATCCGCCAGGTCCCAGCTCTCTTACGCCCCAGCCTCTCACCGAGTTGGCACCACCCGAAAAATACCGTTTCTCGAAAGGCAGCACCTTGCTGTTGCCGTAAGGATACGCCACGCCGATGCCTGCATGCAGCGCCAGCACATTGCGGTCGTCGAAGCGCACCAGATGGGTGTAGTCGAAATCAGCCTTGGCATACTGGGCATAGGCGATATTGATGAAGGTACGCTGTCCCTGAGAATTTATCTTGAAATTCAGCGCCTTGGAGAAAGCGCTGAGCAGATTGCCCGAAGACTCCACATTCAGTCGGAAGGCATCTATCCCATCGCTATAGGTCAATCCGAATCCCATCTTCATGATGAAGATATCCTCGTAGTTATAGCGCAGGATGGCATTTCTGTTATCTACATCATCCAGATAGTCGCGCTTGAAAGTCTCTGAAATCCAAGGCATATACACATAGTTGAGGTCGAGCAGGTCGAATCGCCAGTTGAGATGATGGCGGGGTTCAGCCCAGCGGTAGCGCCATGCCATGGAGAAGACGCGACGATGGAACTCCGGACGGTTCTGGAGGTCCCAGGCCACCGAATACTCCGTATTGGCAGTCTGTCTTCTTCTGAAATTCTTAGACAGCAGCGGTGCCACGAAGCGTGGGAACACCAGCTTGCTCTCTATCGAATACTCCTGATAGTTCTGGTCCTGATAGCCCTCCAGTCCGGTGATAGCCTCGTAGGCACCACGCAGCTCGATACTCAGCTGTTCGCTACCCCGGAAGAGGTTTCTGTTGGTATAGGTGAGCGAAGCCGCAGCACCCAGGTCGCCAGCCGTATTGGTTCCTTCCGGCTGGAAGGAGATGGTAGAAGGCTTGTTGGTGCTGATCTGGATATTGCAATCGAGCATTCCGCTATCGGGAGCTTCCACGAATCGGATATTGGTATATTTCACCGCCTGCAGGCGTGCGAAATTATTATACGTACGTTGCAGGGCAGAGGCGCTGTAGGGACTTCCCTCCTTCAGGGCAGTGGCATTCAGGAGCACCTGATGGCGCAGGTGGATGCGGTCGCTGTCGTTGCTAAGATAGTTGATCTTTCTGATCTCGTATCGTGAGTGTGGGGTTTCCGGCGCATTACTGTTAGCCTTGTAGTTCATCAGATGCAGGGTAACGCCGATGTCTTTGCTGCCCGTGATGGTATCTGCAGAAAAGTGGATGAAATCCTTGTTGAAGCGGAAGTATCCATCATCAATGAGGAGATTGGAAATACGCTTGCGCTCATTATCCAGCGCCTCTACCGTGAAACGCATTCCCGGCTTCAGCATCTGGTTATCAGGATTATCCAGCTGCAATCTATCCTGTATGTTCTTATCCTCTATGTCATACTCCACCTTGCCGATGAGGAACGGCTCACCGGGATGCAGCAGATAGGTGGCATCCAGCTTCGGGGCTTTCTTCCGCTTCCTGGTTCCGCCCTTCGCCCAATCCTCTCCGTGAACGGTGGTATAGAGGGATACGCCAGCGTGCAGGAATCCCTGGTTCTGCATCGCCGTGAGCAGGTCCTGGCAAGTGAGTCGAGCCTGGATGGAATCATAGATGACGGGCTTCTTGCTGAACGGGTTTTTAAAGAGTGCAAAGAGCTTCGGCTTCTCTTTCTGTCGCACATACTGCTTGAGCGCCCCTGCATCATATTCCGCAGAGTCGCTCTTCACTTCCACCTTATTTAATATATACTCCCCCTCCTGCACATACTTGCTGGCAGAACATCCAGCCAGAACCAGTGGCAGGGCGAGAACTGAAATCTTCTGTATTTTCACGAATCTAATCCTTTTAGATTGCAAAGATAGTGTAAAACGAAGAAAATACAAAATATTTAGCACTTTTTATTTTGTATTGTCTGCTTTTTATGCTACCTTTGCATCCATTAAAGATTAGAAACAACAACAAATGATTAGCAAGAATAAGATAAAATACATTCGTTCGCTCGAACTGAAGAAGAACCGCAACAAGGAAGGAAAGTTCGTGGCGGAAGGTTTCAAGGTAGTAGATGACCTGCTCGCCCTGCAACCTGCCGACCTCATTGTGGCTACCCAGGAGTGGCTCCACGGCAAGCACCTTGCGGATCAGACAGAAGTGATAGAGGTGACCGAGGAGGAGCTGAAGAAGGTGAGCTTCCTGCAGCATCCGCAGCAGGTACTGGCCGTTTTCAGACAGGATACCGGCTGCAATAAGCAGGATTCCAACAACTCTCAGGAAGAGGCGAAGGAGAAGAACTTCGGCTTTTCTAAAATCAACACCCAGGAACTGAGCCTCGCCCTGGATGGCGTGCAAGACCCGGGCAACCTGGGCACCATCATCCGCATTGCCGACTGGTTTGGCATCACCCACATCTACTGCAGTCAGGATACTGCCGACGTGTATAACCCGAAGGTGGTACAGGCCACGATGGGCAGCATTGCGAGAGTGAAGGTGGAATATGGCAACCTGCTGGCTCTGGTGGAGTCATTGCCTGCAGATGTACCCGTTTATGGTACCCTGCTCGATGGCGACAACATCTATCAGCAGCAGCTGGAAAACCGGGGACTCATCGTGATGGGAAACGAAGGAAAAGGCATTTCGCCCGCCCTTGCCAAGAAGGTGAACCGAAGACTGCTCATCCCGAACTTCCCGGAAGGAAGAGCCACAGCCGATAGTCTGAACGTAGCGATCGCTACCGCCATCACCTGCTCGGAATTCAGAAGAAACTTTTAAAGACCAAAAAGGTCAAAAGGTCAAAAGTGATTTTTCGGAATAGTTAAACAGCATCAAATCATATAACTATGGAAGTAAATGAATTATTTAAGCAACGCAGCATAACTGCCTGCATGAAAGCATCCTACAATACCGTAACGAGCGATATCCGTTCGCTCATCAAGCAGACATGGGTTACCCATGTGCCCTTCGCAGTATTGCTGGCAATCGTACTTTACTTTCTCCTCCCCAACAAGTCGCTTCACGATTGGGGAGAAGCGAATCCGATGGCTTCATTCATCCTGCAAACCATCATCTACGCAGCCACCCTCGTGATGGCGGCAGTATCATTCTGGCATCTCCTGCCCCACAAGCAGCTCTGCTCTCAGGGCGAAAAGCGCAAGCCGGGCAGATCGCTGGTCCGCATCCTCCGCCACTTCGGAGGCTTCCTCATGACCTGCTTCCTGGGCATGATGATTGTAGGCATCGCCACCTTTATCGCAGCTGTACCTACCATCATCCTCATCATCGCCCAGCTCTACTCACAGTTGGGTGCACTCCAGGGCGATCCGCTCGGCGTACCGGGCTATTTCACCCCACTCCTCTTCCTCGTCTTTACCCTCACCAGCCTGCTCATCATCTATGCCCTCACCTGGCTCGGCATCGCACTGGCTTACCAGTATGCATCCTACAAGGTGCAGGATGAGGAAAAGAAAAAACTGAAGGAGAGTCAGCAGCAGATGGCCGTAGCCGGCATAGAGCAGATGGCTGCAGAAATGGCTGCAGAAGAAGAGGAAAACAAGAAGTATTAATCATATTAACATAAAAGAGATAGAAAGAGACATGAAACAGACAAGATTACTCTTCATCGACCGCGACGGAACCCTGATTCAGGAACCTGCGGACGAACAGATTGACAGCTTCGAGAAGCTGGTATTCACCAAGGGTGTATTCCGCAACCTCGCCTTCATTGCCCAGCACACAGACTACGAGCTAGTGATGGTGAGCAATCAGGACGGACTGGGCACCGACTCCTTCCCGGAGAACACCTTCTGGCCAGTACACAACTTCATCATCCAGACCCTGGAGAGCGAGGGCATCCACTTCGCCAAGCAGCACATCGACCGCCACTTCCCGGAGGATAACTCGCCGATGAGAAAGCCGGGCACGGGCATGCTGACCGAATATATCGACAACCCAGCCTACGATATGGCAAACAGTTATGTAATCGGCGACCGTGAAACCGATGCCCAGCTTGCAGAAAATCTGGGTTGCAAGAGTCTGATTCTCGGAAAAGACGGCATGGACTGGGATAAGATTGCCGAGATTCTCTTTGCCGGAGACCGCATCGCAGAGGTGAAGCGCACCACCAAGGAAACGGATATCTACATCAAGGTAAATCTCGATGGTTCAGGCAAATGCGACATTTCTACCGGTCTCGGTTTCTTCGACCACATGCTGGAGCAGATAGGTAAGCACGGCATGATGGACCTCACCATCCACACCAAGGGCGACCTCTATGTGGATGAGCATCACACCATTGAAGATACGGGTATTGCCCTGGGCGAATGCCTGCTGCAGGCGCTGGGCGACAAGCGTGGCATCGAAAGATACGGCTACAGTCTGCCGATGGATGATTGTCTCTGTCAGGTGGCATTGGATTTCGGTGGCCGTCCATGGTTGATCTGGGATGCAGAGTTCCATAGAGAGAAGGTGGGCGAAATGCCTACAGAGATGTTCAAGCATTTCTTCAAGAGTCTGAGTGATGCGGCAAAGATGAACCTCAACATCAAGGCTGAGGGTGAGAACGAGCATCACAAGATAGAAGGCATCTTCAAGGCGCTTGCCCGCTCGCTGAAAATGGCGGTGAAGAGAGACATCTATCACTTCGAGCTTCCTAGCTCTAAGGGAATGCTGTAACTTTTAGGCACGGATTACACGGATTACACGGAGGCTGGCGCTATGAGTTTTTTAAGTTACGCAAGTCAAAAAATCCGTGTAATCCGTGTAATCCGTGCCTAAAAAAATTAAAACTTTGTCATGAACTCCACAACAATCTTATCCTTTTCTGAAGTCTTGGCAATGCCACCCTTGCGATAGAAATACTTCTCGTAGTTGATACGGATATCAGAGATGAACGGCTTGGCAAGGCTGAGGGTTACACCGCCAGTAACACGATGGCGCTTGTAATCATTGATCTTCAAGGCACCGAGTTCGGTATCAGAACCGCCATATCGGGTACCATCACTATGGTCGCTCATGAAATCATATCTTGCCAATGGCGAAACCTTCCTGATGATGCTCTTCTGATTGCGAACCGGAATGTCATAGCATACGAATCCATCGAACGCATGCACATCGTGGAAGGCATCCTTGCTGTAATGCTTGTAAAGATACTCAGCCTCAGCAATGAAACCACCCTTGTGGAAGGTGATACCACCATCATACATCGTTACCGTAATATCAGATGGCTTGATCTTCTGGGTACTCAACACCAGGTTCACATTCGGAAAGAGGAACTGAGCCTTGGCAGAATAGTTAACACCCTTGGTCCAGTAATCCTTCTGGTTGGTCAAGCCCGAACCGTTGAAGATACCGGCATTCACCACGATAGGGAAACCTACATTCCAGGTGTATCCTATCTCAGCACCCACGTCGCGCACGTTACCCACCTGCTTGGCGATGAACGAACGGTTGGCGA